>Ga0208297_1002072_pt1 | contig 13406 bp, 10 predicted proteins | sample LMS_cellobiose_e_FD_187367 | JGI IMG/M metagenome (GOLD analysis project Ga0208297, IMG submission 187367) | Rumen-fistulated moose microbial communities from Alaska, USA - LMS_cellobiose_enrichment (SPAdes) (version 2) | ecosystem: Host-associated > Mammals > Digestive system > Stomach > Rumen... | reverse complement strand
AAAAACATCTTGACAAACCGCCTTTTGTATGATATAGTGATTACGCAGAATACTTTTTGCACCGTACAAGCAGAGCGTTTACGCGCCGATTTTCCGCCCGAGCCGAGGACATTCCGAGGCTTTTCACCACGTTTTAGTTTACCGCAAGCCTTAAAACATAATACGCACGGAAGATCAGGCGCTGTTTTTGATATAAACGCCGAAAAGGCTTTTATAAATATTACTTCGGAGGACATTATGAACGGCGGAAAGATATATTTAAAGTTCTGCAAAAATACTGCAAAGATTTTCTGAGGCGGATATCCGCCTGAAAAGCGGTTATCCGCGCGGCATGCCGCATTATTCCCCAAACGGACATGAGTCCGCACATACAAGAACAAACAACATATAATAGGAAAGGAAATATAATGCCATAAAAAACTCACGGCGGTATTAATTTCCAAGCCGCCTTTTGGCGGCTAAAATAGGCTTCGGAAATCGCGCCGGTATTTTTAATATGCGGCATGGAATGCCGCAAGGGGCGATTTCAAAAGCGTGAATAGTGCAGTTGGCTGAGATCAAAGTTTGTTTCACGCTATGTCTCTTGCTCGGGAATATTTTTTTGACAAGCGCAGAACAGACAGGCGCAGAACAGACAGGCTTGAAAAAAACATATGACTACGCTCCTGAAAGCGGGAACACGGATCAGAAACACGAACACGTCCATACAAAGGACGAAGATGATTTAACGAAAGAAGCGGAAGACGCTTCGATGGAATACAGTCCTTCGGCGTGGGGACTTGTGCAAAAAGGCTTTTCTCAAGAAGATATCTTTGAAACGGAATACAAAGGAATCAAATGCTTCGCGGTAAGTATAACGAGCGAAAACGTCGATCTTTTAGAAGATGAAACCGTCAGAGAAATCATATTGAACGCGTGGAAAGAAGCAAAGTCGAAGGGTATCGACCCAGACGAACCGCTTCGCTCGTGCAATCATGACTGGATCGACCTTATTTGCGAACCGGAGCATCCTCACAACTGCCTTCAGATGTGTACGATATGCTATGAAACGCAAGCCCTTGATTTTACCGTATACGGAACGTCCTCTTCAACGCATACTCCGGGACTCGGGCACGAGACACCGGTTTCGTGCAGTTATCCGGGATGTACGTATTCGGGGACGGCATATAAACGTGTAACAAACGGATCATGCCAGACGTGCTGCGGTATAGAGTACGGGCATACGTTCATACTCGGACCGTATTACGAGACGGCTCATCCTCATTACATGTACTGGGAATGTAGCATATGCGGCTTTCATGACGTAACTTCGACTACCTACAGCGGAACGTATCCCGGCTGCGCGCAGTGCAATATGCCGTGTACGCACAATTACGTTGCAAGCGGGTCTCCGTCTTCGACTCATGATACTGCAAATAACGGACACGCGCAGTTGTATGAATGTACCTTGTGTCATGAGCAATACTATCAGTACGTTTCCATCGATCCGTGCTGCGACTGCGGGAATCATTTGTACGGAGCGTGGTCGAGCGCTTCACCGATCCATGTGACCGGATTAGGGCATGAAAAAACGCGAACATGTAATTCGTGCAACGAAGAGGATACACAATACGTAAGTTTAACCGATTGCGATATTTGTTTCTTTTCGGAAAGCACTCATTCCACTGCGCTTCGGAATATGCAGGAAGGGAAATACATAAAAACCACAGGTTCTGCTTATACGGTCGATCTGTTTGACGCGGATCTTTCGTATTATTCTTTCATACCGGATGCAAATGGCAGATTTATAATAAGATCGGACTATGACGGATCGTATTTATCATATAACCTGACGTACGCTTTCAGAACACCGTCGTCAGACGGCAACTTTTCAAAGTGGATCATAACAGAAACGACTTCGGGCTATTTTAAGATAACTCCGTATTTGATCCCGTCAAAAGTGCTCACTTATGCAAGCGGGTATTTTCCTTTGGACACTTATACCGACAATGCAGAGTATTCCGATGAATGGGATCTGTTTTTCAAAGTAAACCTGTTCGTTACGTACGACAACGCCATGGTTTCCAGATACGGCTCCAATCAGAACGCGAGAAGCGAAGTTGTTTCTGTATTAGACGCTCTCAAAAACATATATAAAGAGATTTTGCTTGAAAATCAACGATAATATGATGCAAAGTGCATATTTTATCGATTCGTTGCCTGATGCTGATAGCTGCGGAAACCGTCTCAATCATAATGCATATTGTGAATGTACTTATCTTGACGGAAGGCAGTGCAACAATAACAGCAGTGTGTTTTTTCACCATAAAAACGTATACAATATGCTTCGCTATTTGAACAATCCGAATCTTTTGAATACACTCCGTATGGCTTTTACCGGACATGAAGTTTGTCATATTGACAATAATGCGCCTGATGATCAAAAGCATAAGCTTTCCGGGATAGGCGGTCTTGCAAGTCCTTCAACCGGAAAAGCGATTCTTTGCAACAGGGGATTGGGGCTGTCTTTTAGGATCAGCACAGCCGTTCATGAATTCGGACATTTGTTTGGCGTAGGCGATCACTATGATGACAGTTATGATGATTCGGATATACCGGGCATAAGTGACAAATGCATTTGGGGATATGATCACTTAAAGCCTGCGGTTTATTCAAACAATACTATTTGCACATATTGTAAAAATGTTCTCAAAGCCAATATGAGTAACTATTATATCCATTCAATAGGAGGAGCACTATGAAAACGACATTTAGAATCGTTTCGATAATTTTGTTAGCGTATTTAATTTTTGCAATGGTTGCTGGATGCTCGTATAAAATGCCAATACAAACAGCAGAGACGGATACTACCTCAGAATCCGCTGCGATTGAAATATGTCGTGACGACGATTCGTTTTGGGTGACATATGAAGATTTTGCCGCTGCTATAGTCAGCGGAGAAGACGTGAGCGCTGAGCATATGCCGGCCTACAAGGTAAATCCCAAAAGCCTATTTTCAGATACTTTTGTACCTATTGATATCGTCTTTCCTTTTGAAACAGACTTTGATTATGAGGTTTGCATGCGCCCGGAAAAAAACGAGTATGCGTATTCTTGCGATTTTATATTCGACAACGGATATATTGTGGAACCTTTAAAATTTAGAAAAAGCAAAATGATGTCAACCTCTTTTGGGTCATTAAAAGGCAGTGGATCTACGTACGTTGAAGGAAAAGCAAATTCGATCCCGTATCTGAAAAGGAGTTATACTGCGCATTGCTACGAGATCGACAAGGAACTGCACGAACATCGCGCGCTTTACATGATTTGCGGTGACAGCATTTATCGCGTCGGCGTTCATCCGAGTTACCTTGATAAATACGATATATTCTCCGACGAATATATCGACCGCGTGACTTCATATATCAGGGACAATGTCGCTCCGAAGACCGGAGGGCTCAAGGAATACGATCCCGAAAAGAGCTTCCTTGAAATTTACGAGGAAGCGACAGCAAAATGACCTGCGGTTGAATAAGCATAAATCAAGCCCGCCGCTTTTGAAGCGGCGGGCGGTTGTTTTGATGTTTCTTTATTCAGTTTTTCTTTTCGGCGGCTTTTTCGATCTCGTCGAACGCCTGTTTTACGGAACCGTCGTAATAGTTGTCCATCAGTCCCTCGTCGCAGACCTCGGCGATATGAGGATCGATCTTCAGGCTTGCGAGAAGCCTGACGGAAAACCTGTCCGCTATGCTCGAAAAATGAGATTCTCCGAAGGGATATATCTTTTTTCCGCAGTCGGGACACTCGAGCCACGCCATGTTTTCGATCAGACCGATCACCGGCACGTTCATAAGCTCAGCCATGCGGACGGCTTTTGAAACGATCATCGAAACGAGCTCCTGGGGAGTCGAAACGATGACTATGCCGTCTATCGGGATCGACTGGAAGACGGTCAGCGGCACGTCGCCCGTTCCCGGAGGCATATCGACGAACATATAATCCACGTCGCCCCACGCGACGTCTGTCCAGAACTGCTTTACCGTTCCGGATATGACCGGACCTCGCCATACGACGGGGTCTGTTTTATTTTCGAGAAGGAGATTCACCGACATCACGCGTATACCCGATTCGGTGACGACGGGGAGAATGTGGCCCTGCTCGTCGCCCTTCGCGTTTTCCGAAAGACCGAATATGCCGGGAATGGACGGACCTGTGATATCGGCGTCGAGTATAGCGGCGGAATACCCTCTTTCGCACGCTTCACGGGCGAGAAGGGAAGTGACGGACGATTTTCCGACGCCGCCCTTGCCGCTCACGACGGCGATCGTGTGCTTCACGTTCGAAAGCTCGTTGGTTCTTTCCTTGACGGGCTTTCTGTCTTTGCAATTACTGCTGCACGTGCTGCAGTCATGGGTGCAGTTTTCGCTCATTATAAGACCCTTTCAACAAATTTTGAACTATCGATGGATCACGGGTTTTCGGAAACGATCTCGTATACGTTTTTGTTTCCTTTTTTTTCGCATACGCGGATAAGCCCGAGATCGCGCAGCGTCACAAGCGAGAATGAAAGCTTTCTGCCCTGAAGACGTGCGGCTTTTCCGAATTCCTCCGACGTGAATTTTTCCGGAAGAGGATACGGAATGAGTTTATTATACTCCGCTTTATCTTTCAAGTCAATAGAGCCGATTATTTCCTCCGGCACCCGGTTGTCTCTGTGCGAGCCCTTCTTTTTGTCGCGGCTCCATCCGTCGAGAAGCCGGTATTCGCACACTCTCAGGGAAAGCACGTTGAGCGAAAAGCCCGGATCGTCCGTGAATTCCTTTATATAGTATACCTCCGGCAGAACGGACGATACCGTCTGTCCCCGCGTTTTTCTGGGATTGGACACCTCGCCCGTATCGGATACCCACGCGAGGCGTTTTTCCGCCGGAACAGGCTTCACGACCGTGACCGGTATTCCGGAAGAGAGAAAGAAAGCGATCTTTTTTCTGAGGGCGGAAAGACTTCCGGTTTGTATCTCGTATATCCTTCCGCCCGAGATGACATCCGCGAAGTACGGACCGACCTTTATCTCGTGATGACCCGGATCCGGATCTACGAAGAATTTCAGCACGCTGTGGAGAGTTTTTTCCTTCATGACGCCTATCATCTGCTCCGGCGATCCGTAAGTCCCCGCAAGGCGCAGCGCTCTTTCGAGTCTATCCTCCGCGCTCTCCGGGCATATTGCATCAACGCTTGTCAAGACACGTCCCCCTTTATTCCTGATACGTTGATTTTACAGCAAACCGCATAAAAAATCAATATATCTTCGGGATAAACTTGACATAACGCCTCATTCCCGATATAATAATGGTATCGGTCTTATAAAGGGTAAGTTTGCGCTTTAACAGGACCCGTACTCTGCAATCGTTCAAAAAAAGAAAGGCGGTAACTAAATGAAACCCAACGGAGTATTGATATCTTGTATCGCCGCGATCGTTGCTTTTGCCATCGGCTTCGGCATCGTCGCAATAATAAAGGCGGGAACAAAAAACAATCCGGAGGCTCCCCAGAAGACGACTTCGGAAAATGTAAAACGTGACAGCGTCGTGCTTGATCTCAAGAACATGACCGAAAGCATCGTTGTTGCGCAGAGGAGCTTTTTCCCCAATAATAACGCTCTTTACGAAAAACTCAATCTTATAAAATACGGTCTCGAAAAGGGACTTTTCGATCAGAAGACGCTTTCGAGCGAGCTCGAGGCGGCTCTCAGAGAGCTTGAACAGCTCGGCTACTATTACGATTATATCGACAAGGCGTTCGTGACCTCCTCCGACGGAACGGTCTACGGCGCGAAAGCCGACGAAAAGGGACCCATCGGCGGCGGCAAGGGCTATAAGGATATTATAACCAAGGGAACGTATACGGTCACTGACGACAATACGTTCTACGCGGCTTGCGAAAAGGCGAAATCCGGCGACGTTATATTCGTCAAGAGCGACGCTGTCATCGACATCACCGATATGTCCATCACCGACTATCCCAACCTCACTATAAAGGAAGGCGTCACCATCGCTTCCGACCGCGGAAACGGCAATTCGTGCGGCGGCGTCCTCAAATTCTCTCTCCAGGTCTCCATCATGTTCAAGACCTTCAACAACGTCCGCATCACCGGACTCGTTCTTCAGGGCAACGACGGTACGACTCACGAGGGTGAGGAAAAGTACTACGGCACCATCGGCTTTGTCGCTCAGGGCGACGGCGTAGAGATCGACAACTGCGAGATATCCGGCTTCAACACCACGGGAATCAACTGCACCGTGGGCAACACGTATATCCATCACTGCTACATCCACGACATCAAGGGCGAGGGCTACGGAAACGGTATCAGTGTTGCAAAGTCCTCCGTAAAGCTTGAATCCAACCTGTTCAGCAACTGCCGCAACTGCGTCAACGTCACCGGCGCGGTCAACGGTTCTCTCGAAGCGATCAACAATATCGAAGTCGGAAACTCTCTCGGAAGCATGTTCGTCATAAAGGGCGGCGCAACGAAATCCGATCTGGTACCCGAAATGAAGACAAGCTGCGCTTCCGTCATACTCAGGAACAACACCGTTCTCGGAAGCACGCCTTTCGTTCGCTTTGAGGGCCTTCCTTCATACGTTCTTATTGAAAACAACCTTTTCTCCCTCAACGAGGATCAGTACGACGCCGAGGCTATGTACGGTCCCGCGGACGCGCGCGAAGGACTGAAGGGATGCATTTCCTTCAGAAACAACGCGTTCAACATACTTGACCCGTACGCGGCAACGTACTGCGACAACGCAAAAACTCCCGCAGCCGAAACGGGCGAAGGCGCCGGGAACTGAGCTTTTCCGAAAACGCGCGATGACGCATCGCGCGGAAAAGCATAACAAAAGGTGGTAACAAATTGAAAAACAACTTGAAATACATAATCATCGCCGCCGTGTTTCTCGCCGCCGGATGCCTTACGGCATTCTTCACGATGGGAAATACAGCGTCTCCGGCGCAGACGCAGACGGCGACGCAGGACACCGGAAGCGGGATCGCGGCGCAGTCCGTCGAGGAATACCCGGCGCAGACGGTGGAATACAACGTAACGCTTCTTCCGGAAGTGACCTCGAACGTATGGTATGGGAATCCGGAACAGGTGTATAAGATACTCGTCAGCAACAAGACCAGAGCCGTCAAAGGCGGATACAAGGACGCGAACATGTACGATTACGTCAACAACGCCCTGACGGAGCTCGGATCGTTCTCGAGATACTTCAAAAACGAGAACAATCTGACCATGGAGATCAATGGCACCAGATACGGCGCCTACGTCGAAGATGGCGAGTCGCCCATCGGCGGCGGCAAGGGATATAAGGATATCTTCACCACCGGCGACTATATCGTCAAAAACATCACCGAGCTCAAAGACGCCATTTCAAAGGCGAAGAGCGGCGAGGTCATATATATTGAAGGAAACGTTTCCATCGATATCACCACGATAATATCCGGCGGCGGATATCTCGACGTCAAGGAAGGCGTTACTCTCGCCTCCAACCGCGGCGCCATGAACCCGGACGGCACCGTTTCCACCGGCGCGAGGATATACAGCGCGTCGATGGCGAACAAAGCGATATACGCGCAGAAGGGTTCGAGGATCAGCGGTATCACGCTCGAGGGAGGAGACCCCAACCAGCATCTCGCGCACCACGCGCGCGCGTTTTCGGGCGCCGGAGCGCCGGGACATTCGTATTATTACAAGCTGTCCACGCTCCAGACGGACGGGATATACGTCGTCGGCAGCGACGCCGTTATCGATAACTGCGAGATCGGCGGATTCGGACACGCCGCGGTTTTCCTCGCCGTCGGCGTCAAGGACGCTGCGGTCAAGTACTGCTATATCCATCACAACCAGGCGAACGGCCTCGGATACGGCATCTGCCACAACAACGACGCGACCTCTATCGTCGAATACAATCTGTTCAACTACAACCGCCATTCCATCGCGGCTACCGGCGCTCCCAAGACCGGTTATATCGCAAGATTCAATATCGAAATGGGAAGCTCTCTCAGTCACTGCTTCGATATTCACGGCGGATCCGACAGAAAAGACGGAACGAACATCGCGGGTACCTACTGCGAGATATACAACAATACGTTCCTCGCCGATACGAACCCGTACTGGCTCAGAGGCATCCCCGAGGAGTATCAGTACTTCTATCACAACGTCTGCATAAACGAATACAACCAGTATACGACGAACAAGCTCGTAGGCACGAGAGTCAAGATATACGACAACGTATTCGGCATAAAGAACAAGACGGTCAAAGCATGAATGACGCAGCGCGCTCCGCGGTCCTCCGCGGGGCGTGCCGCCGCGCTTCCGGATGCGGAAAACGCGTCCCCGGGAGCGGAAAACGCCGCAAGGCATGGTAAATATTATGAACAAGACCATGATCATACTGTGCGCCGCCGTGTCGGCTGCATTTCTTGCCGCCGGATTCATCACGGGATGGCTCGTCTTTTCCCGAAACGGCAGCGATACGGAGGAGAATATCTCGAAAACGTCTGAAACGGGCTCAGCCTTCGAATCTGAACTCATCGCTCCCGTTGTGACTGCTCATCCCGGAAGCGTATACGATCCCGGGACGGATATCGACGTGCCCGTGATGACGGCTAACTGGTATTCCGACTATGAAAAGGTCCACGGTATAGTCACGGAAGCGAAAACGCTCTCCGCTTCGTATGAAGATAAGGCGGACGAAGCGTACGAGTACGTTTGCGGCGCTCTTTCGGAAGCGGGCGCTCTTTCGAGATATCTGAAATACATCGACAGGATTTCCGTGACGGTGTCCGGCGCCGTTTACGGCGCGCATGATGCCGAAAGCGAGTCTCCCATCGGCGGAGGCAAGGGCTACAAGGACATATACACCACGGGAGACTATATCGTAAGGACGAAAAGCGAGCTTATCGACGCCTGCAATAAAGCGGACGCGGGACAGGTCATTTTCATTCCCTCCGGAGTCGTCATCGACATCTCCGATATTCCGAAATCCGTTGCGGGCTTCTCTCTCAGCGTACATGCCGGCGTCATCATCGCGTCGGACCGCGGATACGTCAGAGAGGACGGGACCGTGTCGACAGGCGCGAAGATCGTTACGTATTCAACGGAATTCAAGGCGATATATCTCAACCGCGGCGCGCGCATGACAGGCCTTACGATAGACGGATACGATCCCGATCAGCATCTTATGCACCACGCCCGCGCTTTTTCCGGCGCGAACGCCCCCGGAAGCTCCGTCTATTACAAGCTGCCCACCGTCTCGCGGTACGGCATACGTATCGTAGGCAAGGGAGTCGAGATCGACAACTGCGAGATATCCGGCTTCGGATACGCGGCGATCATGATAGACAAGGACGTCAAGGACGCGTACGTCCATCACTGCTACATACATCACAATCAGCTCCAGGGCCACGGCTACGGCGTGGAGCATTACGACGGAGCGACGTCCGTCGTCGAGTATAATCTTTTCAATTACAACCGCCATTCCATCGCGGCTACCGGAGCGCCGGTGACAGGATATATCGCAAGATACAATGTGGACATGGGAGACAGCCTCGGTCACGTATTCGACATACACGGCGGCGCCAACCGCGGCGACGGCACTACCATTGCCGGGACTTACTGCGACATATACAACAACACGTTCCTCTCCGACGCGGATCCTTATCTGCTCAGAGGCACGCCGCAGGAATATCAGAATTTCCACCGCAACGTCTGCTTCAAGGAGTACGCGGAATACAACACCGCGAGACTCGTCGGAGTCAGGGTAAAGGTGTACGACAACATATTCGGTATTGAAGAACTCAAGGTAAAACCGTAACAAAAGAAAAATGTCAGCAACTGTAATAATGGCGACCGCGGCGGCGCTCGCGGGGCTTTTTGCGGGAAGCTCCGTCGGCATTACCGTTTTCGCCGGAAAAAAGAAAAACAATGACGCAAAAGCGGAAAAAGAGCGCGTCATCACACCGCAGAAGGTGACGCCGCATCCCGCCGAAAGGCTCTCCGTCAAAGAAAAGCCGGCGGCGGACGTGCTCACCGTGAGTATGCATCCGGACGCGGAAAAGATCCACTCGGAGCTTTGCGATATGAAGCTTTCGGGAAACGCCGATCCGGAGCGTATGCTTTCGCTCGTTTCGGAGCAGGGCTCACTTTCGCGTTATCTGAAATACAAAGACAGCATATCGATAAAAATAGGCGATACGGTATACGGAGCTTATACGGAAGAAGGCGCGTCGCCCCTCGGCGGAGGAGCCGGATACGAAAGGATCGTAACCTCTGGCGATCATACCGTCACAAGTTACGCCGGGCTTAAAAGCGCCTGCGAAAAGGCGAAAAGCGGAGAGGTGATCTTCATCCCGTCCGGAACGCTCATCGACCTCACCTGCGAGGAAAAGAAGGGCGGATATTATATCGAACTCCCTTCCGGCGTCACGCTCGCGTCCGACAGAGGGCGCGTCAAAGAAGACGGAAACGTTTCGACCGGCGCGATGATACGCGGCTGGGGCGGCGGAAAGGCTATCGCAAACGGCTTTGTCATCTGCGGCGAAGACGTCAGGATAACAGGTCTGACCTTCGAGGGACCCGATCCGTGGCGTCACGTTCCGCATCATACGAGATCGTTCTACGGCGAAGACAAGCGCGGACTCGATTACTATTTCACGCTCCCCATGTCGAGCGGGATATATTTCCCGAAAAAGGGATGCGAGCTTGATAACTGCGAGATATCGGGATTCTGCAACACGGCTCTGCTCACGGCGGGAGAAGATACGCACGTCCATCATAATTACATACATCACAACCAGATAAAGGGGCTCGGGTACGGCGTTTACGTCGGTCACGGCGGCGGCGTAATCGAGTATAATCTCTTCAATTACAACCGTCATTCCATAGCGAGCGCCGGATATGAGGACAGTTGGTATATTGCAAGATACAACGTGGATATGGGAGAGATCCTCGACCACGTGTACGACCTGCACGGCGGCGCCGACAGAAAGGACGGCACCAAAATCTCCGGTAAATTCGCGGAGATGTACAATAATACATTCCTTCCCGACGACAGACCTTATCACGTCAGGGGAATACCGGTGGAATATCAGAAATTCTATCATAACGTTCTAATAAATCCCAAGGAAAAGTACGATTTCTCCATCCTCAGGGGAGAAAGAGTAGAGATCTACGACAATATTTTCGGAATAGAGGATAAGACCGTCGTAGAATAGAGGGTACAGAGGAAAGGGAGACAATGAAAAAACAGGGCTTGATTATTTGCGCGGCGGCTTGCGCCGTAGGATTGGCTGCGGGCATAGCAGTAGGCAGCATAGTGCTGAAAAACGGATCCGCGGATCCGAAAACCGCCGCCGATAAAACAAACGGCACGGAGATAACCTTTACGGTACCGGAGATCCCCGCGCATTCAGCCGAGACTTTTGAAGCCGAAGACGTGCCGGCGCCCGAGATCGTTACCGCCAGCTTTTTCGGCGACGCCGAGAAGGCGTATACACTTCTTTCAAAGCTCAAAGATTCCGGCGCGGGCGCGAACGCGTCGACGCTGAAGAGCGTCACCGACGCGGAAGCGGCTTTCTGCGCGTTTTCACGTTATCTTGAATATAAGGACAGCATATCGGTCACCATCGGCGACACTGTTTACGGCGCGTACTGCCCGGAGGGATATCCGGCTATCGGAGGCGGCGCCGGGTACGACAGGATAATAACGTCGGGAGATTATACGGTCAGAACATACGACGAGCTCGTCGACGCCTGCGCCAAGGCGAAAAGCGGCGAAGTGATCTTCATCCCGTCGGACGCCGTCATAAGCGTAGATAAGAACAACAAGGGCGACAGGACGCACCACTTTATGCTCGGAGAGGGCGTCACCCTCGCGTCAGACCGCGGATATGTCAGAGAAGACGGCAGCGTTTCGACCGGCGCGATCATAAAAGGCGACGGCTACGGCGCGTACCTTGCGACGTCTTTCATTTCCTGCGCGTCTTCGAGCCGCATCACCGGACTTGTTATCCAGGGACCCGATCCCATGAGACACGTGAATCACCACACGAGAGCGTTCTACGGCGTCAACGGCGTTGAGGCGAAGGGCAGAAGTTATTATTACGCGATCTCCATGCCCGCGGGCATCAAGATAAGAGGAACGAACGTCGAGATAGACAACTGCGAGATATCCGCCTTCTGCAACGAGGCGATAGGAGTGGAGGACTTCGACGCGCACGTGCATCATAACTACATCCACCACAATCAGATAAAGGGACTCGGATACGGAGTCTGCTTTTATCACGGCGGCGCGATAGTGGAGAGCAATATGTTCGATTTCAACCGCCATTCCATCGCGGGCGTCGGATACGGCGACAGCTGGTATATAGCGAGATACAACGTGGACATGGGAGACGTTCTCGACCACGTTTACGATATGCACGGCGGAGCCGACCGCGGCGACGGAACCAACATCGCCGGAAAGTTCGTCGAGATGTACAACAACACATTCCTTACCGACGACAGACCGTATCACGTGAGAGGCGTGCCCGTGGAGAAGCAGACGTTTTACCACAACATCCTTTTCCACCCGGTGTCACAGTACAATCTCAACGTCCTCAGAGGAGCGAGAACTACGATAAGCGACAATATTTTCGGAATAGGCACTGAAAACGTCGTAAAGTAACGAAAAGCTTTTTCGGGAAGAATATGAACAAAACTTTTTTGATCGCGGCGTTCGTCGCCGCGGCGGGGCTTGCGGGAGGCGTCCTCCTCGGGCTGTTGCTGTCAGGAAGAGAAGCACCGGCGGCGGAGACAAAAAGCGCCGGGATCACGGAAAAAGCTCCCGTCGACCTTATCGCTCAGGAGATCAAAGCCCATCCGGCGTCTGCGTTTTCGGCGGATGAGATCATATATCCCGACGTGCTCACCGCGAGCTATTACGGCGACGGTGAAGAGACGCACAGGATCCTTTGCGAGTTCAAAGCTTCCGTCGGTGCGGACGGTACGTCCGCGGCTGAAAAAGTAAACCCGGCGCTGGCGGCGCACGCGAGCCTGTCGCGCTATCTCGATTACAAGGACAGCATATCGGTCACCGTCGGCGACACGGTCTACGGCGCGTATGCCCCCGAGGGAACTCCGGCTATAGGCGGCGGAAAGGGATATAACAAGATATATACCTCCGGCGACTATACGGTCAGAACGTACGGCGAGCTTGTCGAGGCGTGCTCAAAGGCGAAGAGCGGCGAAGTGATCTTCATCCCGTCGGACGCCGTGATAAACGTGGAAAGCGAGAAGCACGAAGACAGAACGCATCATTTCATGCTCGGAGAGGGCGTGACTCTCGCTTCCGACAGAGGCTTCGTTCATAAGGACGGCAGCGTATCTT
>Ga0208297_1002070_pt1 | contig 13417 bp, 11 predicted proteins | sample LMS_cellobiose_e_FD_187367 | JGI IMG/M metagenome (GOLD analysis project Ga0208297, IMG submission 187367) | Rumen-fistulated moose microbial communities from Alaska, USA - LMS_cellobiose_enrichment (SPAdes) (version 2) | ecosystem: Host-associated > Mammals > Digestive system > Stomach > Rumen... | reverse complement strand
CTTTCTATAGTTGGGCGGTTGGCGAACCTGCCTTTACTATAGCATCTGGGTTCCCTTTTTTCTTGAAGCTAAAGCTATTCGGTTACATACCGGCTCTGCCGGTAGTTTTTTTACGCTAAAGCGATATAAAAAAAATCCCCGATCGGGAGTTCCCGGTCGGGGATTCGTATGTCGGTGCGACGGCGCGTCAGATCTCTTCGCCGACCGCCCAGCGGATGAAGCGCTTGACCTTCAGATTCGGTTTGATCTTCGCCAGGCAGGTCTTGTCGTCCTTGACCCACGGCTGGTTCATCAGGCAGACATCCGAGAAGAAGCGGCTAATCTTGCCCATGAGGATCTTGTCGAGCATCTGCGCGGGCTTGCCCTGCAGTTTCGGATCGGCGGCGAGCGCGATCTCCTTCTCCTTGGCGATGACCTCCGCCGGGACGTCGTCGCTGCAGGCGTAGGTCGGGTTGAACGCCGCGATGTGCATGCAGATGTCGTTCAGGAACGCGGGATCGCTCTCGCCCTCGACCTCGATCAGCACGCTGACCCGGCCGCCCATGTGATGGTATCCGGCGAAGACGGTGTTGCCGCTGCTCTGCCACTTCTGCGCGCGGCGGAGCTGGATGTTCTCGCTGATGGTGCCGATGTACTCGTGGAGCGTCGCCTCTTCCTGCTTATTGACCTCGGCGGCGATGTCGCCCTGCTTGGCGACCTTGATCGCCCCGTCGGCGAGCAGCGTGACGAGTTTCGCGAACTTGTCGGTGTTGGCGGCGAAATCGGTCTCGCACAGCACTTCGACGATCGCGGCTTCGTTGCCGGCGATCTTGGTCCAGACCTTGCCCTGATTGGTCGAGCGGCCGGACTTCTTTTCCGCCTTGGCGGCCCCGGTCTTGCGGAGGTTTTCGATCGCCAGCGCCATGTCGCCGTTGGCGGCGTCGAGCGCTTTTTTGCAGTCCATCATACCGGCCCCGGTCTTCTCCCGGAGTTCCTGCACCATTTTGGCAGTGATCATGATCTTATCTCTCTGTAAATTGGTTGACTTTTTACTCTGAACTCAAGTTCACTCGGCCTTGGGAGCCTCTTCCTTGGCGGCGGTTTTCTTCGCGGCCGGCTTTTTGGCGGCGGGCTTCTTGGCGGCGGTTTTCTTCGCCGCGGGTTTCGCCTCGGCCTTGGGAGCCGCTTCCTTGGCCTCCGCCTTCGGGGCCTCTTCCTTCACTTCCGCCTTGGGCGCCTCGGCCTTGGGAGCCTCTTCCTTGGCGGCGGGCTTCTTGGCGGCGGGCTTGCGGGCGGCGGGTTTCTTTTCGAGTTTGGCGGCCTTTTCCGCCTTTTCCTCGTCATCGGCCTTTTCCTGCGCCAGACGCTTGGCGGCCTCGGCGGCCTCGCGCTCCTCGGCGACCTTCTTCAGGTGGATCTCGTTCGCGATCTTGATCGCTTCGCGGAAGAGCCCGGTGATGATCGAGACCGACTTCACGGCGTCGTCATTGGCGGCGACTGGGTAGTCGATGGTGCTCGGGTCGCCGTTGGTATCGACGATGGCGACGATCGGAATGTTGAGTTTGTTGGCTTCGCGGACGGCGTTGATCTCGTTGCAGACGTCGATCACGACCAGCGCGGCGGGGAGTTTCTTCATCGCTGCGATGCCGTCGAGGTCGCGGTGGAGTTTGGTGGCGCGGCGGGTGAGGCTGGCGACCTCCTTTTTCTTCATGGAGGCGACGGACTCGGAGTTCAGCGTGGCGTCGATCTCGGCCATCTTGGCGATGCTCTTGCGGATGGTGACGTTGTTGGTCAGCGTACCGCCCAGCCAGCGCTCGGAGACGCTGTACATGTTGGTGTCGGCGGCGAGTTCCTTGACGACGTCGCGGATCTGCCGCTTGGTGCCGACGAAGAGGACGTCTCCGCCGTCGATGACGACCTTCTGCAGGAAGTTGCAGGCGTCGGCGATCTGCCGCATGGTCTTGGTGAGGTCGATGATGGTGATGCCGTTCTTCGCGCCGTAGACGAACTTCTTCATGCGCGGATTCCAGCGCCGGGTCTGGTGACCGAAGTGACAACCCGCTTCGAGCAAATCGTTGATCGTGACTTTTGCCATTTTAGCAACTTCCTTTTGTTTCGACGCTTTTGGGGCACCGTCTTGCGTTTTGGCGTGCCCCGGCAAGCCGCCTTGGGGTTTGGTCTTTCCCGGTGACCGCCGTTCGGACACCGGGCAATCTTATACAATACACCGTCAAACTGGTGATTTCAAACGTTTTTCAGTTCTTTTTGCCAGAATTCGATCTGCTGCGCGACCGGTTCGAAGCCGGTGCCGCCGACGAGCCGCCGCTTGCGGACGCTGGCGACCGGATCGAAGAGCGTCAGGAACTCCGGCGTCGCCTCGGGGATGGTCTGCCGCATTTCGTCGAGGGTGACTTCGTTGAGCGCCTTGCCCGCCTCGCGGCAGAACTTCACGAACGATCCCACGCGGCGGTGGGCGTCGCGGAAGGGCACGCCGAGTTCGACGAGTTTTTCCGCGAGGTCGGTCGCCATCAGCGCGGGATCGGCGGCGGCCGCCGCCATACGCTCCCGGCGGATGGTCATGGTGCCGATCATCGCGGGGTAGACCGAAAGGATCGCCTTGGCGGTATCGACGGCGTCGAAGATCGCGACTTTATCCTCCTGCAGGTCGCGGTTGTAGGCGAGCGGCAGTCCCTTGCAGAGCGTCAGGAGCGCGTTGAGGTCGCCGTAGATGCGGGCGGTCTTGCCGCGGGTGAGTTCGCAGACGTCGGGATTTTTCTTCTGGGGCATCAGGCTCGACCCGGTGCAGAAGGCGTCGTCGAGTTCGACGAACGAGAACTCCTGACTGCACCAGAGGATCATGTCCTCGGAGAGGCGCGAGACGTGCATGGCGAAGATCGCCAGCGCCGCGAGGAATTCGAGGGCGAAGTCGCGGTCGGCGACCCCGTCGAGGCTGTTGCGGGTGAGGCGCGAAAAGCCCAGTTCCTTCCGCACGAACTCGCGGTCGAGCGGCAGCGTGGAGCCCGCCAGCGCCCCCGAGCCGAGCGGCATGATGTCGATGCGTTTGCGGCAGTCCGCGAGGCGCTCGGCGTCGCGCTGGAGCATCTCGACGTACGCCAGCAGGTGGTGGGCGAAGAGGATGACCTGCGCGTGCTGAAGGTGGGTGAAGCCGGGCATGATCGCGTCGGGTTCGGCGGCGGCCTTGTCGACCAGCGCCTTCTGGAAGTCGCGGATGCCGGAAACGATGCGGTCGCACTCCTCGCGCAGATAGAGGCGCAAATCGAGCGCCACCTGATCGTTGCGGCTGCGTCCGGAGTGGACGCGGGCGCCCTCGTTGCCGAGTTTTGCGATCAGGGCGCTTTCGATGTGCATGTGGATGTCTTCGAGCGCGATCGAGTATTCGAAGTCGCCCTGTTCGATCCTGGCGCGGATCTTCAGGAGTTCGTCGCGGATGGCGTCGGCGGACGCCTTGGGGATGATCCCCTGTGCGGCGAGCATCGCCACATGAGCGCGGCTGCCGTCGATGTCGTGCTTGAAAAGTCTGCGGTCGAACGAGATGGATTCGGTGTACTTCGCCACTTCGTCCCGGGTCTCGGATGCGAATCTGCCGCCCCACAGCGCCATGATGAAAGTCCTTTCGTTTGCTAAAGTTCGCAGATGTGTCCGGCACATAATTTACCTTGACGGCGGCGGCTTTTCAACCTGTCGGGGGCGCGGCGGGTGGAAAAATCGCGGCGGCGGGTATATATTATCGGCTATTATGAGTGAGAACAACGACAAAAGCACGGTTTTCAACGGTGAAAACGCGATCTGTCCGGGGTGCGGCGAGACGCTGACCCCCGCGGATTTGGAGTCTTTCGCCCGCTGCCCGTATTGCGATTATCAATTTGAACGCGATGCGCGTTTCGACGACTTCATCGTCGCCCCGCTCGTCAAGGGGTGGGTCCGGAACGCGCACCGCCAATTTCCGGGGTGACGACCATGACAAATGCACCGCTTCAGGATAACGACTGCCGGACCTTTTCCGTGTTGGTGGAGAACCGTTTCGGCGTGTTGGCGCGAGTGGCGGGGCTGTTCAGCGGGCGCGGCTACAACATCGCGTCGCTGACGGTCCATCAGACCCACGATCCGCGCTTTTCCAAGATGACGATCGTCACCGGCGGCGACGCGGCGGTTCTGGAGCAGATCGAGAAGCAGCTGCGCAAACTGGTGGACGTGATCCGGGTGGACGTGCTCTCGGGCGGGGCGTTCGTCGAGCGCGAGGTGGCGCTGCTGAAACTCAAGACCGCGACGCGCGAGGAGCGTTCGCAGCTGATCCAGCTGGTCGAGGTCTTTTCGGGCAAGATCGTGTCGGTGTCGAACCACGAGGTCGCGGTGGAACTGGCGGGCAAGGCCGACCGCATCGACGACTTCATCGCGCTGGTGCGCGACTTCGGCATCATCGACATGGCACGTTCCGGCCGGGTGGCGATCGCGCGCTGCCGCGAATGATCCGCGGGATCCGGGCGGCGGGGCATCCATACTTTACGGAGGTATCATGGCTCCCGAACTGTCTCTTGTGCTTTCCGAACTGATCCGTCCCGGGGTCTCCGACATCTTCATCACGGCGGGCAAAGTGCCGAGCATCCGCGAAAACGGCGTCGTGGCTCCGGTGGGGGAGGGGGCTCCCGTCACCGCCGCCATGGTGGACGAGTGGCGCCACGCGGTGCTCGACGAACGCGGCGCGGCGGAGTATCTCGCAAGCGGCGGGACCGACGCGGCGGTGGAGTTGTGCGGCAGACGCTGCCGGGTGAACTTTCTCTCTTCGCTCAACGGTCCGGCGCTGGTGCTGCGCCACATCAGTCCCGGCGGCGAACTGGATCTTGCCAAACTGGGGCTGCCGGCGGAGGTTCTGACCGGCATCGCGGCGAAGACCCGGGGGATCGTCCTCTTCACCGGCGGCACCGGCAGCGGCAAGACGACCAGCCTCAACGCGATGCTGAACTGCATCAACGGCAATTTCCGGCGGCACATCCTGACCTTGGAGGATCCGATCGAATACGTCCATGCCGACCGGAAGTCGCTGGTGACCCAGCGCGAGATTCCGGGCGGGGAGTTCGCCGCGGCGATGCGCCACGCGGTGCGCGAGAATCCGGATGTGATCGTGCTGGGCGAGATGCGCGACACGGTGAGCGTCCGGGCGGCGCTCAATGCCGCGCTGACGGGGCATCTGGTGCTCGCCACCGTACACTGCACCGACTGCGTATCGCTGCTGGAGCGGCTGCTCGGCTTCTTCGAGGACGCCGAGCGGCGGCGGATCGCGGCGGATCTGGCGCTGTCGCTGGAGGCGGTGCTGGCGCAGCGGCTGCTGCCGGGACGCGCCGGCGGAGTGGTCCCGGCGGTGGAACTGCTGCTGGGGACTCCGATCGTGCGCAAGAATCTGGCGCAATGCTCCTTCGAGGGGTTGACGATGGCGCTTGCCGACGGCGGCCGCAACGGGATGATCACCTTCAACCGCTCGCTCTACGAACTGGCGGTCTCCGGCAAGGTCGAACGCTCGGCGGCGCTCGACGCCTCGGACGAACCCGAGGAACTGGAACTGCGCTTCAGCGGCATCCGGCAGGGCGGCGGGGGCAAGGCGGCGGAGAGCGCGGTCGCCCGCGTCACCGACCTCACCATGCGCGACCTCTTCCACACGGCGGTGCGGATGCGCGCCAGCGATCTGTTGCTGTCGTACAACGTGCCGCCGATGCTGCGGATCGACGGCGCGGTGCAGGCGCTGGATCTGCCGCCGTTGAGCGCGGGGGACATCCGGCGGCTGCTCTTCAGCGTGGTGGACAAGCGCCGCCGCGCGGTCTTCGAGGAGCGGCGGGAACTGGATGTGTCGCTCACGGTCCCGATCAAGGTGGATGGTTTCCCCCGCGACTGCCGCTTCCGGATCAATGCGTTCTTCCAGCGCGGAGTTCCGGCGCTGGCGGCGCGGGTGCTTGAGGATCGGATCCCCGCCCCGGAGGAGTTGGGACTGCCGCCAATTATGCTCGATCTCGTCGACAAGCGGCAGGGGCTGATACTGGTGACGGGGCCGACCGGGAGCGGCAAATCGACCACGCTGGCGAGTTTGCTGGACTATGTGAACCACCGGAAAAATCTGCATATCGTGACCATCGAGGATCCGATCGAGTTCGTCTATGCGAACGACAAGTCGCTGTTCGAGCAGCGCGAAGTGCATTTTGACACCTTGAGTTTCGCCTCGGCGCTGCGGGCGGCGCTGCGGCAGGCGCCGGATATCATCATGGTCGGCGAACTGCGCGATCCCGAGACCATCGCGGCGGCGCTGACCGCCGCCGAGACGGGGCATCTGGTGCTGGGGACGATCCACACCAACAGCGCGGCGCAGACGGTGGACCGGGTGATCGACTCCTTCCCGGAGAACATGCAGAACCAGATCCGCCAGCAGTTCGCGAGCAGTCTGCTGGCGGTGGTGTCGCAGCGGCTGCTGCGGCGGGCGGACGGCGCGGGTCGGGTGGCGGCGTTCGAGGTGATGGTGGCGACGACGCCGATCCGAGCGCTGATCCGGGAGAGCCGCGGGCACCAGATCGAAGCCAGCATGGAGACCGGCTGGAGCGACGGCATGCGGACGATGCGCCGTTCGCTGGACGAACTTCTCGCCGCGGGGCTGGTCACCGCCGACGAGGTGCGGACCGTGACCGTCTGACGGCGGGGCGGGGTCACTTTTCGGGGTGCAGCGGATCCTCGGGCCAGAGATGCTTGGGGTAGCGGCTCTTCATCTCTTTGCGCACGAGGCTCCAGGTGCCGCGCCAGAATCCGGGCAGGTCGCTCGTCAACTGCACCGGGCGGTTGGCGGGCGACAACAATTCCAGCTTGAGCGGCAGGCGTCTGGTGCCGACGCAGGGGTGGGTGTCGAGCGTGTAGAGCGCCTGTATCCGCACCGGCAGCGTGGGGAGTTCCTGCGCGTAGTCGATGCGGATCTCCGCTCCGCGCGGCGGTCGGAACGCGGGCGGGTACTCCCGGTCGAGCCGCCGCACCGCCACTTCGCCCAGCGCGGCGCGAAGCAGATCGCACCACGGCAGTTTTTCCAGATCGGCGAAGGAGCGCACCGGGAAGTTGACGGCGTTGCCGCTCCAAAGCCGCGTCCATGCGTCGCCCTCCCAGTCGGGGTAGTGTTCCGGGTCGAGGCGATGGGCGAAGCGCACCCGGTCGAGCAGTCGGCACGCGGCGACGGCGGATCTTGGCGGGAGCGCGAGTCCTTTCTCGGCGGCGGCGTCCACGACCGCCCGCGCGATCTCGGCGGGATCGGCGGTTGCGGCGGTCCCTTCGGCCAGCGGCAGGTCGCCGAGGCGGCGTTCGCTTCGGGCGGAGGCGCGCCCGGTGTCGGGGTTGAAGACGATCCGCCGGGCGGTGACGATGCGGTCGGCAAATTCCGTTTCCACTTCGGCGCGTTCGAGCGGCGCGGCGAGCTGGATGGTCTGCGCCCCGCTCCCGGAGCCGCCCAGCCGGGCGACGGCGAGAAATTCGCACCGTTCGAGGTCGTCTCCCGGGCGCAGCCGGGCGTCCTTGCCGCCGGAAAGGTGGTAGACCGCCCCGGCGCCGGGGCGGCGGCGGCCGATCCATTCGGGGAAGGCGTGGGCGAGCAGGATCCCCGGTGACGCCGGGTCGGTCGCGGCGGCGTTCCGGGCATGGCGGAACGATCCGCGCAGTTCGGCTCGGAGTACGGCGGCATCGCGGGAGCCTTTGAGTTCGGTGATCTCCGCGGTGCGGGCGGGCGGCAGCCGTTCCTCCAGTTGCGCCGCGAGATCGATCGCGGTGTCGAGTTCCCCGCGCTCTTCGGCGCGGAGCAGCATCGCGCCGATCCGGGGATGCACCGGCAGCGCGGCGAGGCGGCGGCCGCGCCGGGTGAGGCCGCCGTCGGCGGTGACAGCGCCGAGGCGGAGCAGGAGTTTTTGCGCCTCGGCGAGCGCCGGAGCTGGCGGCGGGTCGAGCCAGCGGAGTTTTTCCGGACGGCTGCCCCACGCGAGCACCTCCAGCGTCAGGCGGGCGAGTTCGCTGCGCAGTATCTCCGCCGCGGCGAACGGCGGCCGCGCCGCGTGGTCGAATTTGTTCCACAACCGCCAGACGATGCCGGGGGCGGTGCGTCCGGCGCGTCCGGCGCGCTGTTCCGCCGACGCGCGGGTGATCTTGGCATGCTTCAGAAAGGACATCCCCGCGTCGGGATCGAATTCCATGCGCCGCTCCCAGCCGGAGTCGATCACCCCGGTCACGCCGTCGATGGTCAGACTGCTCTCGGCGACGTTGGTGGCGAGCACGATCTTGCGGCGTCCCGCGGCTTCGGGGGCGAGCACCCGCATCTGTTCCGCGAGCGGCAGGTTGCCGTGGAGCGTCATCAGCGCGTCGGTCGCTTCGTCAAGCGCAGGCGCGAGGAGTTCCCGCGTTTGGGCGATCTCGCGCACTCCGGGCAGGAAGACCAGCAGGTCGCCCGGCGTTTCGCGCCGCGCCCGGAGCACCGTCCGGGCGCAGGCGGGGGCGAGTTCGGCGGGGGCGGGAGCGTCGTCGCTCCAGCGGATATCCACCGGATAGAGCCGACCGGGGATATGCAGTACCTGCGCCTCGGGCAGATAGGCGGCGAGCGCCGCCGTGTCGCTTGTGGCGGACATGATGCAGAGGTACAGCCGCTTGCCCGCCGAGTTTTCGAGGTCGTCGATCAGCGCGAGCGCCAGGTCGACCTCCCACTGGCGTTCGTGGAACTCGTCGAAGATCACGGCGTCGAACTCTTCCAGCAGCGGGTCGTTCTGGAGCAGTTTCAGCATCACCCCCGGCGTCACCGCGAGGAGCCGCGTACCCGCCGTTTCGGCGCGGTCGCCGCGCACCCGGTAGCCGACGGTCCCGCCGACCTTTTCGCCGCGGAGTTCCGCGATCCGGGCGGCGGCGGCGCGGGCGGCGACCCGGCGCGGTTCCACGAGCAGCACTTTGCGCCCGGTCAGTTTCAGGAGTTCCGGCGGCACACAGCTCGTCTTGCCGGAGCCGGGGGCGGAGGAGAGGATCAGACGGCGGCTTTCGCGCAGCGCGGCGGCGATCCGCGGCAGATGTTCTTCGATCGGGAGCGGCATGGTCTTCACTTGGCGCGGGGGTGCGCCTTGCGGTAGGCGTCCTTCATCCGTTCGGCGCTGATGTGGGTGTAGATCTGCGTGGTGCTCAGGTTTTTGTGGCCCAAGAGTTCCTGCACGCTGCGCAGATCCGCCCCCGCGTCGAGCAGATGGGTCGCGAACGAGTGGCGCAGTTTGTGCGGCGTCAGATCGGGCGGCAGTCCCGCGGTCGAAAGATAGTCTTTGAGGTTGCGCTGGAACGACCGCGGCGTCAGCCGCTCCCCGAAGCGGTTGACGAAGAGCGGCGAGGCGGCGTCCCGGCCGCCGCCGAGTTCCCGGCGGTGCGGCAGATAGCGGCGCAGCGCTTCGATGGCGGGGCCGCCGATCGGGGCGAGGCGCTCCTTTTTGCCCTTGCCCCGGACGAGCAGGATGTGTCGTCCCCAGTCCACGTCGCCGTAGTTGGCGCCCATCGCCTCGCTGATGCGCAGGCCTCCCGAATAGATGACTTCGACGATGGCGCTGTCGCGGGCGGCGGCGAACGCCGCGTCCTGCGGGCGCGAGCGTTCTGCGGCGACGGCGTCGTTCCAGCACTTGCCGACGGCGTCGATCAGGCGTTCGATCTCGGAGATCTTCATGACCTCGGGCAGCGGACGGTCGGCTTTCAGCCCCGGCATCCGGGTAAAGGGATTGGCGGAAACTACCTCCTCGCGGATCAGAAAGCGGAAGAAACTCCGCATCGCGGATAGTTTGCGCTGGATCGAGCGTTTGCTGTCGCCGTTGTCGTGGAGCATCATCACGAAGGTGCGCGCCTGGTCGCGGTCGACCTCCTCCCAGCGGTCGAAGGCGTCGTCGTCGCGGAGCCGGACGGCGAACTCGGCGATGTCCGAGCAGTAGGCGTCGACGGTGTGCGGCGAGGCGTTGCGTTCGGTCGTCAGGTAGTCGCGGAAGCGTTCGAGGCGGCTTTTGCTCATGGCTGACGCCTCCGGGGTTTCAGTTGGACGAGTTCCATCACGGGCTGGCGTTCCTCGTTGTAGAGCGTGAGTTTGTCGCCGTCGAGCACATAGCCGCGCGTCTCCTCGATCCCGGCGAAGAAGCGATCCTCCAGCTTCCGATCGGGGCCGGGGATGCGGGTGTAGGCGAGGGGACCCAGCCGGAGGCGTTTGCCCGCGGCGTAGGCGACGGGGCCGAAGAAGCGGTTGCGTCCGGTGCTGCCGACCATGCGGCCGTCGCCGATGAATTCGAGGTAGGCGAACCGCGGCATCCCGACGGGGTGCCAGAAGGTCCCGGCGAGTTCGCCGTCGCGGGGCGGCGGGGGCTTCGGCGCCGACTGGCAGCCGCCGGAAACGAGCAGCAGCGCGACGGCGGCGGCGAGGACTGGAAAAAATTTTTTTGACTTCACACTTGCACCCTGACGGAAAAAGGCTATAGTAATACAAGCATACACTTGTTTGCTCTTCAATTTATATTCTCCGGAGCGTTTTTGCAAACTCCGGAGGCGAAAGAAAGGATATCTTGGAATGAAAAAGTTGATCTTGTTGGCGATGACGGTGCTGGCGGCGGCGGCGCTGGCGGAAAACGGTGTGGTCAACGCCTCGCTGCTGAACGCCCGGCGCGAACCGACGCTGAAGTCGCCGGTGATGTGGAAACTGCGCAGCGGTACGGTCGTGAACGTGACCCGGGTCTGCGAGAACAACTGGCTGGAGATCGAACTGGACGCGACGGCTCCGGTCTACGTATCCGAGGCGTACGCGGTTGGCGGCAAGGCGCTGGCGGCGGTGAAGATGCACGCGGGCAAAGGCAAATCTTTCCCGGCGTGGGGCGAACTCAAAAAGGGCGAACCCGTCGAACTGCTCGACGACCGCGGGTACGGCTGGGTGCGGATAACTCCGCCCAAGCGTCTGCGCGCTTATGTTTACAGCATGTACGTCAAGAAGGCGAAGGTGGTGCACGCGACGGCGACGGACGGTTGCCGGACCACGGTCATCGCGTCGGACGATCCGTGGGTCATGACCCCCGAGGCGAAGCCGGAAACGAAACCGGAGGCGAAGCCCGAGGTCAAACCGGAGGCGAAGCCGGAAACGAAACCCGAGGCGAAGCCCGCTCCGGCGAAGCCGGAAGCGAAGCCCGCCCCGGTGAAGCCGGAAGCGAAGCCCGCTCCGGTGAAGCCGGAAGCGAAGCCCGCCCCGGTGAAGCCGGAAGCGAAGCCCGAGGTCAAACCCGTGACGAAACCCGTGACGAAACCGGTCGTCAAAGCTGCCCCGTTCAAACCGGATGACAATATGAAAGCGATCGGGATCAAGCCGACGGCGAAGGGCAAGCCGGTAAAACTCACCGGTTCGGTCACCGCAGTCACCACCAGCGATCTCAAGGCGGCGCAGTATGCGCTGCTCGCCGCCGACAGCCGCAATCAGGGTTTTCTCTACTATCCGGGCAAGGCGGCGGAGCTGAAGAAACTCCAGGATGCCAAGGTGGTGGTGTCCGGCGAAGCGTTTACCACGCCCAACTGGAAAGCTCCGGTGGTGGTGGTGACCAAGATCGAAAAGGCGCGCTGAATTTTTCCGCCAGACGTTGCGGCTGTCGGTCGTTCGGTACCGGCGGCCGCTTTTTTTGCCTCACCGCGCCGGGCGGCGGTAGTGCCGGGCTTTCTGGATCAGGCTTTTGCTGCGCCAGAACTCCTTGTGCTTGGCGTTCAGCGCTTCGAGGTCGATCCCCTCGAAGGCGTACTGCCGCGCCCGGTCGAGGTTGCGGGAGCGGCGCAGTTCGTCCATGTAGCGCATCGGGATCGCGGCGTACTTCGCTTCGCCCAGCGCGGGGGCGCCGCGCAGCAGATAGTAGCACAGCGCGTGGGCGAGCGCGTAGTTGTGTTCCCGCTCGCCCTCGGCGTAGAACCCCTGATGGTCGAGCCGGACGAAGCGTGCGAGGTCGTGACCGGCGGCGGCGGCCTGCGCGAGTTTGAGTTCGGTGCGTTTGTCGAGCAGACCCACTTCGCCCTGCCGGGGCAGCGAGGTCTCGAAGAACTGGGCGCAGCCCTCGTTGATCCACAGCGCGGGGTTGACTTCGTTGCAGGCGTAGAAGATGTACTGGTGGAACCCCTCGTGGAGCGCCACGTTGCGCATGTAGCGTTCGACGGTCTTGTCGTCGAGTTTGACGCCGAGCGGCGAGACCACGAGTTCGCGGACGGCGGGCATCCAGACTCCGGCGGTCCACTTGAGGTTGCCGCCGACGTGGTTCAGATATTCGTTGCGTTCGGCGAAGAGTTTGACCACGCCGACGGTGCAACGATCGCCGCGGCCGGGGAAGTAACTTTGAAAGATCCCGCGCGCGAGTTCCAGATCGGTCTGCAGCCGCCGCATGTCGCCGCGGCTGCGCTGGTTGGACAGGAAGATGTAGTTCGGCGTCTCCCGGATGTACCATCCGCGCAGACCGGAGATGCTTTTTTTCGCCTGTTCCAGTCGTTCCGCGTAGGTTCCGGGGCGGGCGGCCTCGGTTTTCTGGACGGGTATCTTCTTGGCGGAAACGGCGCACCGTTCGGCGAGCCGCCGCCAATCCTTGGCGTTGCCGCCGCCCTGCCAATGGAGGCGGAACATGTACATGTAGAGTTCGCCCGAATTTTCGCCCCAGCCGAAGAGGAGGTCCTGATTGCCGCCGCGCAGTTCCAGCCGTTTCCAGCGGAAGTCGCCCGGACTGCGCAGTTCGGTGACTCCCGAAACGTCGACTCCGAAGAAGAGCCGACCCCAGCGCATGATCTCGGCGTCGCCGGGGAGCGTCGGATAGGGGCGCCACTTGCGGCGGGCGTCGGCGATCGCGAGGAATTTGTCCTTGCCTCCGGGGGGCGGGAACTCCACGCGGTCAAGGTCGACGGCGACGCCGGAGCCGCTCCAGCGGGCGAGGGTCTGGAAGTGCCGCCAGAGGTCGCCGGGCAGATAGAGCGCGGTGCCGTCGGAGCGTTTGGTGGCGTAGATCTTCAGCGAGGGGAGCAGTTGGCTGGCGACACCGGCGGGTACGCGCACCCGAAGCCCGGCGGCGGGGATGGGGAACTCCTTGCCGATGCCGCGCGACTTGTGGCGCGGAGCGCCGGCGGCGGGGAGCGTCCCCGCCAGCAAGGCGACGAGTAAACATACGAAGATCCGCTTGTCCATGATGCTCCTTCCGGGGATAAAAACGCGACCGATAAAGTTATTATGGACAACATACATCCCGAATGCTCCGGCGTCAAGCGCCGGGGATAAAAAAATCCCCCGCGCCCGGTGTGCCCGGCGATGTCGCGGAACACCGGGAAACGCCCGACGCGGGGGAAACCGCCGGATCCTCAGGCAAGCTGTTTGAACTTGAGCACCGAGTCTTCGATGGTGAAGCCCCAG
>Ga0208297_1002063_pt1 | contig 13463 bp, 11 predicted proteins | sample LMS_cellobiose_e_FD_187367 | JGI IMG/M metagenome (GOLD analysis project Ga0208297, IMG submission 187367) | Rumen-fistulated moose microbial communities from Alaska, USA - LMS_cellobiose_enrichment (SPAdes) (version 2) | ecosystem: Host-associated > Mammals > Digestive system > Stomach > Rumen... | reverse complement strand
TTTGTGAATTTGGTCGGCAAACCTTTTATTCACTCTAACTTGGGGACTTTTTCTTGTCTACTTTTTCCCTCGCTTTAAGCTCTTTTTCTCCCCCGGCAGAGCCGGGGGTTGCCTTTGGAACTCCAAAACGAAAGCGCACGCTCTCAAGCAGGAGCGTGCGCTTTACTTATGGTGGTCATACGGCGCGCAGGTCTCCGTCCAGCCAGGTAGCCTCCGGCGGCATCGCAGCCGTGAAGATCCGGGCGGCGTCTCCGGGACCCTTGGCCTGGTGGAATTTGAACAGCATCTCCTTATCGGACAGGCTGCCCAGGATCTCGATCTTGCCCCGGGGGTGGCTCATGGCGAAGCGAACGCCCTTCCCCACGCCGTTTTGCAGGTTTTTGGCGCCGTCCACGATCCGTACGCCCTCCTGCAGGGGCACCTGGAACCGGCCCTTGACGCCGGTGACGGGTCGGCACTGGAACACATAATAGGGCACCACGCTCACCTGGGTCAACCGGCGCAGCAGCAGGCCCAGCGTCTGGGCCTCGTCGTTGACGCCCCGCAGCAGAACCGTTTGGTTCCGCACCTGTACGCCGCAATCCTGCATGGCGCGGACGGCACGGACGGCCTCTTCGGTAATCTCCCGGGGGTGGTTGAACTGGGTGACGAGATGCAGCGCTTTTCTGCGCGCAAAGGATGCGAATATGGACAGCAGCTCTCCGTCCTCATAGATCCGCTGGGGCAGGACCACCGGGATCCGGGAGCCGAAGCGGACCAGATCCAGCGTGTCGATGGCGCACAGCTCCTCCAGATAGCGGCGAACGATGTGGTTGGGATTCATCAGCGCGTCGCCGCCGGAGACCAGCACGTTGTTGATCTCCGGATGAGCGCGGACGTAAGCTGCCGCCGCATCCACCTGCTTGTTCAGCTCCGCGTCCGACAGGCCCACCAGCCGTTTGCGGAAGCAGTGGCGGCAGTACATGGCGCACACGTTGGTGGACAGGATCAGTGCGGTTTGGCTGTACTTGTGCTGCACGCCCGCCTGCTTGGTGTTGTCGCCTTCGCCGCTGGTGTCAAAGACTCCGGCGGGGTCCAGCTCGTCCTGGGAGGGCACGCACATCCGCGCGATGGGATCCGCCGGATCGCTGGGGTCGATCAGAGACAGGTAGTAGGGGGTTATCATCATCGGATACCGCTGGATGATGCGGCGATAGGCGGGAATCTCCGTCTCCGGCAGCCCCAATGCGCCGAATAGCTCCTCCACCGTCTGAATACTGCGGTTCAATTCCTCTTGCCAGCTCATGAGCGGTCTCCTTTCTACGGGTTGCCGATATTTACCATTTCATTATAGCACATAATTGATAAATGTCAATCTTTGATAAGTGTAAATATCCTGTTGACATTTGCCGGCTTCCGTCATATGATGGAGACAATCGGGGGCCATTGCCCCAGGTGGAGGGAACGGATAATGGAAACGGAACATCGCACGGCGGAATTGCCGCTGTTGTCGGTACTGCCCCAGATACACGGCCTGGTCATGTCCTGCGCAGACCTGCGCTTATATGGCTTTACCAAGTCGCAGCTGCTCGTCTTTGCGGCCCTTGCCCACTGCGGCCGGCTGCGCATGACGCAGGTGGCGGCGTACCTCTCCTCGTCCAAAGAGCAGGCCACACGCGCCGTGGCCCAGTTGGTGGATGACGGCTACGTGTCCAGGGAGCATGGTGCGGATAACCGCACGATGGTGTATATCCGGCTGACGGACAAGGGCCAGGATCTGCTGGACCGCTGGCGCATGGAGCTCCGGAGCCGCCTCGCTGCGCGCTTGGACGCCCGGCTGACGCCGGAGGAGCAGGAGGAGTTGGCGCAATCCCTGCACAGCCTGCTGAGCCTGCTGGATAAGGTGGTGTGATCCGGCGGCGCAAGCGAGCGGTATTGGGGATATTATTCCCGTTACCACGCTTGATGCTCGTTTGCGGCGACAACAGCGCATGAAAAAACGCACGCCGTGATAGTTTGACCCTGAAGGTTATGAAAGACACCCGATTTCTCTCGAAATCGGGTGTCTTCTTGGCAGGGGCAGAAAGATCCCCCCTCGCCGCGCGGTTGCCGCAGTATACCATGCGTTTCGGCTTAGGCAAGGCTTTTCTTCCTCTCCATCCGTGCATAATCTGCGCCGCTGTCATCAAAGAATACACAAAGCGCGGGAATCCGTCCATTTCATAAATTCTTAAAGATTCCCCCTCTTGTTTCTTAAGCCGCCGGGCACTATACTGGAAACCGTACCAAGTGAGATCTCACCCGCTTTCATATCGAGCCGCGGCCTCGGCGCACGTTTTCTGTGCGCCGGCCGCGTCTCGCGCGCCCATTTTGCGGGCGGAAAGGATCTCTCACTATGGAAACCCTGAAAACCGTCAACTGGATCATCGGCATCGTCTTCTTCCTCTGCTACGCCTATCAGTTCGTCTATATCCCCGCGGTCTGGCTCCGCAGGCCCCGGCCCCACGGTGAGCCGAAGGCCCACCGCTTCGCCGTCATGATCTGCGCCCGGAACGAGCAGGCCGTCATCGGCGATCTCATCGCCAGCCTCCGCAACCAGACCTACAATGCCGAGCGCATCCACATCTTCGTCCTGGCGGACAACTGCACCGACGACACGGCACTCATCTCCCGGGCGGCCGGAGCCACTGTGTACGAGCGGTTCAACCAGGCCCAGGTGGGCAAGGGCTACGCCCTGGCCGCCCTGATGGAGCATCTCCGCCGGGACTACCCCAGCGGCTTTGACGGTTACTTCGTCTTCGACGCCGACAACATCCTCTCCCCGGACTACATCGAGCAGATGAACCGCACCTTCTCCGACGGCCACGACATCGTCACCGGCTACCGCAACTCCAAGAACTACGGCGACAACTGGCTCAGCGCCGGCTCCGGACTGTGGTACCTGCGGGAGAGCCGCTATCTCAACCACGCCCGCCATCTGCTGGGCGTAAGCTGCGCCGTGGGCGGCACCGGCTTCCTCTTCAGCCGGGCCGTGGCGGAGGAGATGGGTCCCTGGCCCTTCCACACGCTGATCGAGGACATCGAGTTCTCCATCCACCAGATCACAGGCGGACGGCGCATCGCCTTCTGCCCCGACGCCGTCCTCTATGACGAGCAGCCCTCCGGCCTGGCCCAGTCCTGGCGCCAGCGCAGCCGCTGGTGCAAGGGGGCGCTGCAGGTCTTCTCCCGGTACGCCGGGGCCCTGCTGCGGGGCATCTTCCGCGGCAGCTTCTCCTGCTTCGACATGGCAATGGCCACCATGCCGGCCTTTATCCTGTCGGCGGTGGGTATCCTCTGCAACCTAATCCTGGCTGTCTACGGCGCCGTGGTGGGAGACAACCTGCTGATCGCCGTCCAATCTGTTGCGGAGATGGCCCTCCAGATGTACCTGACCATGTTCTTCATCGGCGCCGTCACCACCGCCACCGAGTGGCGGCAGATCCGCACCACCGCCGCCAAGAAGCTCCTCTACACCTTCACCTTCCCCCTGTTCATGTTCACCTACGTGCCCATCGCCGTGTCCGTACTGTTCTGCCGGATCGAGTGGAAGCCCATCGAGCACCGGGTCTCCGCGGCGAGCCTGAAAAAGCGCGGAAAGCAGGAGGCCCTGCCCTTTTGAAGCTTCGCCCCAAATGAATTCATTTGGGGCGAGCAGGCTTGCGTCTGCGGACGCGAAATCTGCGATGCTTTTCGATTTCACACCCATTCGGAGGTACCCATGTACAACATCTTAGTCTGCGATGACGAAAAGGATATTGTGTCCGCTCTGACCATCTACCTGCGCTCGGAGGGCTACCGGGTCTTCCCCGCCGGAACCGGCACCGAGGCGCTGGCGGTCCTGGACCGGGAGGACATCCACCTGGTCCTCATGGACATCATGATGCCCGGCATGGACGGCATCACCGCCATGACGGAGCTGCGCAAGCGCCGCAACGTGCCGGTGATCCTCCTGACCGCCAAGGGCGAGGACACCGACAAGGTCCTGGGTCTCAACGTGGGCGCCGACGACTACGTGACCAAGCCCTTCAACCCGGTGGAGCTGCTGGCCCGGGTCAAGTCCCAGCTCCGGCGGTATCTCCAGCTGGGCGGCGGCGCGGTGCGGCCCACCGCCATCACCGTGGGCGCCGTATCGCTGGACGACGACGCCAAGACCGTCACCGTGGACGGCGAGAGAGCCAATCTGACGCCCCTGGAATACGACATCCTCAAGCTCCTCATGCAAAACGCCGGCAAGGTGTTCTCCCCGGCGGAGATCTACCGCCAGGTCTGGCACGAGGAGTGCATCGGCGACAACCCGGTGGCCGTCCACGTGCGCCACATCCGGGAGAAGATCGAGATCAACCCGGCCGAGCCCCGGTACCTGAAGGTGGTCTGGGGCAAGGGCTACAAGATGGAAGGTGAGCTCCGGTGAAACAGTGGATCGACAAAACCTGGGCCAAGGTCACCGCCTTTTGCCTGCTGCTCGTGTTCACCGTGCTGGCCATCGCCGGCGGCGCGGGGATCACCTATCTCGTCGCGGAGAACGCCTATCTGGACGGCGGCGAGCAGCTTTCCGCCCAGATGTACGAGGGCCTCTGCCGCCGGGAGATGGGTGACGCCTATCTCTATCTGGAAAACGCCCAGCCCGCCTTCACCGTCCCTCCTACGGAGGAATACGCCGCCATGTTCGCCCGGGATTTCCAGAGCAGCCCCTGCTCCGTCCAGGTCCGCAAGGGCGACACGGTCCTGCTGAGCAACTGCGATCCACCCGAGAGCACCCTCTACACGGTGTTCGGCGACTACCCCTGCGGCGGCCAGACCGTCACTATCGTCTCCTCCCTGGACCCGGACCGGGCGGAATTGAACTACGAGCAGGTGCTGACGGCGCGGCTGATCCGCTGGCGTCACGCGCTGATCGTGCTGGAGGTGCTGTTCGCGGCGGCGTGGCTCTTCTGCCTCATCTTCACCCTGGCCTCCGCCGGACACTGGCGGGGCTATGAGGGCATTCATCTCACCTGGTTTGACAAGATCCCGGTGGATCTGTGGCTGGCGGGCTTCGTCCTGGCCCTCGCCGCTCTGGGTGAGCCGCTCTTCTACGTTTTCTTCTATAATGTGGCCGCTGCCGCAGTTCTTGTGCTCCTGTTCTATCTCTTCCTGCCCGCCTTCACCGCCCAGTGCAAGGCCGGCACGGTGCTCAAGGGCAGCGTTATCGCCTGGGTCCTGCGCCTCCTTCGGCACATTCTTCGCTGGTTTGGCTACGTGCTCGCCCGCATCCCCCTAGTGTGGAAGACGGTCTTGGGCGTGGCTGTACTGCTGCTGTTCGATCTCTTCTGCGTGGCCAACAACTGGGACGCCGAATTCCTGATTGCCATGCTGGCGGTAAATCTGCTGGCGGGTCTGTTCCTCATCTACCTGGCTATCGGCCTGAGGAAGCTGCAAAAGGGCGGTCAGGCTCTGGCCGCCGGGAACTATGAGAGCCCCGTGGACACCCGGCGCCTTGTCGGCGATTTCCGGCACCACGGGGAGGATCTCAACGCCATCCAGCAGGGCGTGCAGCGGGCCGTGGCGCAGCAGATGCGCTCCGAGCGGATGAAGACGGAGCTGATCACCAACGTCAGCCACGACATCAAGACGCCCCTCACCTCCATCGTCAACTATGTGGATCTGCTGAAGAAGGAGGAGATCGACAACCCCACCGCAAGAGAGTATATCGACGTGCTGGACCGCCAGTCCGCCCGGCTGCGGAAGCTGACGGAGGACCTGGTGGAGGCCTCCAAGGCCGCCGCCGGCGCCATCCCCGTCACGCTGACGGAGACCGACGTGAACGTGTTCCTGACCCAGGCGGCGGGCGAATACCGCCAGCGCCTGGCGGAGAACAGCCTTGAGCCGGTGCTGACGCTGGACAAGAGCGACCCCCGCATCCGCGCCGACGGCAAGCTCCTGTGGCGGGTGCTGGATAATCTCTTGAGCAACGTGTGCAAGTACGCCATGCCCGGCACACGGGTCTACCTCTCCAGCGAGACGGCGGAGGGGAAGGTGCGCGTCACCGTCAAGAACATCTCCCGCTATCCCCTGAACATCTCCGCCGACGAGCTGACGGAACGGTTTGTCCGGGGGGATGAATCCCGCTCCACCGAGGGCAGCGGCCTGGGTCTGAGCATCGCCATGGGCCTCACCCACCTGCAGAAGGGCGAGTTCCGGCTCTCCGTGGACGGCGACCTCTTCAAGGCCCAGCTGGAATTCGACCGGCTGTGAGCCGGTATCAACACAACGAGAAGCCTTGAGCTCTTCGGAGCTCAAGGCTTTTTCTTTGACATGCAGTACCGGGCTCAAGCTGCTCTTAATCTATCTGCTTTTGCGCCCGTCAGCCGTTCTGCCGTCGATCAGTTGCGTTTTCCGGGCTCTTTGCTGCGCCGGAAGCGCGGTATTTACACGGGTGGGACGTAACTGTAACCGAATCGTCATCAAAAAGCCGTTGACAAATTCGGTCTAATGCTGTAGACTCAAACCAACAAGAGGACTACTGCTGTAGACCAAAGGAGGCGCCTATGGAGACAAAACGGCTTTACGAGGGCGAGGCCCGGTTCATGGACATCATCTGGAACAGCGAGCCGGTGCCCTCCGGCAAGCTGGTGGAGCTGTGCCGGGAGAAGCTGGGGTGGAAGAAGTCCACCACCTACACCATGATCAAGAGACTGGGCGAAAAGGGCCTGGTGAAAAACGACAACTCCACCGTCTCCGCCCTGGTGAGCCGGGAGGAGGTCCAGGCCACGGAGAGCGCCTTCGTGGTGGAGCAGACCTTCGCCGGGTCATTGCCGGGCTTCCTGGTGTCCTTCCTGGGGGATCGGACCATCTCCCGGGAGGAGGCCGAGGAACTGAAGCGGATGATCGATGAGCACAGCGTGTGAGGGAGGTGGCGGTCATGCCGGATGTGTTTCTGAAGATCCTGAACATGAGCGCCGCGGCCTCCGTGGTCGTGGCCGTGGTGCTGCTGGCGCGGCTGCTGCTGCGCCGGGCGCCCAAGAAATGGTCCTATCTCCTGTGGAGCGCGGTGGGCTTCCGCCTCTGCTGCCCCGTGTCGCTGCGGGCGGCCTTCAGTGTGTTCCGTCTGGCGCCCCTGCGCCCGGCGGAACCGGCTGCCGCCGCCGTGACCGCCGGACAGACCAGCTCCATCACCTATATCCCGTCCTTTACCCCGCCGGTCACGTCCACCTTCTCCCCTGTGAGCGCCGATCCCTCGCTGGTCACCCCGCTGCCCTCCGGCACGATCACCCAGGAGGCGGTGGGCTCGCCCATCGTTCCGGCGGCCCAGTCCACCCCCACCCTGGCGGCGATCTTCGCCGGGATGTGGCTGATGGGCATGGCGGCGCTGGTGATCTACAGCCTCTGCAGCTACGTGAAGATCCGCCGGCTGGTGGACGACGCCGTCCTGGCGGAGGGCAACGTCTACGAGACGGACCGGATCCGCTCCCCCTTCATCCTGGGCCTGTTCCGGCCCCGGATCTACCTGCCCGCCGGGCTGACCGGTGAGCGCCGCAGCTACGTCCTGGCCCATGAGCGCTTCCATCTCCGCCGGGGCGATCACCTGATCCGCGTCTTTGCCTTTTTGCTGCTGGTGGTCCACTGGTTCAACCCGCTGGTGTGGCTGGCCTTCCGGCTGATGAGCCGGGACATGGAGATGAGCTGCGACGAGAAGGTGCTGGGTCAGTGCGAGGGCCGCGCCAAGGAGTACAGCTCCACCCTGCTGAGCTTCGCCGAGTCCCACCGGTTCCCGGCGGCCAGCCCCCTGTGCTTCGGCGAGAGCGGCGTCAAGAGCCGCATCAAAAACGCCCTGGCCTGGCGCCGGCCCCGGGCGTGGGTGACGCTGGCGGCGGCCGCATTGTGCCTGGCGGCGGTGACGGCCTGCGCCTTTAACCCCGCCGGGAAAAAGCTGTCCTTTACCGACGTGCCCGACGAGGTGACGCAATTTGCCGTCAGCTATTACGAGGCCGCCAAGGAAAGCCCGGAGAAGGCGGCGGAGTACGTCTACTTCCTCAGTGACGAGCACCGCCAGCGGTATCTGGACGGCCAGCCCCTGGAGGATTACGAGATCGCGATGATCAAGCGGATGTCCGACGACCTCTATTTCGCCAGCGTGAATTTTCCCGTGGGCGAGGGCCTGGGCCATAATCTGATCAACTTCATCGGCCGGACGGAGGAGGGCTGGAAGCTCTTCCTGAACGCCGACGCCATCCCCACCGAACTGCGGAATGCGGTGGATCTGACGACGGCCGTTCCGGGCTACGATCCCAACAATCTGGGCGCGGAACCCTACATGACCCCCTGGAACGCCGAGCCGGTGAAGGTGGATATCACGCCCCTGGATAACGGCTTCCATATCACCGGCAGGAAAGCACAGGGTCTGGATCTGACTGTGACGCTGCCGGAGAGCTGGTCGGGCCGGTACGCCTACGTGATCCGCGACTCCGGTCTGGAGGTCTTCTGCCAGGCCACGAAGATCGAGGACAACAACGCCGGCCGCCTGTTCTGGCTGAGCTTCGAATCCGGCTGGTATCCCATGGACTACCCCTTCGCCGGCAACGAGCGGGTCCTGGCCTCCAACGGCCTGTGGTCCGTGATCCTGGGCCACCCCTCCGACGTGCAGTGGACCTCCGGCACCCAGGTGGAGTACGCCGACATGTACGGCGAGATCGACCGGGTGGACTTCGACCTGTCCGCCATGGCCGGCGCCGTCACCGCCGATACCTGGGTCCCCGGCACCGTCACCCTCTACAAGCAGTTTGCCGACGGACGGCGGTCCCTGCCCACCATCTGCGACCAGGAGACCTCCCGGGCCATCGCCGCCCTGCTGGGGAGCAAGGAGTATCAGAACGAGACCAGCACAGAGGCCGCTACGCCGGACAACATCTGGGTGCTGTGGAATGGCCAGTACTACGTCGTCAACACCCGCGCCATGCGGATCTGGGCGCCGGCGCCCAACCTGGCCGCGCCCCTCACCGCCGACGAGCTGACGGTGCTCCAAACCGCCCTCCGGGGCGGGACGGTGAGCTACGACGTTCTCATCGACGTGGAGGAGCTGGCGGACCGGAACGCGCTGCACATCACCGGGCGGAACGTGGCCAATCTGGACATGACCGTGGTCCTGCCGGAGAGCTGGGCGGACCGGTACGGCTACGCCGCCTATAATACCGGCGTGGAGATCTTCTGCCGGGCCACCCGGGACGAGGTGGGCGAGGCGGGGCGGCTCCTCTGGTTGGATTTCAGCCCCGGTCAGCAGCCTCTGGACGCCTCCTACGCCGCCCCGCTGTGGGTCCTGGCCGCCAACAGCGATTACAGCGTCACCCTGGGCCACCCCTCCGACGCCCAGGCCACCGTCGCCACACAGCAGGAGTACGCCGCCATGTATGCCGAGGTGGACCGGGTGCGCTTTGAACTCTCCCCCGCCATGCGGGAGAACACCTTCAACTGGGAGCGGACCGTGGTCCTCTATTGGAAGGACGGGAATGCCGACGGGACGGAGGACCTGCTGGGTCCCGTCTACTGCAATGACGAGGCCGCTCTCACGCTGCGGAGCATGTTCACCGCCCGGGAATACACAGAGGACGCGGCTTTCTGGGACAGCGCCTGGGATAACGTGCAGTACTTCCCCGGCGGCATCCGGGTCATCATAGACTCTGTGTCCTACTACGTCTATCCCGGGGACGGCACCGTGCTCTCCACGGAGCGCAGGGCCGCGGAGCCGCTGACGAAGAGCGAGGTGTCCCAGCTCTATACCGCCCTGGGTATCCCGTCGCCATAACGCCCTGCGGGGCGGGCATTCTCCCCATCCCCGACCGGGGACAGGGGGCCACGGCGGCGGAACAGAGGTGTTTCGATGCCCTGGCCGCCACCCGGCTGTGGTACGGCGGCCCGTCCGCTGCCTGAAATATATCGTGGAGGAGCAGCCGGAGGCCATGGAGTAGGGACACTCCAAGGGCTGGCTGGGTGGCAACGCCACGGCCTATCTGGTGACCACCGTCCTCGTGCCGGAGGTGGTAACGGACGATATTCGGGCCGGAAACACCCACTGCTGCGAGGGCGACGACCCCTCCGTGCCGGAGGGCGCCCTGGAGGAGGTCCACGTGGGCCAGGTCTCCCTGGAAGCCGGCGGCGCTGTACCCTCGGCGGCACTGGCTGGTAACTTCCCAATCATAACCACCGGCTAAGCCGGTGGTTTCCCTTCCCAGAGAAAGCACAGGAGCAAACACTATGCTCCTGTGCTTTCCGTTTTCCACTTTGAAATGTAAAGCCGGGCTTGTTTCGTCTTTTTTCCCCCAATGATACGGAAGCCGCAGACGACTTCCCCTCCCCGATCGTTTTCATCCGGTTCACAGTTTGCACCGCAGTAAGCTCCGTTGCTGCATGAGCGCACTTACGCGGCGAAGCACTTCTCGGCAGACTTGCCGTACTTCATCATATCCCGCACCAGCGCGTTCACCGCCTCGTCGGTGGAGGTCTGGAGCAGTTTGTACGCATACGTCTCAATGCTGAACTCCGAAACGTCGCTGATCAGCGTCTCGCCGTTGAAGATCTTCGCCGTCACCACGCAACTCATATCCTTCGCCGCGATCGTATTCACCGACGCGGTGTAGTAATTGCCGCTCTTGACAAACTAGGACTTCGGAATCGTCACCCTGTTAGGCGTACCCGTCACAGACGTATACGTCACCACCAGCTTGACGGCGTCAGCGGGCTCGACGGTAAACTGCAGTTGCAAGTCTTCTCTTCATCCCCATCGGTATCAAAAACTGTGTACAGTAATCAAAGAAAAGAGCTTGTCACATAGACTATACGGCCTCATTTCCTTTTGGGAGCCATGTGTCGGTATTTATTGACGGCGCGTCGGGAGATACGGATGCCCTGCGTAGCCAGCATAGAGGCTAGCTTCCCATCGCTGTACGATGGGTCCTCAGACAGAAGCGACTGGATTCGCACTATGACGGCACTGCGGGAGAACTCGCCTACACCGTTACTGCAGAAAAGGTCCCGCAGAGCGAAGACGGATCCCTCGAATTCCGCATATTTACCTGTGACGGCGCGGCTGATGGTAGAAACACTGAGTCCTAGTGTACGTGCCGCATCGGAAAGTGGGAGGATTTTCTGATGCTCCGGTCCCAGAAGGAAGAAATCTGCTTGTCGGGATGCCAGCAGATCCGCGACTCCCTGTAGCGTCCTTGTACGCATGGACAAAGAACGGATAAAGCTTTTTGCGAGAGCGAGCTGCCTGCGTACATAGATGCGGTCCTCGGGGGATTCCGCCTTTAGATAGTCCTTGTAGAGGGGAGAGATGGCAGGTACCACCGGCTGGTTGATTAGTTCAGCCCGGAGAGCATCGCCGTCCCGAAAGATCCGGATCTCCGGAATGATATAGTGGGTTGTGTCCTTTCCGAGGTTCGCACAGGGACGCGGAGACAGAGAGCGGATTGTACTGATGGCCTCCTCCAGTTCCTCCGGACCCAGATCCTCGGCGGAAAAGGACCCGTCAGCAATCTCCTCCAGGTGGTTCGCAACGATATCCATCGCCAGAGAGTTGCCAGCCCCCAGAGCCAGCAGCTGAAGGCGAAGGCACTCCGACAGATTGCGGCATCCCACACCGGCGGGCTCCAGGCTCTGCACAACCTTCAAGGCCCGTTCCAGAACGAAAACCGGTATATCCCATTCGGCGGACAAGTCAGCCAGCTCCACCCGTAACCAACCGTCGTCGTCCAGACAATCGATTAGGATATCTGCGGTAGCCGCTACGGTAGTGGGGAGTTTCAAACACCCCACCTGCCAGTGGAGAAGATCCTGCAGGCTGTCCTCCTGCCTGGTTTGAGCGAACAGATATCTTCTCTGTGTAAAGCCCGCAACTGCCCGAATCTATACAGACAACATCGAGAACCACATCAAGCCCGCCCTGGGCGCCATCCGCCTGGATATGCTCGCCCCGCACGATATCCAGCGTTTTTATAATACCCTGAAAAGCAGCGGTGGCCGTGTGGTACGAAAAGATTCGGATGGGAATCCTGTCAGGCGAAATGGGAAGGTCGTCTATGATCCCGCTCCCTTGTCTCCCAAAACCATAAAAGGTATCCACGGCGTCTTTCACAGCGCTCTGCGACAGGCGCAGCGCAACGGCTATATTCGGTATAATCCCACCGAGGCTTGCGTCCTCCCCCGCGCCAAGAAAACCGCTCTCCGTCCCCTTGATGAAAATGAAACTCGCGCGTTTCTGGCGCAGATCCGGGGTGACCCCCTGGAGGTTCTATTCACGCTAACCCTTTTTACGGGACTCCGCGTGGGAGAGGTCCTCGGCCTTACCTGGAGTCGGGTGGACTTCAATAGAAATCAACTCCTGATTGACAGGCAATTACAGCAGATAAAGGGCGGCAAGGGCGAGCATGAACTAGTCTCCACAAAGAACGACAAGGAACGGACGATTTGTGTAGCCGCTTGGGTGATGGATCTTCTTCGTCATCATAGGGCCGCTCAAGCCGAAATGCGTTTGCGGGCGGGGTCGGTATGGGAAGACAGCGACTATGTGTTTACCAACGGATTTGGAGAGCACCTTGCGTATCGAACATTGATCAAGCACTATAAAAAAGCTGTCGCTGCCATTGGTCGTCCCGACGCCCGATTCCATGATCTGCGCCACAGCTATGCTGTGGCGGCGATCCGGGCCGGAGATGATATCAAGACGGTGCAGGGAAATCTTGGCCATGCCACAGCTGCGTTCACCCTGGATGTCTACGGCCACGTCACCGACCAGATGAAACAGGCCAGCGCAGATCGTATGAACGACTATATTCTGCGTGTTCTGCCGGGTTGAGTTTTATCCCATAAGGGAAAAAATAAGGGAAAACTTGTTTTCGGTGGCAAAGCGGCCCTCGATTTTTGAAACTATTTGTGGCAATATGCAGCTATTATCGCAAAAGAAAACCCGTATTCGTAACGAATACGGGTTTTCAGGGAATGGCAGGGGCAGAAAGATTCGAACTCTCGACACGCGGTTTTGGAGACCGCTGCTCTACCAGCTGAGCTATACCCCTGTATGCGGGTCTTACAATGTAAGCCCTATTTCAAACCGCAGCCTCCCGGCCGCAGAAATCTTTTGGTGGGCCTTCGGGGACTCGAACCCGGGACCGGACGGTTATGAGCCGTCTGCTCTAACCAACTGAGCTAAAGGCCCAAGTCACTCGGAGAAAAGAAATGTGCCGCCACTCTTGGAGTGGCGGCACACCCTTACTGGCGCCTTCTGTAGGGCTCGAACCTACAGCCCTGCGGTTAACAGCCGCATGCTCTACCATTGAGCTAAGAAGGCGTGTTGGCGCTACCTATTTTTCCGGGCCGTCTCCAGCCAAGTATCGTGGGCAGAAGCGAGCTTAACTTCCGTGTTCGGGATGGGAACGGGTGGACCCTCGCCCTAATCAGCACCAACTATTTGCACC
>Ga0208297_1002060_pt1 | contig 13482 bp, 17 predicted proteins | sample LMS_cellobiose_e_FD_187367 | JGI IMG/M metagenome (GOLD analysis project Ga0208297, IMG submission 187367) | Rumen-fistulated moose microbial communities from Alaska, USA - LMS_cellobiose_enrichment (SPAdes) (version 2) | ecosystem: Host-associated > Mammals > Digestive system > Stomach > Rumen... | reverse complement strand
TGTTCCCGGTGTTCCAGTTCCCGGTGTTCCTGTTCCCGGTGTTCCAGTCCCCGGTGTTCCTGTTCCCGGTGTTCCAGTCCCCGGTGTTCCAGTCCCCGGTGTTCCAGTCCCCGGTGTTCCAGTCCCCGGTGTTCCAGTTCCCGGTGTTCCTGTTCCCGGTGTTCCAGTCCCCGGTGTTCCTGTTCCCGGTGTTCCTGTTCCCGGTGTTGCAGCCTTTCTGGACTTCATCCCAGGACAGTTCACGGATGATCAGCAGCTTGTTGGTGCAGAACTTGATGTCATCATCGGTCTTCACGTCACCAATGGCTTCCACTTCGGCCACAACTGTCTGATCAGGGTCAAAGGTGTAGAAGTTGAACACGTCCGGCAGCCGTTCACAGAAATGCATTCCGGATTCACACGGGATCAGCTGCACATCTTCTTCAAAGGTTTCACCAACCTTGTACTGCTTGCCACGGCAAGTCCAGTCTTTATTGAATGCCTTGAATCCTTTCATGGCTTATTTCTCCTTTACGTTTACTTCAGCAATTTTCATGGCCATAATGGGCACCACGCTGTTTCCGATCTTGGCCACTTGTTCCTTCACCGGATACCTGTGACCGTCAATGTCACGGTCAATCACATATTCCTTCGGGAATCCCTGTGCCAGCTTCAGTTCTTCAGGCTTCAGCATCCGGAACCAGATGTCTGCAATCACGTAGTGATCACCTTTTCTGGTCATCATGGTGCTGACCATTCCAAACCTGTCCTTGGTGGTGATGGTTGCCAGCGGTTCATCCACCGTCTGACCACACCCCTGTCCGTAGTATTTCAGCAGGAACACCGACACCAGACCGAAGTGACCAGGGGAAGTGGTGATGGTGTGAAGCGGTTCCGTGACTTCCTGACCGGTTCCGGTCTTGTAGAACTTGGTAATGAACACGGACACCAGACCATACCTGTTGGAAGTGTCAATGGTCTGAATCGGTTCATTCACGGTCTGTCCACGGCTGTCACCTTCCTTGGTTTCACTGTGATACTGGATCAGGAATGGCATGGCAGTCTGATCTGGCAGGAAATATGGATCAGGATTTTCAATCACATACTTCCGGATCCCGTTTGCAATTCGCTTCAACGTGGCATCTGCCAGTGGTTTCTTCCGTTCAAAGATAGAAGATCCCAGGTCAGTGAAGTCCAGCTTTTCAGCGACAGGTACCCACGGAAGCAGGCCGCCTTCACCGTTCTTGCTGTGTGTAGGAACCGGCCAGCGGATTTCCTTACCGTCAGATCTGAATACTGCATACCAGCGTTTCCTGGTAGTTGGTGCACCGAAGTCAGCAGCCACCAGTGTCCGGCATTCAAAGCTGAAACCAAGATCCTTCATGGAAGTGATAAAGCGCTGATATTCCAGACCTTTCTTTTCCGGAATCGGATGTCCTTTGTCATCCAGGTCACCCCATTCCTGGATTTCTTCCACGTTTTCCATGAACAGAACGGTGGGAAGATGTCCGGTGATGGTCAGGATCTGTTTGCATAGCCTGTGCACTGCCCACGGAAGAATCCGAAGACCGGCTTCACGTGGCTGGCCACCCTTGGCCTTGCTGTGGCTGGTGCAGTCAGGACTTGCCCACATCACATCCACCGTGTCATCCGGATCCAGATAGTTGGCCAGATCAACCTGGAAGATGTCTTCAGTCAGGTGCAGTGTTCTGGGATGGTTCACTGTGTGCATCCGGATAGCGGCAGGATCATGGTTGATTGCTATGTTCACTTCAATGCCTGCCATCCGTAGGCCTTCAGAAGCACCGCCGCCACCGGCAAAGCCGTCTATTGATACATGCTTCATAATCAGCACCATCCTTTCAGCCATTCAATGGTTTCATGGTAGTTATCTTCCACCATCCGAAGTTCAGCCTTTTCCTGCTTTTCTCTGTCACAGATCTGTTGATACAGGTCATCATCACGATAGGCAGTCACTTCATCACGGATCAGCTGTGTCAGCATTTGCGGTTCCAGTGCATCCAGTTCCCATGATTCTTCACCATATTCTTGGATGTACTTATCACACCTGCTGTCAGTGATCTTTGCAGGATTGGGCGGTGGGTTGTATGTATCAACCTGATCCATGGTTAAAGCCACACGCTTCACATATACGTCTGCACCAAACATGTTCAGCCTGTCCTGAATATCCCTGGTCATATCAATTCCGGAAGGATCATGATCACCAAGATGAATGATGATCCGCTGTTCCCGGTGTTGCTGACTGATGAAGCGCTGTGCAGCTGACCACATTTCAGACTGGGAAGTATAACCACGGCAGCTGAAGTGTGGTGTGTCTATAGGTCTGCAAGCCTGACTTACAATGTCAATCAGGGCATCCTTTTCCACCCAGACTTCCACATAGTTTGGTTGACCTTTCCACTTATCCAGCAGGTAGGAATACCTTGCCGAAGCAATCACGTCTTCAGGACGTTCCCAGTGACTGTTCCCACGGATATATCTGGTTCTGTCAGTGATGCTGTTCCAATCAATCAGACCGGCCAATCTGCCATCATTGATCAGATTGCCAATGTTCTTGTATGACCGTTCATTGTTTGGAATGTAACCACGTGCAACCAGTTGATAATAGGCCTGACGCAATGTCAGTTCATATCCTTGATTGCTGTATTCGCTGACAACACCATTGATCAGTTTGATCAGATCCAGGCTGGACTTTCTGAAGTTGATTTCCCTGTACTGGATCTTAGGCATCAACTTTCACCCCCTCTATCTGTTCCAGCCGGTCACCATTGATCACGTATGTCCAACTGTGATCCGTGGTCTTGATGCCATACCCCCAAGGGAAAACACCCTGCTGAAGTCCCTTAGACACCGTGTCCTTGTCAATGCCCATGGCCTTGGCTGCCTGTTTTACTGTCAGCCTTCTGATGGATCCTGCCTTCTTGGTCACCGGCATCACACCGAAGGCCGGAAGTTGATCATCTTCCTTGGTGAAGTAGTCCGGATCCAGTCCAAGTGACACTGCCATATCACGCTGAACGTCTTCCGGGGGAATCTGCTTGCCAGACAGGTACTGACTGATTGATCCCTTGGACTTTCCAGTCAGACCACAAACCTGTGTCTGCTTCAGATTCAGATCCTGCATAGCCTTTTTCAGTCTTTCATTGAACATTCCTTGATACCTTCCTTTCTTTGCGGTTGATTATTATTCCACCTTGTTGGCAAAAAAAATGGCTTCAAATTCTTCAGAAGTCATGTTCAGAAGATCCCGGAGAATGCAGGCTTCAGACATGGTGAATTCTGTCTTGTTGTTCAGCTTGTTCAGGAATCCCTGATGTGTCAGGCCACACTTTTCAGCAATGAATGCAATCTTGTAGCCAGAATCATCAATCTTCTTCCGAAGAAGTTCAGTGTTGGTCATTGTTGCCACCTTCCTTTCTTAAATATCACAGTTGCCGTCTTCCGGAAACTGGTTCTTGTTGTACTGCTTCCTGATCTGGACAAAGACCTTGCCTTCAGTGTCAGTCCGTTCAGACATTATGCTAAACTTTCCAGTCAGGCTTTTCTTGTAGTCCTGATATTCAGCCTGATTGTCAAACTGGATCACCTGTTCAATCCAGGCCAGTAGAATCTTTTTCATGCTTCACCTGCTTTCCATTACTTATGTAAAACCCTATGGGATTCTGCTTGTCTTTCTCATAAATCAGATCCGTTCCATCCTTCAAATTGATTTCAATTTTCAGATGCCGGTATGGTAACCGTTCAACCCATTGTTCAATTTTGTTCAGTATTTTCCATTCTTCCTGCTTCACTTTACGCTTGCACCCCTAAAGATGACCACCATGGAAGGAAATGGTGCTGCATTCTTCTGACTTCCAAACTTCAACCTTCCCTTCACAAACCGGATTTCAGACCGGTGCATGATGTAATTGTGGAAGTACCTGGTGTCAGTTCTGGAAGGAATCAGCAGCACAACCACCGTGTTGTCCTTCCTGGTTTCATAGAATGCCTTGGCCACCCACTTTTCAATCTCTGAATACGGTGGATTGCAGAAAACGACATCCCCCCCCAGTCAGCTTTCAGGCCGTCATCTTCTTTGCTGAAATACCTGTTGCATTTATGGTTTTCTGCCGTTGCACACGGATCCAGGGTGAAATGAAATTCTGCATCCAGTTCATTGAAGAAGTCCTGTGGTGTTGACCATTCATCAGATTTCTTGCTGAACATCACTTCAGTGTTCATAAGCATCACCCCTTTTCACGCCACCGGAAGAAGTCATCTGCACGGTACAGCATGACAAAATCACCTTCCAGATCATCCAGATCATAATACTGACCAACTTCACGATCCATGGCCACGATCACCAGCATGTAGAAGTCCTGTTCATATTCCATGCAGGCATCCCTGATTTCATCCAGTGTCAGCCGTCCACGGCTTTTCTTGATGTTCAGGATCCACTGGCCGGTCTTGTCATAGTCAGACCAGACTTCAATTCCTTTCTTCATGCCTGTGCTTCCTCTAAGCTGCTGGACACGTCATCAATCTGACCTTTCAGATCATCCAAGGTGTTCCATGCATCATCCATGTTGCTGACGGCATCTTCTGCCATGCTGTACTTTTCCGATCCCTGAAGGTTTTCAGGCATGTTGTCCAGATATTCCTGTTCTTCATCCTTAATAGATTCAATGTCATCCAAGATGGATTCCATTTCAGACTGAACTTCGGCCAACCTTTTGATCACGTCATCAATGGCTTTTCTTCTGATCTTGTTCATAGTTCACATTCCTTTCTTTATAGTGTGAAGGGTGGTCTGTTATCCACCCTTCACGGTGCCTGCATTGGTTATCACTTAATAGTGTAGAGGGTGTCAACTGCTTCCTTCCGGATCAAGAACATCACGTTTTCAACAGTCTGATCTTCACTGTGCTTCACAATGTCCTGTGCAATTTCATAGATCCAGTGAACTGTAGGATCCTGCACACCAACAGTGTTCAGCATGAAGTTGTAGTCAGACACGCTGCCACAGGTGTACAGGTTGTGCTTGATGCACATGCAGCGGATGCTGTCCGGATCCCACTTGGTTTCTTCAATGATTTCCGGTTCCTGTTCAATGTAGATCCGGATGGTCTTGATCCCTTTGCCTTCCTGGATGTTCAGTTCCAGGGAAGTGTTCAGGTCACTGATCCAGCTGTTGTTTCCTTCGGCAGCGCTCATGAAGATAGGGTATCCTGCATTTTCACTGGCCTTATAGTCCTTTTCCCAGTCTGTGGGGAAAAGTCTTTCAGCTTCCTTCCAAGCTGCTTCACGGTTCCTGACTTTAATCATGATTCACATTCCTTTCATTGGTTATCACTTGGACTTTTTCTGGATGCTGCTACATCCGGAAGGTTGATTATTGTTCCACCTGCTGCTATCTTACCACCACGGGGAATGCCTGTCAACTATTTTTTCAGGAAATTGAAAAAATTATTGAACATAGGGCAACCACGTGGTAAAATGGTACCTATGAAAGGGGGTGATCATATGGGTGCCAGCAAAGATCCTTATCTTCAGACGCTTGGCCAAAACATCAAATACCTTCGGATTCAACATGGCTGGTCACAGGAAGAACTGGCTGAAAAATGTGGATATACTTCTGACACCAGAAAGTCAACCATCAGCAAAATTGAAAACGGTCAATCAGACCTTCCCATTTCAAAACTGAAGATCTTTGCCAAGGTTCTTGGTGTGACATGTTCAGATCTTTGTGACAGCGTTCAGGACAAAGAACAAAAGATCATCTGTGATCTGATGGAAAAATGCTATGGCCAGGATGCATACAGAATGGTGCAGACGTTTCTGAAGCTGGATCAGGATGACCGGCTGATCATCTATGGTGAAATGCTGGGAATGATGAAGGCTGACAAGTATGCTGTGAAAAAAGAATCATCAGAACAGAAGGCAATGTGATCTATGTTGACTTTTCACATGACAGGTAACGGTTGGTAACGGGTAACGGTTGCTTTTTCTACTCTTATATTTTCACTTTTTTCAAAATTATTCTAAGTACACTTATAGTAATTTACTGCAAAAATGAAAACAGCCGTAACCAAGCGTTACCACCTGTAAAATCAACGCTTTTCAACCGTTACCTGAACCGTTACCAAGTAGTGATTCAACCGTAACCAATGCCAAGAAAGGGGTGTTTTTATGTTTGGGAAGAAGAAAAATGACAAGCCGGATGCAGTTGGCAATCATGTTTCCGGTCTTGATCTGCCTGAAGGCCAGCTTGTATCCGTTACCTTGACAGATGAACAGGTAATCATCAAGGCACCTGCCGCAAAAAAGGAATACAGCATCACGCTGGACAGGGTGACAGGGGTTTCACAGTATGATGATGTGGAAATTCAAAGCCACATGAAGTCATCATTGGCCAGGGGAATTGCCGGTGCTGTCGCCTTCGGTCTTGCCGGTGCTGTTATTGGCAGTCAGCCAAAGGAAAAGAAGAAACCTGTGATCCACATGTTCCTGGTGATTGACTATGTTGACGGTCAGATCATTATCATGTCTGATGTATGCTACAGGTTTTCAGATGTAGTGAAAAAGTTCAATGAACTGAAGCCGCAGACTGAACAAAAGATTTCACTGTAAACAAAAAAGAGGACACCCAGTGTAGCAGCACTGGATGTCCAAGTGATAACCAATTCAAGGAATGTGTTGAATTGGGCTATGCACCCTTAATCATAGCACACATTCCTTGAAATAGCAAGGAAGGAATGTCTATGGGAAGAAGGAATCCAAATGGCTATGGCTGTGTGACAAAGCTGTCCGGCCATAGAACCAGACCATGGGTGGTGAAGGTGACCATCTATGATGAAGAAGGCAAGGCCAAGCAAACACCTGTGGCCTATGCAGCCACGGAACAGGAAGCCATGATCCTGTTGGCCAAGTACAACAATAATCCGTGGGAAGTGGACAGGGAAACCATCACTCTGGCTTCACTCTATCAGCGCTGGTCAAAGATCAAGCTGCCGAAGCTGGGGATCAGCACACAGCAGTCATTGAAGTCAGCCTTCAGGCACTGTTCCAAGTATTACGGCACCAAGTACCGGCAGATCAAGTCCTATCAGATGCAGGATACCATTGACAACTGTGGCAAGGGATATTCCACCCAGGGCGCAATCAAGGCACTGTGGGGACACCTTGACCGGTTTGCCTTTGAACTGGACATCATTGACAAGATGTACAGCCAGCTGACATCAGCTGCACCAATTCCTGAAACCACCAGGGAACCATTCACCCAGGAACAGATAGATGACCTGTGGAAGATCTCTGATCAGCCATATGTGAACACCGTGCTGATTTATCTGTACACCGGCTTCAGACTGACTGAACTTCTAACCATGAAGGCTGAACAGGTGAACATGGATGAACTGTACTTCCAAGGTGGGATCAAGACGGCATCAGGCAAAGGCAGAATTGTTCCCATCCATCACAGGATCCAACCATTTGTGAAGGATCTGGTCAGCACCGGCAGCACGTACCTGTTCACCTATGACGGGAAGAAGATCAGCAATGCAAAATACTATGAACTGTGGAACACCGTGATGCAGGCCATTGGTGCAGACAAGACACCGCATGAAGCCAGACACACATTTGAAACCAGGCTGGATAATGCCAACGGCAACCGGAAGTGTATTGACATGCTGATGGGACATAAGTCAAAAGACGTGGGAAACAGGGTGTATAATCACAAAACCGTGAACCAGCTGAAGGAAACCATTGAACTGTTGCAGTAATGATTTTCCCATTGAACCAGTAACAAATTAGAAACAAAAATAAGCGGAAGTCATTGAAAATCAAGGACTTCCGCTTTTTGAAGGCACATTATACCATACTAACTGCCTCAGTAAAACACAAATTTACCGAAGAAAGCAAAACAGAGCGTCCCGAAGGACGCTCTGCTGTTGTTTCGTTTGCAATGCCTCGCTTTATGCGGCCTTCTTTGCGCTGATGCGCTTGATGACGAGCAGGGTGCAGACCATCAGGGCGAGGGCGATGAGCAGCGACGGGACCCAGGCGCGCACGAAGCCCGCGATCACGTAGCTCACGAAGCTTACCGCCGCGACGGTGACCGCATAGGGCAGCTGGGTGTTGACGTGGGTGATGTGGTCGCACTGTGCGCCGGCGGACGCCATGATGGTGGTATCGGATATCGGCGAGCAGTGGTCTCCGCAAACGGCGCCGGCCATGCAGGCTGCTACGGCGAGGACCATCATCGGATTGTCGATATCATTGCGGTAGACAGCGGCGGCGATGGGGATCAATATGCCGAAGGTGCCCCAGCTGGTGCCGGTCGCGAAGGCGATGACCACTGCGACTATGAACACGATGGCCGGGATGAGGCTCATGAGCGCTCTGTTGTGAGCGAAGCTCTGCACGAAGCCTTCGACGAAAGCCTCGGAACCGAGAGCTCCGGTCATGGACTTCAGGGTCCAGGCGAAGGTCAGTATCAGAATGGCGGGGACCATCGACTTGAAGCCTTCGGGGATGGCGTTCATGCACTCACGGAAGCTCAGAACTCTGGTGCAGAGGTAGAAGATCACGGTGAGGATGAGGGACACGACGGAACCGAACATCAGGCCGACGGAAGCGTCGGAATTCGCGAACGCTTCGGAGAAGCTCGTTCCGTCGAAGAAGCCGCCGGTGTAGATCATGCCGATGACGCAGCTGATGATCAGGACGATAATGGGCAGTACGAGGTGAATGACCTTGCCCTTCTGGCTGACGGGCGGGGTCGGCTGGTCGTCGGCGCCGGTGATCGAGGGTTCGGGCAGGTCGCCGGTGTGGTTGAGCCTGTCGCTCATCTCGGCCAGCTTCATGGGACCGTAGTCGAACTTGCCGAAGGTCAGCACGAGCATCATCGCGATGGTGAGCAGCGCGTAGAAGTTATAAGGAATGGCCTTGATAAAGAGGTCGAGTCCGTTGACGCCGTCTACGGAACCGGTCACGGCCGCGGCCCAGGAAGATATCGGGGCGATGATGCAGACCGGAGCGGCGGTGGCGTCGATCAGGTAAGCAAGCTTGGGCCTTGAGATGCCGTGCTTGTCGGTGAGGGGCTGCATGACGGAGCCCACGGTGAGGCAGTTGAAATAGTCGTCGATGAAGATGAGCACGCCCAGGGCGATGGTGGCGAGCTGGGCTCCCACCTTGGTCTTGATGTGCTCTACGGACCAGCGGCCGAAAGCGGCGGAGCCGCCCGCGCGGTTCATCAGCATGACCATTGCGCCGAGGATGACGAGGAATATCAGAATTCCGACGTTCCAGCTGTCGGACAGCTGTCCTACCATGCCTTCGACGAATACGTGTTCAAGAAGCGCAGAGAGGTTGAAGCCCGTGTAGAGCACGCCTCCCACGAGTATACCCAGGAAAAGTGACGAGTATACTTCCTTGGTGATCAGAGCCAGCACTATGGCTACGAGTGCGGGGAACAGAGACCACGCTGTGTTCAATACATCCATTTTCTCTCCTTCCGGGCGGAGCTGCCGCCCTTTCTCTGAAATAAACAAACCGGTCATGATACCCATCATGACCGGCCGGATGTACGACACTTGCCATGACAGCTCTCCGCGGGTTTTGTTTCCCGCGACAGTCCGCAGAGTGTTTCCCTGCGTCCCAGATACCGCTCCGGACCGGGCGTCCGTTACGGCTCTTCGGCAGCTTCCCCTTTCGGCCCGATCAGCCCCATTGATGATCGCGCTTACTATTGTCAGCCGCAGCCTCTATCATAACTATGCACATAATTATAGAGAATTATCCGTGCTTGTCAACCGCATTTTATTCATTTGTGCTATAATATATGCGATTTTGAACAATTCAGCACATATTCCGGAGGAACATATGGCAGATAAAAGATATCCAGTGATAACCATAACCAGGCAGTACGCTGCTTACGGCCGCACGGTCGCCAAGAAGCTCGCGGAGCGCATGCAGCTTCCGTTCTATGACCGCGACGTCATACGCAAGGCAGCCGAGCAAAGCGGATTCAGCTTCGAGGAGATCGCCCAGGAGGGCGAAGACATAGGCCGCGGCAGCAGGATACTCAACAGCATACTCAACAGCTCGGCAGCGTATTCGAGCTCTCACGACCAGATATTCGAGGCGGAAAAGCACGTCATCATCGACTTCGCCAAGTCCGGCCCCTGCATCATCGTCGGACGCTGCGCGACCCAGATTCTCAAGGAAGCCGGGATCCCCGCTATCGACGTGCTCCTCTACGGAGAGATCGACGCGCGCTGCCACCACGCCCTCGAGCTCGGAGAATACGGCCGCATGGACGTGAAGCGCTACGTTGCACGCAGAGACGCTTTGAGAGCCACCTTCTGCAAGACTTACACGGGCGCGGACATCTGGGACGTTGAGAACTACGACCTCTGTCTCGACTCCTGCCTGCTCGGCCCCGACACCTGTGTCGACATCATCGAACGCGTGCTCAACAACTACGACCAGCGCTGAGCCTCAGCAAAGCATTAAAAAAGGACGTCCCCCGGGACGTCCTTTTAAATTTTGCGTTTACTCTATCGACACCAGCAACGCGCCGCTCTGCAGCATCAGGGTTAGGGTCTCGCTGCCGTTGCCGGCTTCATACATGCTTATGCCCATCATATCCATCTCCGTGGCGTCTTTCGTATAGCCCGCGTCCTTCGCGCGCTTTACCATGGCCTTGAAGTCGTCGGCGCTCCTGCCCTTGAGGTTCAGCACGAAAGTCCCGTCCTCTTCCATGGCCAGATCGCCTTCGCGCAGACCTTCGGGAAGCAGGAACGCGTATTCGTCAGGCAGCCCGGAGTGAAGCTGCGCGCCGCCGTCTTCCCCGCCGGAGCCCTGCGGTTCTTCGTCCCCGTAGTCGTAGAAGACTTCGGGGCCAGGCGTCCAGCTGCCCGGGTCGTAATCATGCCATTCGCCGAGGTCAAACACATAGTCTTCGACCTCGGGGTCGGAATAGGGCTCCTCCTCGGCATACACCAGATCGCTGTCGCAGAGCTGGAGAGTTTCGCTGTCCCAGTTCTCGGGGTGGACGTACATGTCCCAGAGTTCTTCCGTAGTGAATCCCGACAGATCGGGTAGGCCGAAAACATCGAGCCCGTCCCAGTTCTCCGCCTCTTCCCCCGTCTTTACGATGCCGCTGTCAGAAGCCTGCGGAGCGCTCTGGCCGTCCTGGCTCTGCGTGCCCTCCGCACCGCTCTGCGTGGGCTGAGCCGCGCCCGGAGCCGTCTGGGAAGAAGGCCCGTTCTTTGCGCCGCAGCCGCACAGCATTGTCAGCATCAAAGCGGCAAGCAGGATCGAGATCATCTTTTTCATATCCGTTCCTCCCCTCAGTCGAGCTTCATCACAATGCTGTTGCCTGCGAAGTCCCGGAAGACGCTGGTGTTCTCTCCCAGCACGCCTCCGCCGCCGCTCCCCGCGCTCATGTCCCAGTCATAGTTGAAATACGGCGCGTCAATGCTCTGCCATATGGAGGCGTTGCTCGACATCGCATAGAGCTGGGGAGTCATCTCGTCCTTCATCTCTCCCGTCAGGTAGACCGTAGTGCACGCCTGGCCCTGCATGTTCGGGAAGCTGTAATGCCCCTGCTCGTCGACGAAAGGCATCACGCCCTGTGGCACTATCCAGATGGGATGGAGGCTCCAGAAGTCTTCCTTTGAGCTGAAATATTCGTCGATCGGAAGCTCCTCGATGGTGGCGCCCCGCTCCATTTCATAAATGTTGTCGGGTATGTAGAAGCTGATCTTTTTCGCGTAGAGGTGCTTTTCAAGTATGGAGCTCCGCTTCCAGGCGTCGTAGAACTGCTCCCACGGGTATTGTTTATGTATCGTCGAAAGAACGGACAGTTTATCGGCCACGGTCCACAGGAACTGCGAGTCGAACTTCCACATGTCGTGGGAAATGTCCACGGTGATCACTCCCGTGTATATGCCGCCGACCTTTTCCGTATCTTCTTCCTTTTTCAGATCGCAGCGGAAACGCCATTTCTGGTTTACCGGCGTGCCGAAGAACATGACGTCTTCGCTGGTCTTGTCGTTTGCCGAAAGGCGCCATCCGGTGGAACTCTTCTTGTCGGCCGCGCGCCTGTCCGCCTCCTCTTTCAGCTTTTCGTTGCAGCGCTGATAGAACATGTCGAGCACCACGGCGCTCTCGACGGCGGCCTGCTTTTTCGCGTCGTTGCCCATCGCCTTGAGTATCTCTTTGGCAGTGGGCTCCGCGCAGCTGCCGAGGCCTTCGAGCAGCCAGCCGCCTACCGCGCCGACGCCCATACCGCTGATCGCAGTGCCCAGGGCGCTCGGACCGAAGAATTCCGCGACGTTCTGCACGACGAACTGCGTTCCGCTGTTATAGGTCTCGATGGGCTTGCCTGTGATCAGGTCGGTCCCGGGCTCCTTGGCGGCGTCGATCAGTTTTCCTGCGTGCAGCACCCTGCCTATAGTCTCCACCCAGAACTGGGTCTTGAACGCGGGGTCCGCCCCCTCTGCCATGGAGATGCGGGCGTTATGAACGGCGAGGGCGTTGCCGTGCAGGTTGAACTCCATCAACACGCCCTTGATGATGCCGTCGGCGGTCTCATTGTCCAGGTGGTACCCGCGCCTCAGCGCGCCGTGGAACGACTTTCCGCCGATCTCAAAGCGCACGTGGATCACTTCGACCGTGTGCTGCCTTATACGGTTGTAGTCGATGTTCTTGATCCTGTTCGTCGCGGCGAGGTATTCCTCGAAGCTGCTTGCCGCGAACGCGGGGACCGCAGCGGAAAGCAGCAGGACTGCCGCGAGCAGCAGGCAGAACGCTCTTCGTTTCATCATGAGCTGCTCCTTAATAAACAGATGATCGATCGTATAATTAGATTTTACGTTGATGGACTGAGTATTGTCAACTCGCCCAAGCTTATAACTAACGCTGTTTTATGTTTATGGGAAAGCTTCGGATGTTCCTCCGCGGGTACGCTCCCGCTCCTTGTTGATACGCTCCGCTTGAGGAAGCATCCGTCCGCTTTCCTCGTCAAATACAAAGCAAAAGGACGCCCCGAAGGACGTCCTTTCAATTGCGTTTTACCGATTACTCGATGATGTTGTGTACAACGCCAGACGCTACGGTTCTGCCGCCTTCACGGATAGCGAAGCGGAGGCCTTCTTCCATAGCGATCGGGGTGATCAGCTCGATTCCCATGCTGGTGTTGTCTCCGGGCATGCACATCTCGGTGCCTGCGGGGAGGTTGACGGTTCCGGTTACGTCAGTGGTTCTGAAATAGAACTGCGGTCTGTAGCCGTTGAAGAACGGGGTGTGACGGCCGCCTTCGCTCTGCTTCAGTACGTATACCTGTGCGTCGAACTTGGTGTGCGGATGCACGCTGCCCGGCTTTGCGAGGACCTGACCTCTTTCGATCTCGTTCCTCTGTACGCCTCTGAGCAGTACGCCGATGTTGTCGCCTGCTTCGCCCTGGTCGAGCAGCTTGCGGAACATCTCTACGCCGGTAAC
>Ga0208297_1002057_pt1 | contig 13499 bp, 11 predicted proteins | sample LMS_cellobiose_e_FD_187367 | JGI IMG/M metagenome (GOLD analysis project Ga0208297, IMG submission 187367) | Rumen-fistulated moose microbial communities from Alaska, USA - LMS_cellobiose_enrichment (SPAdes) (version 2) | ecosystem: Host-associated > Mammals > Digestive system > Stomach > Rumen... | reverse complement strand
GCATCCCATTCGGAGACATGTAAAAACAGCCATAGTTCAAAACATGGCTTGCTGACGGCAAGCAAGATATTCTTTCTCTTTCTGCGGAAAGTTTTCTGAGAAATTTCCGACAGCATTTTGTCTTTCCAGCGGTCCCGGTCAACCATGATGCATAAAATATCGTCATCATGCAAATCGTATTTTTCCACGTAATCGCGCAGACGCTTTTCCACAGCCTCCGGCGATGAATGGGTCCGGGATGTTTTTGCCCCAGTATTAGGCGTTTCCAAAACTTCAATTTTAATGCGGTTGGATTGAAAAAGATCGGAATCGAAATACTGTTTTGCCGCATAAGTGTCCTCTGCGGCAATCACAACAAGCCTGGCATCTCGCAATTTCTTTTCCGGTTTCCGGGATAACGATCGGGGCCGATATGATGTGATACTCATTGAATCAGTCCTCCCGTCAGAATTTGCTCATGTTTTTCAAATACGGAATAGCACCGAATCTCCCGTATAAATACCCGTTCCCGATACGCAATCCGTCGGAAACTTTGTAATCCGCCAGACTCGTAATGTGACTGCATCCGTCTTTGTCTTTTTCAACAAAAAGGATTTCATCGCGTCTCAGCAGATCCGAATCCAGCAGGTTTGTATCATGCGTGGTAAAGATAAACTGGCTCCTGGCTCCATTTTGGGTTATGCCGCGGAGAAAAACCTTCAGAAAAGCAATCGACAGCAGTGAATGCAGATTGCAGTCCAGTTCATCCAGGACATAAACCTGTTCCTGCTGCAGTGCATTCAAAAGCATGGGAGTCAAGTGCATCAGTTTTTGGGTGCCGTCCGATTCTTCAAAAATCTCAAAAGGAACATCGTTTCCCTTATTGTTTTTATGTTGGATCGACAACTGCACATAAAACACTTCCCCTTTGGGATCAATCAGAATGTTAAAGTAATTGCCGGGCAAATAAACCGCCAGCAAAGCATTTTTTCCGGTTTTCATCGCCTTGATTTTATCAATATCGCCCAGCAGACGTCTTTTGAAATTCTCCGAAACATCCTTCAAGTGTTTGTCAGCATCAAAAATCTCTTTCATGCTTTTTATTGCGGAAATACCCGTGTCGCTTGCCACAATGAAGTTATTGAAGAAATCCAGAAATTTCTCGTCGCGTTCCGCTCTAATTGGAAGAGTGGAACATTTGGTCATGGGAGAAAGAATATGCAGGCAATTTTCAAACCAGAATAAAACAGGTTTCAAAAGAGCAGATACCCCGCCTCGCTCCAAACATTCCGTCAGGAAAAGTTTTCGGGGAGCTAGAATTGATGCCAACAGATCTACCGCTTTTTGCTTGCCGTTGATGCTCTGAGCCAGAATCGGACCGGCTTCCACCTTGGTTTTGCCGTCATCATCGGTGACCCGTTCAAAGATTTTTTTCTCAAACGAGGAATAACGTGCAAAAAGCCATTCTTCATAAACCTGTTTAGAAGAAAGAATCGCCCCGTAGGTATATAAAATCCCTTCATGCTTGAACACAATTTCAAAACGGGCAGGCTTTTCCGTATTTTCCTCTCTGAGCTTGAAAAGGGAAACCGGAATGCTTTTGATAGTATCGATTTCGCCAAGGATAAGATTACGGAAAAAATCAACCGCCTTGACAAAATTGGATTTGCCGCTGGCATTGGCCCCGTAAAAAGCCGCCAACGGAAGTACAGATACGCTTTTCCCTTTTGTGCAATGGATAATATGATCTTTCTGCTTCCGGCTTTTGGCTGGAAGCATGCTCAAAGTCGTTTCCTCCCCAAAGGAAAGGTAGTTTTCCACCGAAAATTGCACTAGCATATTGCACCTCTCATTGTTTTTTGCACCCTTACTATACAACGCTGTTTTGAAAAAATCAAATGAAAAATCATTTTTAATTCGCAAAAAGCGTGTTAAAGTAAAAAATATCATATTTTTACTTAGGTATTTGCCGTTTAACTGCAAATTTTACAATTTATCCGTTGTTCCGGACAGACACATGGCAACTCCGCGCATAAAATGGTTGATAATAGAGAAGTGAGGTTCTGTAAAATCAAAATTTGAGGCTGACAGTAAAAATCTTTCGAGAAATTTCATTGTTTCGCTTGACAATCACAATATTCGGCTATATAGTGCCTTACGATAAAGCAAGACGATGTTTTCTGTGTCAATCATCCTAATATGAGGTTGAGCAATGAAGAGATTCCTCCTGTCTGTTGTTGCCGTTCTGGCGAGTGTTTTTTCCGCAGTATCCGCCGAGAAGATCAATTTTCAGCTTCATCCGCTGCTGACTGCGGGCAAAGCTTCGCTGACCGAAAACGGATATGTGATTTCCCGCACACTGGATACGGTGAATTTTTCACCGGAAGTGCGTCTGCCGATCCAGCTGATTTATCGTTCGGCTTCGGAGAAGACCGGGATGTTCGGTTATGCGTGGAGCTCCCCGCAGCTGGAAAGTTCGGCGAAATTCGACAAGGACGGCGTGCTGTGGACGACCCCCTGGGGCGAAAAATTCAAGTTTTATCCGAAAAATGAAAAACTTCCAAAGGATGCGATCAAGATCGAACTGTATGAACAGGCGAAAAAAGGCCGCGGTTTTTATGCTCCGTATTCGCAATGGGAAGCGGATACTTCCGCGAGTTCGAAAAAGTGGAAAGAAGCAAAAGACTGGACATTCACCGGAAAGAACGGATATAAGGGCTGGCGCTTTATTTACCGTAATGCGAAGCTGCAGCAGATCAGTGCGCCGAACGGACGGAAAGTTGTTTTCAGTTATGATCACGGCAAGCTGACCGCGGTATCTCAGGAAGGACAGTCATTTGTCGAAGTTTCTTATTCCGGGACAGCCGTCACGGGATTGAAAATCAACGGGATTGATTATGCCCTGAGTTACAAAAGCACGAAACTGCAGATTCTGCCGAAAACCGAGTCCGGCAAAATGGTTTCCGCCAGCCGTCCGGGACTGGTTTCAATTCAGCGGGGCAATTTGAATCCAACGCTTTTCGCGTATGACGATTACGGATTCCTGAATCAGGTGCGGCAGGGGGAATATGTCGATGAATTGAAAATCCAGCATCAGAGTGCTGCGCAGCGCAAAGCGGAAATTCTGGCGAAGAAAGCCCGCAAGCCATACGGCGGTCCTGTGAACGGCAGAATTCTGTCGGACGTCAATTACAAATACAGCTATCCGGGCAACCGGACCGGCTTCGTCAAACTGACCGACAAGCTGAACCGGACGGCGAGTTTCGACCTCAATGAAAAGACCGGAGTTTTCCAGCTGACGGAGTTTTCCGGCAGGAAATATACGCTCAAATATTTCATGCGGCTGGATGTGGCGTATCTGGGCAAGATCCGCAATGTGGTGGATTCGCGCGGCCGGGATGTGCTGGACGTCCGTTACGACCGGCTGACCGGGAACATCATCCGGGTCCGGGACATGGCGGGCAACGATGTCAATTACAGCTACACGCAGAACGGCGAGCTGAATCTGATCACCCGCCGCGCGGATGACCAAGACGATCCGGAACCGGTGATGTCCTTCCGTTACGAAGGCAGAACTGTTCCGGCTGCGGTTTCGCAGCTGAACGCCAAAGGTCAGGCGGTCGTCACCACCGACATCCAATATGACGGCAACAATCAGCCGGTCAAAATCACCAACGGGCAGACCACGACTCAAATCGCCTACAACAAGTTCGGCTATCCGGTGCGGATCGAAAACACGTTCGGACAGGTCCGGATTCTTCAGCTGAACAGCTATAACCGTCTGGTTTGCTCCACCGATTTTTACGGAGTCAAGACTTATTACTCTTATACTCCGGCCGGGCTGATTGCCAGAATTGAGCGCAAGGACGGCGATACTCTGCTGAACTCCATCACCGTGGTCTACAACGGAAACGGGCAGCCGGTCAGCTACACCGATCAGGCGGGACGTGTCAAGCGGTTCGAACGCGATGCCTTCGGGCGTGTGGTCAAGGAATTCTTCCCGGACGACACCAGCGTGGAATACTCATACAACAAGCTCGGTCAGCTTCATCGGGTTCTGGATCAGAACAGGCATCAGATCACGTTCAACTGGAATCAGTTCGGGCTGGGTCAGAAGCGCACGGCGGTCGGTCAGATCACCGACTATGTGCCGGACAAATTCGGACTTCTTTCCCGCACGGACTCAAAACTGAACGGAAAGACCGACCGTTCGATCAAGTATGAATACGACAAGCTGGACCGCGTGGTCAAGGCGACTTACGGCAACGGCGAAGTGGCGACCTTCCGATATGATTCCTGGGGCAAGCTCATTGCATCCAGCCGCGGCAAACGGAAAGCCACGTTCGTTTACGACTATTTCGGGCGTCTGGTGAAGAAGACCGACGGCGCGGTCGAGACCCGGTATCTTTACAACAGATACGGGCAGCGGACCGGGCGGCAGCTGAAAAACGGTTCCCTCACGCTGACGGAATTCAAGACTTACGACCGGTTCGGGCGGCTGATCGAGATCAAGTCCGGCGACAAGATCGTGAAGTATCTGTATAACGCCAAGAATCAGCTCTCCGCTCAGGTGATCGATGGGGTGCCGGTGGAATTCACCTACACCAAATACGGGCAGCTGGAAAGCAAGACCCTCGGCGGCAAAGCCGCGCCCGTGGCGACACTGAAGTATTTTTACGGCAGGGACGGGATGATTGTCGGTCGCGTCGTAGACGGCAAGTATCAGATGTATTCCTACGACAAGCGCGGTCAGCTGCTCCAGGTTGCCGACATGAAGGGGAAAGTTGCCGAAAAATACGTTTATGATCCGGTCGGCAACATCCTCAGCAAGACCATCGACGGCAAGACCACCACGTTTACCTATGACAAGGCCAATCAGCTGGTCAGTTCGACCTGTGACGGGAAAGTTACCAAATATCAATACGATGCGGCTGGGCGGCTGATTCAGGAAGGCGACAAGAGCTATGAATACGGTTGGTTGGACAAAGTTCTTGCTGTCCGGGAAAACGGCAAGAAGATCGCCTCGTTCGACTATCAGGTGGATGGTCAGATTGCGCTGGCAATTCACGGCGGCAAAGCAGAAAACTTCCTTTGGGATAACCTCGCGTTGGTCCATCGCGGAGAAACCAGTTTCGTCAACGAGCCTTACGTAACCGGCGGCAACCCGATTCTGAGTTCAAAGCAGGGGGTCATGTTCAATGATATGCTCGGGAATACCCTCGGAACGAAACAGGACAAGTTCAAGTCTGTGCAGATGACAGCCTTCGGTGAAACCAAAAACACCGATGCGCTGTTCACCGGCAAACCCTATATCGGCGAGTTCGGCTACGCCTTCCTGTTCCGGAATTATCGCGCCGACAAAGGGAAATGGCAAACCTCAGATCCGTTAGGCTATCCCGATGGGTGGAATAATCTGGCGTATTGTAATAATCAAATTATTGACTATTATGATTCGTTGGGGGGTAGCACAGGTCATGTATCAAGTAATTTTTCTTCTGCATCATATTATGCACATGCTCTTGGCCCAGATTATTTTGTTCAAGAAGCTCCACCACGTGAAATCAACTGTAGTATAAAAGTTTATTATGACTTTGATAAAATCATATCTTTAGGTTGGCAGTCCGATTCTTGTATTTCAGCTAATTTTAAAATAGGAAAAACGACAGGTCCTTCCTCACATGAAACATACAATTGCACGGCAACAGCTACTTATGCAACTGTGTCATTAGGAAAATCAGCAAAATTTAAGGAGGGAGATAAATGGTATCAGACGGCATCCTATCAAGCTTCAATAACTGTAGCGATAACAGGTGCCGGTAGTACTATTCTTCACGTAACTCATCGACCATTCAAAATTACGAAAGAGGTTTCTGAATGAAATGTTTCATTTTTTTCTTGTTTTTATTTATATTTTTTGAATCTTGGGGGGATGACTTTTTTTGTATTACAATTAGACAAAGACAATTCAGCTTCAAATATTCACCTAAAATATCAAATGTCTATTTGAGCAGTTTAGGTCCCCATTATAAGTTATATAAGAAGACAGGAAGAAATTTGTTTCTCCAAAATAATTTTTCTTTTGACGGCGATAATATTATTTCAGAAGGGTGGTCGCATGGATCAGTCATATCATGCAATTTTTCAATATCGGATAGAAGGGGGAAAATTTTTTATTGTACTGCTTCAGCTAAGATTAATATTGTTTCTTTTGTCGATAATAAGGCTTTTGTTTCTTATGTTATTACTGTCACCGGTCCAGTTACTATAGTATATAACTATGGAATAGTTTTGTGTAAAATTATCAAAGGAAATGATAGAATCATTGGTTTTACCGGTACTATAGAAGGGCTTAAACCAGATCAACTATTGTTTGTTTTAAATAATGATCCATAATCTTATTCCTGCTGGTATAATAGCCAATGCTGTGAACATTTTAATCAGGGAATTCAAGTAACATCAGATTAAAATTCTATGTTCGAAATCCAAATAAAAAAATGATAATATTAATATTTTCGTTACTGCTGTTTCTCTCGGCCGATACGATCAAGGTCAAGACGCGGACGCAGCAGAATCAACAGGCGGTATTCCAGTATCGGGTGCCGCGAGGGGATAATCCGAAAAAAACTTGCCGTGTGCTGGTGATTTTCGGCGGACGCAATACAGACGGCAAAGCGGATGCTTCCGGTCGGATGGGCTGGGGCGAGTGGTGCGACAAGCACGGAATCTTCATTGTGGCTCCCGGTTTGAAAAACGACAACTACTGGGAACCGCAGGTCTGGTCTGGCCGGGCGCTGATGCGTGCACTGGCTCTCCTGAAGAAGAAATACAACATCTGCACGGACCACCTGCTGTTTTACGGGTATTCTGCGGGCAGTCAGGCGAGCAATCTCTTTCCCGCCTGGCAGCCGGATCTGTGTCATGCGTGGGTGAGCCATGCCTGCGGAGAGTATTCTATACGCTCGGTCCATTGTTGTGAAATATTCGAAAAAAATGAGCCTTCGATATAAAAAATCGACGAGGAGGTGAAAATATTCATAAAAAATGAACTAATAAATTTCCTTCACCACGAACTTCAATTTTGACAAGTCAAGGAGAAAAAATGAACAAAGCCCAGAAATTCTTTGAAAGATCTCAGTTGATTAACAATCAAATTTGGGATATAATGGTCAAGCAAGCTATTGCCTTTTCTGAAGGGAAACAACTTGCTGGTTCATTTGATTTACAGGAATTGAATCAGGTCATAGCTGATCTGCTAAATTTACAGAGAGATATTGTAAAAACATATGGCGTTCCCCCGAAGTCATTACAAGATTATTTCGATGCGAGTTTGAGAATGGCAGATGATATCAAGAACGGAACATTGCTTTTATAGTTCCAGCATAACAAAAATACGGTGATATGACTAGGGATAAGCTGCGCGCATTGCAGAATCAGTCAGGAAGTTCCAGTTTATCCTGAAAGGTTATTATGGCATGCGATTAACTAAAATATCCAAATATTTCGTGGTCGGCATTTGTCTTTTGTTTTCTGTGGTTAATGCCGATACGATCAAGGTCAAGACTCGTGCGCCACAGAACCAGCAGGCAGTGTTCCAGTATCGGGTGCCACGTGGATATAATCCGAGGAAAACCTGTCGGGTGCTGGTTATCTTCGGAGGACGCAACACCAACGGGATAGCGGACGCTTCCGGCCGGATGGGCTGGGGCGAATGGTGCGACAAGCACGGAATCTTCATTGTGGCGCCCGGTTTGAAAAACGACAATTACTGGGAACCGCAGGTCTGGTCGGGACGTGCTTTGATGCGCGCCTTGGCTCTCCTGAAGAAGAAATTCAATATCTGCACGGACCACCTGCTGTATTACGGATATTCTGCGGGCAGTCAGGCGAGCAATCTTTTCCCTGCATGGAGACCGGATCATTGCCGGGCGTGGGTAAGCCATGCCTGCGGGGTGTTTCATACGCCCAGCCAGCGGATGCGTGACGTGCCTGGACTGGTGACCTGCGGCGACGCGGATCAGGCACGTTACATTATCAGCCGGAACTTTGTGGAAAACGCCCGGCGCCAGGGCTGCAGCATCATCTGGAAAACCTTCTCGAACCTGCCGCATCAGGTTCCGATGGAATCGCTGAAACTGGCCCGAGCTTTCCTGCTGTTCTATCACGAACAGAACTTGCGGGATCTCGGCTGTTTCCGTCCCTCGCAGGATACTTCCCGAGGCGGCTTTATCGGGGACGATCAGGAACAGAAATTCTATCCAGTCAAATCTTCCCGAGCCAAAAACATTTTTGCCGAAGACCGGGTGTTCCTGCCCACGCTCGCCATCGCCCAGGCATGGGGAAAGCCGGGAAGATGATGATAAATAGAAAATCAAGCTTAAATGAGATACTAGGAAGGTGTTTTTTTATAAAAAAGTTTGCAATTTCGTTTTTTTGCATTATATTTCATTTTGTAGTGAAAAGGAATATTTCGTATACACGACATGGAGGTAAACGATGTTTATTAAAAAGTTGAGACTTAAAAATTTTCTGTCTTACGGGCCAAGTGAAACGGAAATCAAATTAAATGATTTGAATATTTTGATCGGTGCCAATGGCGCTGGAAAATCCAATCTCTTTGAGGCAATTTCCTTATTGCGTTCAACGCCTAAGGCCATTGTATCACCGGTCCGTAAAGGTGGTGGTGTGATGGACTGGTTGTGGAAGGGGGCAACTGGATCAACCGCCTCCATTTCGTTTGACTTCCAAAACAATTTTTCTAGTCAGTATCCAGAATATGATATTAAATATTTGCTTGATTTTACTGTAGTTAAAAACCGGTTCGAAATTACGAAGGAAATAATTGAAAATACCAAACCGACACCAGGAAGTTCAAGACCCTATCTTTACTATTCCCATGATAGCTTTAATACAGTTATAAATGTTGCACATGAGCAACGTAGACTTCAGCGGGAAGATATTGATCCCGAATCTTCTATTTTTGCTCAGCGGAAAGATCCGGATACATATCCTGAAATAACTCATTTGGGAAAGCTGCTTGAGAATATCAAAATTTACCGAGAATGGCATTTCGGCGTGGATTGCGTTGTTCGCCAATCTCAACCGACAGATGGAGATTCTTCCTGTTTATTGGAAGATTGTAGTAATTTGGCATTGGTTTTAAATTCTCTCTTATCAAAGAATCCTACCAGAAAAGATCTTATAAATCAGGTTAATAATATTTATGATGGGGCAGATGAGATATTCGTTCGTATAGATGCCGGACGTGCTATCGTTCAAATGATTGAAAACGACTTGCCAGATGCAATCTCTGCCAACAGATTATCGGATGGAACACTGCGTTACTTGTGTTTGATGGCAATCCTCCTGAACCCATCTCCTGGACCTTTAATCTGTCTTGATGAACCCGAATTAGGGATGCACCCAGATTTGATTTCTGGACTGGCGGAAATGTTGGAAGAAGCCTCTAAGCATACGCAAATCATCGTTAACACCCATTCACCTATTTTGCTTGATGCCTTTTCACATCGCGCGGAAGATATTTTAGTCTGTCGGAAAGAAAAGGGGTGTTCGCATATTGAGCGTCTTGGTGAGGAAGTTTATTCTCTTTTGGAGAAAGAGAGCCTTGGAACACTTTGGATGCGAGGAGAATTGGGAGGCACAAGATGGTAAAACTCATTATCGAGGGTGGTGGATATCCCGAATTGGATTCAGAATTACGTAAAACTTTCAATATTTTACTTAAAAAATCTGGTATCAGTCCATTGCCAAGGATTATTGCCGGGCATGATCGAACAAAAGCTTATGATCGATTTAAGACCTTGATGCAAAATCATGAAAAGGCAATTCTGCTTATTGATAGTGAAATGACTATTAGCGCAAATTATCAGGGCCGCCCTTGGGACTTTCTCAAAAGTTTTGAACAGTGGGACTGGGTATCTGGCTTAAAAGATGAGGACTGTCATCTCATGGTTCAATGCATGGAGGCATGGTTTCTTGCCGACAAGAAATGTCTAACAGATTATTATGGAGCGAAATTTAATGTAAATAGTTTACCCGGCAGCCCCATTGAAAACATTCCAAAAGGTCAGTTTCAGTCAATTCTGTCTCATGCCGCAAGCCAATGCAAATCAAAGAATAAATACGATAAGGGAAGGGATTCTTTCAAGATTTTGCTGCTCGTTGATCCTGACAAAGTAAGGACAAAAAGCTATTGGGCAGAGCGCTTTTTTTCTACAATATCTCAGATTATGAAAACAGAAATTTCGTAAAAGAGATATAGATATCTTTTGTCTTAATTAGCAGCTTTTGAGTTTATTCGGAGTCCTAGATGAGATTTCTGTTGGCTGCAATTCTCCTGATCTGCTTGAGCATTCACGCCGAAGATTTCCGGATCGACGGCATTCGCTTTTTCTGTCGGGTTCCGGCGAAATACAATAACCATTCCCGGATTCTGGTCCTGTTCGGCGGGCGGAACTGGCCGGGAAACAAGACCTTGCAATGCTATCGGTTCGATTCTCCGGCGGACAAGCATCAAGTGTTTCTGATTTCCCCGTCGTTCCACGACCGGAATTACTGGGAACCGGAAAAATGGTCCGGGAAAACGCTCCTGAAAGCGATAGCGGCAGTGGAACGGAAATACGGTCTGACGCCTCAAAAAGTGTATTTCTACGGCTATTCGGCGGGCGGACAGTGTGCCGCATTGTTTTACAACTGGATGCCGGATCGGGTCGGCGCGTGGGCTGCCCATGCCTGCGGCGTTTATCCGGATCAACCGGTAAAAAACGCGGCGCCCGCGCTCATCACCTGCGGGGTAAACGATGCGGAACGTTATCAGATCAGCCGTCATTTTGTCTATCGTTACCGGGAGGCTGGCGGCGAACTGCTTTGGAAACCTCTTCCGGACACGGGACATGAGCTCTCTAAGGACGCTCTTGAATTGGCGCACGCCTGGTTCGATGCGGTTTTCTCCGGAGCGAAGCCTATCGCATACGGGGAAGACGATATGCGGAAAATCAAACCGAAGAAACGGATCGACGTGGAATACCGCAATCCGCTGTATTCGGAAAAGATCCGGGAACTCTGGCTGAAATGATGGAATTCACTTACAACGGTCTGGTGCGTTACGGATTCGGCTTTTACAATCCGAACCATGCGGCGGCGCTGTTCTGTTTCATCATGCCGTTTTTATGGGGCTGGAAACGTCTGACCTGGCTGGGGTATCTGCTTTCCGCTTTGCTGTTGATTCCGCTTTCCATGACCTTTTCCCGGACGGGGCTGCTGGTGCTTGTTTTGGAATTTTTCGCGTTTTATTTCCTTTCCGGCAGGAAAAATCTGAAACTGCTGTTGGCCGGAATTGCAGTGTTGATCTTATGCGCCGGTATCTGGGGAGTGCTCTCCCGTTTTACTTTGGATAAGGCCGTGACGAATCGACCGCAAATCTGGCTGGCGGGGCTGAAAATCTATGCGGCTAATCCGTTCGGTGTCGGGCTCGGGAATTCCGGATTGATCGTCAGCACGTTTCTGCTGGACGGAATCGTCTGCCGGACGCTGGTCAATTCGCATTTGACGCTGCTGACAGAGGCGGGAATACTGATCGGGTGTCTTTGGGCTGGTCTGATTTTTTATGCACTGCTCAACGGGATCCGGAAACCGGCTGTCTGGTGCGCCTTTGCCGGGCTGACGCTTTCCTCCATCTGCGCCAGCGTGTTCGACTGGCCGGTCCTGTTTGATTTCCGGACATTCGGGGAACTGGGAATGACTAATTTCCTGCTGTCATGGGTTCTGCTGCTGTCTTATCTGGGTGCGCTGTTTTATCTGGCATGGGGGAAAATCAACCGGAAAAGATTACTGATCGCGCTTAATGCTTCTCTGCTGATTGTGCTTTTTCCATTTGTTTTTTATTCCGGAAAAACGCCGGTCGTCCGCGATGGCATGGTGCGGAAATCCGGTCGGGAAATGCCGTTGGTGTTATATGACGACGAATGGAATCCGCGTTCCGTCCTGCCGTATCTGAAAGACGGTTATTTCCTGCCGCTTCGCAGCGGAAAAGTCAAATGTCACCAATCTGTCAGGACCGTCTGGTTCTTCGGTCAGGCGGCGGAATATGCGCCGGATTATCCGGATGCGGAAAAGACCTTTGTCTCCCCTCCCGAATTTTTCGAACTTCCTGCCGGAGCGAAGCGGATGGAATAACTGTTTATTCTCTGAAACGGTTTGCCGGGATCAGATTCATTTCAGAAAATTCCAGAGCGTTTCGCTGGTTTCCAGCAAATAGCGGTTCGGGAAGCGTTTCTGCCGCGAAGACTTCAGTATTTCCCTCCATAAGCCGTCATGACCGCCGGGGTGACTGGTCAAATCCCCGGCCGTGCCGTGGCCAAAAATCCCCAGATAGAAATCTTCCGAAAAACGCCGCATGTTTTCCAGCATGGATCGGGCGGGATCAAACCTCAAATTTCCCGGCAGACAGACACGGCCAGATTCTGCATTGATGTGCGTGAACGGCGCAATATACAGTTTGCTTTCCGGATTCGGGCGGCGGTCCTCCGCCAGCGCCCGGCAGAACAGGCTTCCATGATCCAGCCGGAAGAGCAGTGACGGCCACCAGACTTTTTTGCTTTTGCACAAGGTTTTCAGGTCTTCCCGGTCTTTTTCCGGGCAGTCAAAGTAAATTTCAGCTTTGCGGGATGGCTCATACCAGACTACGCCCGTGTTGTTGATGGCAAGGATCCGTTCGTCCAGATATTCCAGCGTGGAGTTTCTGCCGGCACTGTTGAAAATGTCCTGCATACTGCGCATGTCCAGGGCCTTGGGATTGATAAATTTCCCATTGGCCGTTACCTTGAATTGAATGATCTCCTTTTCTCTCTCCTGCCCATACATATTCGGTCCTTCCGTATAGACGATCAAGGCCAGTTCCGGCTTCAGACTGCGCTGCCCTTCCACGCTCACATTGATTTTGTTCATTTTTTCTTCAGGCATGATTCCATCCTTGTTTTGAAATTGATTATTGCATTAGTCAGGGCTTCTTTTTCCCGGACGTAAAGTTCGATCTGATCCAGATTTGTGTCAATTTGCGTTACATTGCTGAAATTCCATTGCGTCCCGCCCGCGTGCAGGACGGCATTCTCCTCTTCCTGTTTTTCCAGTTCATATTCCTCCAGAATATTGCTGATTGCTTTCTCTTCATCTCTCCAGAGAATTGATTCCGGGAAGGGTGTCCCATAAGCGCCGGAATCCATATTGTTCCCCATGATCCATTTGCAGACCCGTATGATCTCTTCCCCCGTGGGATGCACGGTTTTACTTGCTGGGGTTCGCTTGTCCCATTTTTTCAGATACGCCAAATCCTCATCGCTGAACGGATAAGGCGAATTGTCAGGATCCTGGTCCTGCCAGTCGGGATTTTCCGCTTCCATGAATTCCCGTTCGGTATCATACCCGAGCCAGAAGTGTTCTCGGACAAAAAACATGATGTTTTCCGGAGTCCAGAGAAAGTGGCGGAATGGAAGATCGGACAGTGC
>Ga0208297_1002054_pt1 | contig 13526 bp, 10 predicted proteins | sample LMS_cellobiose_e_FD_187367 | JGI IMG/M metagenome (GOLD analysis project Ga0208297, IMG submission 187367) | Rumen-fistulated moose microbial communities from Alaska, USA - LMS_cellobiose_enrichment (SPAdes) (version 2) | ecosystem: Host-associated > Mammals > Digestive system > Stomach > Rumen... | reverse complement strand
CCGTCTTTATTCCTGTGGCCTTCATCGGCGGCATGGCAGGCCGCATGTATCAGCAGTTCGCCGTCACCATCGCCGTATCCGTGGTCATCTCCGGCATGGTGGCGCTGACCTTTACCCCCGCCCTGTGTGCCCTGCTCCTCAGGCCGGGCCACAGCAAGCCAAACGCCTTCTTCCGCGGCTTTAACGCCCTGTTTGCCAAAATTACCGGCGGCTACCTCGCCGTCGTCAAAACGCTGCTCAGGAGGGGCTTGCTGGCCCTGGCGCTGTTCATTGCCATCCTGGCCGGTATCGGCGGCATGTTTGAACGCATCCCAAGCGGCCTCGTCCCCAACGAAGATCAGGGGTACATTCTCGGACTGGTTATCCTTCCGGACGGCGCCTCGCTGGGGCGTTCGTCTGCAGCCAGCAGAGAGATCAGCGACATGCTGATGAAAGACCCCACCGTGGCCCATGTCCTGGCCTTCGCCGGGATGGACATCACAAGTGGAGCGTCAAAATCAAACTATTCCAGTATATTCGTCATCATGAAAGACTGGAAGGAACGCCCCAGACCGGATCAGTCGTCATACGAATTGGTCAAACGCTTCTTTGGCATGGGCATGGCCCTGCCAGACGGCGTAGCCGTGGCTTTCAACCCACCGCCCATCACCGGCATGAGCAATACCGGCGGCTTTGAAATGTGGGTGCAGAACCGCGCCGGAGCAAGTTACGCCGAACTTGCCGGCGTTGCCCAGAAATTAGCCGCCGCCGCCAACAAGCGTCCGGAACTTCAGGGAGTAAGCACAACTATCAGCGTGAACTCTCCCCAGATCTACGCCGCGCTGAACCGGGCCAAAGCACGCACGCTGGGCGTCAATGTCTCGGAAGTGTTCGACACCATGCAGTCCACGTTCGGCTCTTCCTATATCAACGACTTCAACCTGTATGGGCGCACATTCCGCGTCTATGCCCAGTCCGAATCAAGCTACCGCAACCTGCCGGACAAGTTGTCCGAAGTCTTTGTCCGCAACAAATCAGGCGAAATGATTCCCATTGTTTCACTTCTCGATATCAAGTACACCCACGGCCCACAGGTGGTGCAGCGTTTCAACAACTTTCCCGCCGCGCAGGTGCTGGGATCGCCCGCCGGCGGGTACAGTTCCGGGCAGGCTATGGCGGCCATGGAGGCGTTGGCCGCCGAAACGCTGCCGCAGGGATACACCATTGCCTGGTCCGGCTCGTCCTATCAGGAAAAAATGGTCAGCGGCGGTTCGGCTCTGGTTTTTGTGCTGGCGCTTCTGATGGTCTTCATGATTCTGGCCGCCCAATACGAAAGCTGGTCGCTGCCCCTCACCGTGCTCACAGCCGTGCCTTTTGCCGCCTGCGGCGCGCTGGGGGCGCTGTGGCTGCGCGGACTCAGCAATGACGTGTACTTCCAGGTGGCGCTTGTCACGCTGGTGGGGCTGTCCGCCAAAAACGCCATCCTCATTGTGGAATTCGCCGTCGATAAAGTCCGCTATGAAGGCAGAAATTTCATTGAAGCCGCAGAAGAGGCCGCCAATCTGCGTTTCAGGCCCATCGTCATGACTTCGCTGGCCTTCATTCTCGGCTGCGTACCGCTGGCTATCAGCACCGGCGCCGGCGCTGCCAGCCGGCAGGCCATCGGCACCAGCGTCATCGGCGGTATGCTTTTCGCCACCGGTATCGCGCCTCTGTTTATCCCCTTCTTCTTCCGCTGGATCATGACGCTGTCCGCAAAATTTACCGGTTCCGCCAGTAAGGAGGCCAAGCGTGGTTAGGTTAGGAAAACATCCTGTTCGCCTTGCGGGCGCCATGTTCCTGTTCTGCGCGGCTCTCGCGGGATGTTCATTCGCTCCGGATTACAAGCGCCCTGACATGGATATGCCGCGGGCCTGGCCGCAGGAACTCACGGCTCCTGTTCCGCCTGAAGAATCCGAGGCTCTGTCCGTGCAGTGGTGGAAGCGCTTTAACGATCCCGTGCTCAATGCCCTTATCGACGAAGCCTTCCTCAACAACCGCGATCTTGCCGCCGCCCTGGCGCGGGTGGACTATGCCAAGGCTCAGCTGGGCTATGCGCAGGGCGAACAGTTTCCGTTGTTCTCCGCATCCGCAGAAGCCCAGCCTACTTATCTGGATAACCAAAAGGTTACCTCAAGCCTCCCCTACCGCGGTACCCTTGCCGCTTCATGGGCGCTGGACCTCTGGGGCAAATACCGGAACCTCACAGCTGCGGCCAGAGCGCAGTTTCTGGCATCTGAAGCGGCTTATGAAGGCACCAGACTCACACTGGCTGGTGAAGTCGCCAATGCCTATTTCCAGCTGCGCACCCTTGATTTGCAGCTGGGCACCGCCGAACGCACACTCAAAACACGGGAAGTCGCCCTTACGATCAACAATACCCGCTATGAACAGGGGTTCATCAGCGAACTGGATCTCATACAGGCCCAAAGCGTAGTGGAAACTGCCCGTACAAAACTCTACCAGACCCGCGCGTCCATCGAAGCCGCGGAAGGTGCGCTGGCCGCCATGCTGGGCAGATCTCCCCGCGAAATCATGCAGTCCGTCATCAAGCGCGGGCATACCCTGGAAGAATTACCCGCTCCGCCCGTCATCCCGGAAGGGCTGCCCAGCACACTGCTGGAACGCCGTCCGGACATCCGGCAGGCTGAACAGGCCATCCTGGCCGCCACTGCCAATGTGGGCGTGGCCCGCGCGGCATGGTTTCCCGACATTTCGCTGACAGGAGCCCTCGGCGTTGTCAGCCTCCAGCTCGCGGACCTTTTCCGCAGTCATGAAAATATGAAAATGCACTCCTTCAGCGGCACGGCTTCCGTACCTCTTCTTGATTTTGGCCGTGTGTACAACAATATGAAAGCCGCTGACGCCAGTCTCCGCGAAGAATATGCCGTGTTTGAGCAAACCGTGCTCAACGCTTTCAGCGATGTGCGCACAGCCCTCGCCGCCCAGCGCGAATCCGATAATATCGTCGAATCGCTCAGCCGGCAGGTCGCGCAATACCGCACGGCTTACGAACTGGCCACATTGCGCTATGAAAATGGCTATTCAGCCTATCTTGATGTGCTTGACGCCGAGCGCTCTCTGTTCCAGAGCGAGCTGGATCTGGCCACGGCCCGCGGAAACCGTTTGAGCAGCGTAGTCAGCGTATGTCTCGCCCTTGGCGGCGGCTGGAACGATACTCAGCCCTCACATGCTCCCACGGCACAAGGCCGGCAATAACAGCGCGCTTTCTTTAACCGTGACTATGCAGAAAGGGCCGCCCCGCAGCTGCGAGGCGGCCCTTTCTGTTTTTGTTGGCAGGCTGTTTACTTCTTGAAGTAAGAGTCCACAAAAGGCTTAATGCGATCGTGAGATTCACGCACACGGGCTTCGAGGCTCTTGGCATAGGCTTTGAGATCCTCGATAGGACGGCGCGCGACACCAGTGTCCATGGCGGCCTTGGCCACGGCAGGAGTCACCCAGGTCAGGATACGCGGATCAAGCGGCTTCGGCAGCACGTAATCCACGCCATAGGACAGGGACTTCACGCCATAGGCTTCGCATACTTCAGGCAGGACCGGTTCCTTGGCGAGTTCCGCCAGAGCCTTGGCGGCGGCGATCTTCATGGCTTCGTTGATTTCGGTCGCTTCCACGTCCAGAGCGCCACGGAAAATATAGGGGAAGCCGGACACGTTGTTGATCTGGTTCGGGTAGTCCGAACGGCCAGTTCCCATGATGCAGTCCGGCACTGCGGCCTTGGCGTCTTCGTAGGAAATTTCCGGCACCGGATTGGCCATGGCGAAAAGCACAGGCTTCGGAGCCATGGATTTGACCATTTCCTTGGTCAGCAGGTTCCCCTTGGACAGGCCAAGGAACATATCGGCGCCCTTCATGCACGCAGCCAGATCGCCCACATTCTTTTCCTGGGCGAAGAAGTCCTTGTAGGAATTCAGGTGGCCGCGGCCTTTGTAAATCAGGCCCTTGGAGTCGAACATGAAGATGTTTTCGCGCTTCACGCCCAGCCCGCAGTAGAACTTGGCGCAGGCAATACCGGCGGCGCCGGCGCCGACGATGACGATTTTCACGTCTTCAGGCTTACGGTTGCTCAATTCGCATCCGTTGAGCAGAGCCGCGCCGGAAATAATGGCAGTCCCATGCTGGTCGTCATGGAACACGGGGATGCGCATGGCTTCCTTCAGGGCCGCTTCAACCACAAAGCATTCCGGAGCCTTGATGTCTTCGAGGTTGATGCCGCCGAAAGTAGGTTCAAGAGCCTGTATGATATTGATCATTTCACCAATGCTGTCGGCCTTGATGCAGATGTCATACACGTCAATGTCAGCAAAGGTCTTGAACAAAACGCCCTTGCCTTCCATGACGGGCTTGCCCGCAAGCGGGCCGATATCGCCGAGACCAAGCACGGCAGTGCCATTGGATACCACGGCCACCAGATTCGAACGGCCGGTGTATTCACTGGCTTTGGACGGGTCTGCGGCAATGGCGTTACAGGCTTCGGCCACACCGGGCGAATAGGCGAGAGAGAGGTCTTTCTGGCTGGCGCAGGGTTTGGTCGGGATAACTTCAAGTTTGCCCCGCCGGGGATACTTATGATATTCCAACGCTTCTTCTTTAGTAAACAGTGCCATCTGATGCCTCCTTGGGAATGGCTCCCCCTTCAGATGTTTATGATGGTTGTTCATTTCCACAAATATATCTGCTTCCATGTGAGAGGATAGCTAAAAAAAACAAATACAGCAAGATGTCCTGCTCATCTTGTCTGAGCTGGCGCAAATAGGTACAATCTGTGTCGCTGCCGGAAAAAAACCCGTATCCGGCAGGCGTAACGGAGACAAGTATGTCCCCGCAGCCGGGCCACGGTCTTTTTTAACCGTAAAAAAATACAGGAAAATGAAATGGATACGCAATGCGTTCCAACCCGTTCTGACATCTCCAGGGACATCACGGCAGCCTTTGCCACTGTACGAACCAGCACACCCCTTGTTCATAATATTACAAATTTTGTTGTCATGCACACCACCGCCAACGCGCTTCTTGCCGCCGGCGCCTCCCCGCTGATGGCGCACGCGCCGGAAGAAATGGACGATATGGTGCGTATAGCTTCGGCGCTTGTGCTGAATATCGGAACCCTTGACTCTCTCTGGATCCTGTCCATGCGCCAGGCTGGCCGTTTTGCCGCGGCACGCGGCATCCCGACAGTGCTTGATCCTGTGGGCGCCGGAGCCAGCGCCCTGCGCACAGACACCGCGCTGACGCTGCTCCGCGAAACCCATCCCTCCGTTGTACGCGGCAATGCCTCGGAAATCATGGCCCTTGTCGATGCCGGTATAGCCAGTAAAGGGGTCGATAGTCTTCAATCCAGCTCCGCCGCGATTTCCGCGGCGCGAACATTGGCTGAAACATATGGATGCGTTGTCAGCGTCAGCGGCGAAACGGATCTTATTACCAACGGGACGGCGCTTCTCAGCATCAAGGGAGGCTCTCACCTGATGACCCGGGTCACCGGCATGGGCTGCACCGCCACGGCTATCACGGCGGCCTGCGTCGCTGGTGCAAAGACCGCGAAGCTCGCCTCCCCTGCCCTCGCGGGGGCCGCCGCGGCCATGGCGCTGATGGCCGAAGCGGGCGATCGCGCCACCGCCAGTGCAAACGGCCCCGGCAGTTTTCTGACGGCTTTTCTCGATGCCCTTTACGCCATCTCTCCTGAGGAATTGCCTGCGCATCTTGAAGAAATACAGGCGCTGGTCTGAGTAACGTGCTTTTTTAATTGAATCATGTGAAGCGGCAAGGCAGCCTCTTTACCGGTCCTGAACCGCTCATATGCTGACGGCCCCTGCCTTAAGCGAGGGCCGTCAGCATATGTCCTTTACTGTCTTCGCGCTGGCACGGTTTCCTCTGGAAAAAAAGCTCTTTTACTGGCCAAGCATCTGCCTGAGGTCCGCTTCCGGGGTCGTTATGGGATGCAATTGGTAGTTTTCAACGAGGAAGTTCAGGATATTCTTTGACAAAAAGGCTGGAAGGGTAGGCCCGATATAGATATTTCTGATGCCCAGGTGGAGCAGCGTCAGCAAAATACTGACCGCCTTCTGCTCATACCATGAGAGCACAAGGTTCAGCGGCAGTTCATTGACGCCGCAGTTAAAGGCTTTTGCCAGAGCCACAGCCACGCGGATGGCGCTGTAAGCGTCATTGCACTGGCCCATATCCATGAGGCGCGGGAAGGGACCGATCTGACCAAGATCAAGATCATTGAAGCGGTACTTGCCGCAGGCCAGCGTCAACACGATACTGTCCGCCGGAGTTTGGCGTACAAATTCTGTGTAATAGCTGCGCCCGGGGCGCGCCCCGTCGCATCCGCCTACCAGGAAAAAGCGCTTCACCGCACCCGTCTTGACCGCCTCAACAATCCTGGCCGCCTCGCTGAGCACCGCATCATGTCCGAAACCGGTGGTCACGCTGTTCCCGCCATTGATTCCGCTGTATTCCCTGTCTTCGGCGTATCCACCGAGTTCCAGAGCCTTTTGGATAACAGGCGAAAAATCCCTGTCTTCGCCGATATGCCTTGCTCCCGGCCATGACACCACGCTGGTCGTGAAAATACGATCGGCATAGGAGCCGCGCGGCGGCATGAGGCAGTTGGTAGTGTAGAGAATCGCCCCCGGCAGTTCGTCAAACTCTTTCTGCTGATTCTGCCACGCGGTGCCGAAATTGCCCTTGAGATGGGCGAATTTCTTCAGCTCAGGATAACCGTGCGCAGGCAACATTTCACCGTGGGTATAGATGTTGATCCCCTTGCCTTCCGTCTGCTCCAGAAGCAGCTTGAGATCCAGCAGATCGTGGCCGGTAATGACAATGAAGGGGCCCTTTTCAAGTTTAAGGGAAACCTTTGTCGGCGTGGGGGAGCCGAACGTTTTCCTGTTGGCTTCATCCAGCATTTCCATGCAGCGCAAATTGACTTCCCCCACCCGCAGGACCAGCGGCAGCAACTCTTCTGCCGTGTGCTCTTCAGCCACGGCGCAAAGCCCTTCCCGGAAGAACGCGTTGACTTCCGGATTTGTGTATCCCAGAATACGGGCATGCCAGGCATAGGCCGCCATTCCGCGCAATCCCAGCAGGATGAGCGATTTCAGCGAACGCAAATCTTCAGGAGCCGTCCAGAGGGCGTCCATGTCGTCCGACGAGCAGGGCCCGGCCGGAGAGACGCCTCCCAGCCTGGTTAATTCAGCGTGCACACGCTCACTAAGCCGCTGGATGGCCTCGTCGTCAAAATTCACGTTGGTCAGCGTGGTGAACAAGCCTTCCATCAGCAGTCCATCCACGACATCTTCCCCTTCCTTGCCTCTGGCCGCGCAGGCGAGGCGCAGAAGCCTCCGCGTGAGCGCATCCTGCAAAGCGGCCGTAGCCGCGGGCTTCCCGCATACGCCGGCCTTTCCTGTGCAGCCGGTTCCGCGGGCGGTCTGCTCACACTGGAAACAGAACATGGTCTGAGTCATGACAACCCTCCTTGATTTCTTGTTGTGTCATCCCGGATGCCCGACGCTGCGCGCATCAGGCCTGCCACAGGCTCTCAATGCTGGATGCCGCCGTCTGTGCGCAGCGTCACCACGCTGACGGGAAGCGTTTTCCCACTCCGGCGGACAGCCCTGTCAACCGCTTTTTCCAACCCAAAGCAGCAGGGCACTTCCATGCGGACCACAGTGATTCTGCGCACGGTATTGACGCGGAAAATCTCCGCCAGTTTTTCGCTGTAATCGATGCCATCCAGCTTGGGGCAGCCGACAAGGGTGATACGCCCGGCCATAAAATCCTCATGAAAGCTTCCCCGCGCGAACGCTGAACAGGTAGCCGCCACCAGCACATCGGCATCAGCGAAAAAGGAGGCGTTCACAGGGACGAGCTTGATCTGGACCGGCCATTGGCGCAGCTGGCTGTGACTCTCTTTCCCCGCTCCGGCAAAGCTTTCGCGGGTGCGAAATTCCCTGAGCCGTGAGCCCGGGCAGCCCGTACCAGCCGCTTCGGCTTTGCCTGAGACATGTTTTTTGACAGCCTCGGCGTCGTAAGGAGCCGCTTCGCGTTCTTCAAAACTGATGGCTCCCGCGGGACAGGCAGGCAGACAGTTGCCCAGCCCGTCACAGTAGTCATCGCGAAGCAGACAGGCCTTGCCATTTTTCAGCACAATGGCCTGCTCATGACATGCGCTGACGCATGCCCCGCATCCATTGCATTTTTCCTGATCGATTCTGATGATTGTACGAATCATGCTTTCTCCTGCGCAAAGGCGGACGGCTTGGCGTCCCGGGACGGCCTCATTCCCCGCCGCCACACGCCATCTTTTTTTCCGGTCTGTATCGAGCCTTTTACTCAGCCCAAACGTTTCTTGACCTCATGGCCGGAAAATACTAAAGGTAAAAAAACATGTATGTTGTTTTTACAACAAATAAAGGAAACACATGCCAATTTTTCCTCTTTCTCATACGCTCTTGTTCCAAGGCATCGCGGACACAGAAACCCAGGCCGTACTGAAGTGTATTGGCGGCCAGCGGAAGCATTATGAACGGGGAGAACACATCTTCCGGGTTGGAGAAGACATCCGGACGGCAGGCCTGGTGCTTTGCGGGACGGTGCATCTTATCCGTGAAGATGTATGGGGAAACAGCCATTTGCTGGACAGCGTCCCCGCGGGGCAGACGTTTTGCGAAAGTTATGCCTGCACGCCGCAGGAGCCGCTCATGTTCAGCGCCGTCGTGGCTGAAGAGGCGGACGTTCTTTTCCTGGATGTCGGACGGGTTCTGACCATGTGCAGTTCCGCCTGCGCGTTCCACGCGCGGCTCATCCGGAACCTTCTGGCCATACTGGCACGGCAAAATTTGCAGCTGACACGCAAAATGGAGCACATCACCCAGAAAACAACCCGTAAAAAACTCCTCTCGTATCTTTCGTTTCAGGCGGAACGAGAGGGCTCTCAGGCCTTCCGTATCCCCTACAACCGGCAGGAACTGGCCGATTACCTGGGGGTGGATCGCAGCGCCATGTCGGCCGAACTGGCACGGATGCAGCGCGAGGGGATTCTGACATGCCGGCGCAGCCAGTTTACGCTGACCTCTCTCCCTGACGCGGCATCTTCCCCCGCCCCCGACAGAGAGAAATTCAGGTAGCGTTTTTTGCCCCAAAAAAATACCCCCGACTTTTCGCGATGCGAAAGGCTCTAGGGAAAGCATTTTTTGTCAGGCGTCCGGCGGCACATTTCCGCATTGTTTACCTGTTTCATCAAAGCATCAGGAACTCCGCGAAGAAGGCAGCTGCCCGCGGAAAGGCAGCCGGCACGGAGTTCCTCACGTTATTCATCCGCACGGAATCAGCGTTGCAGCGCGCCTACAGGCGCGGCATCGTTCTCACGAAAAGACGCTGCAGCCGCAAAACGCTTGCCGCCGCGCCCATGGCCTTTCCCTTGGCCCCTTCCGCTTTCGCTGCACTGGCGCGCGGCGCTCGCATGCATCCCGCCGCCGTGCCCATGGCCATGACAATGTCTGTTTCCATTGCGGCATTTGCTGCCAAAACCATACCTTTCACCGTACTGCTGACCGTTCATACGTCCTCCTTGCCAGTTCCAGAGAATCTCAGACTCTCCTTGCCCGGCTGTTGCGCCGCGCCTCTTCTCCGGCAACGCGTTCTTCCGGAACCGCGGCGCGGACAGTCTTCATCCATTTTGTACTCACCGCCGGCGAAACGAATACCCCACCCGCTGCACAATGCCTGGGCCACTTGTCTCCTGGCCTGATTCAGGATCCTGCATAACGTAGGAGGCGATACCTCCATAAGCCGGGCTGCTTCCTCCTGGGACAGCCCTGTGCCGTCCACAAGGCGCATGGCTTCAAAGGCGTCAAGAGGAATCGTGATCGTTTGACAATCACGGCAGGCCCTTCCCAGGGGGACATACCAGGAACAGGCGGGGAACCCCGCCACGCGGCGTTTCTTACACGGTCGCATAGCTGCCTCTATAATGAAATATATTTCATTATAGGAGCTGTCGGAAATTTGTCAATCTTCTTTTTTTACAACAGAATACCACACTGAACGTTTGTTCAGCGGCACAGGAGAGGCGGGTTCCAACCCGTTGAAGCCGCTTCGAGGATAAAGAGCTCGGCCCTTATCCTGACAACATTATTCCCCTTAGAGACAGGCTCACAAACAGCTCAGCATCGTATTGGCAGACTTCAGGCTCTGTGAAATCGCCTGCCGCCTATTCTGCCGCGCCATGGTTATCTCAAAGATACTGCCTCCCGCATCTCAAGCACCTTTTTTCTTATTTCATGGCATAACTTTTGCATAAACATTATTATAGCCGGTGTGCGAAACATATATTGCCCGCCGCTGGATTCCGTGGTACGTGGACAACAGCCATCAATCCCTAACAGAGGTCTTCCCATGGATATTTATGCCAACATGGCGCTGCTCTTACAGGGGCTGGGGGAAAATATCGGGCTGGATATTTCTTCTCCTGAGCTGAACGACAATTATTTCTGCCTTGCTGTTGACACAAACAGAGTCCTGAACCTGCTTCTTAATCCCGCCACCCAATCCTGCGTTTTTCATATGGAATTCAGAAAAAATACGGTCTTTTCCTCCGGTTCTTCTGAAGAGCGCATTGCCCGGCTTGCTTTTTTGCTTGGTGCCAACGTCATGCTCATAGGTGCCAACGGCGCTGCCATCGGATACGATGCGGACACGGACACAGCCTCCATGTCCATGCGTTATGACATCCCTGACGAAATCACGGAACACGCCCAGGAACTGTTTATTTCCAACCTGACGACTTTTTTGGACACATTTAACCGTTGGGCGGAACATATTGAATCAGCTTCTGATTCGACGGGGAATTCTACTAAGGTTTTCCAAATGGATTTCTTGAAAGTCTGATGCCAGAGGAAGGGCATTGTTGCTATGCCTTTTCTCCTGAGAAAAAAACAATGCATCATCTTGTAAGAGGAATTCACAATGCCTGGTATCGCAGTAAATATCAATAATACGACTGTCAACGTCAACCTTGCCGATCTAGAACAAAAATCTGGGATGCTCTATATGAAAGACGGGGTCATCAGAGAATCCCGCTTTTCGTTGGGCCGGGCCTTTCTGGCATGCTTTAGCCCTACTCTTCGCGCGCAGCAGCAAGATGCAGCCAAAGCCATAAAACTGGCGTTGTCTGCAAAATACGATTTCCAGTTCGCCGACTTCGGAAAACCGGTCAAGGGACGTCAGCTTTCTGCATTTGAACAGCGTGCCCAGGCTGCGAACAAGGCCCGCTGCGACAAAGCAGTCCAGGAGTGTACCGCAAAGTATGGTGCCTTTTCCGATGCCTATGCACGCACACTGCTTTCAAGCCGCGACTATCAAGAAGGGACAGTCAGCCAGGCGAGTCTGAACGGACTGATGTCCTCCGCAAAGCAGGCTGTCGCGACCCTGGGCGCCCGTGCCAGGGATACCGGCATGTCCAATCAAGAATTGCTGGAAAATCTGCGCCGCTTCCCCGGCCTGGCAAAACTGTTTGACGCACCCAATACCGTTGGCGGCACCATTGGAGAACATACCCTGGATGTGATGCGCCAGTTTGATTCTCAGAAGGCGCATTATGATCTGCCCGGCATTACCCGTCAGCTGGCAGGAATTCCAGGCTTTGAAAATTTCGACGCCGAACGCTTCATGAAGGTTGTCATCGCGTTTCACGATATCGGCAAAAGCATCGGCGGCAGCATGGCCCAACACGAGAACACCATTCCCATCCTGAAAAACACGATGAAGGAAATGGGGTTCAACGAACAGCAGATCCGCCTGGCAGCCAACCTGGTCAACAATGACCTGCTTGGCGAATGGCAAACCGGAGCACGCCACAATATCAGCGAAATCCGCGGACAGCTGCGGGCACTGGCCCAGGACAGCGGCATCCCCATGAAAGCCTACATGAGCTTGCAGAAGCTGTTCTATATCAGCGACGCCAGTTCGTACCCGCACATTCAGCAGCTTTTTATGCGCGCAGACGAGAACGGCAAACTGCATTTCAAGGCGCCAGACGGCACTTCTTCCCCGTCCAAGCTTGACGAACTTTTGACTGACATCAACGAAACTTCCAGAACAGAGATAGCGCAACTTATCCACCAGGAATTACTTGCCGAGGGGGGCTTTCTTGCAGAAGGGCGCTACCCCATTGACCTGTTCAGCCAGGATCTTTCAGGCAAGGCCTATAACATCTACGACATCGCCGATGGCATTCTTGCCGTCCAGGAACAGCTCCGGGCGGAAATCCAGAGTATACCTGACGAGTTTGCCGAAGTGCGCGAACTGAAGCTGGCCCGGCTTGAACAGGCTGTAGAAATGGCCACCATGGCTGCTGACATGAAAGCCGACCACTGGAGCGCAGCCCATACCCAGGGCATCATCCGGGCCAGACTGGAAATCCGCAATGCGGGCATCAGCAGCCAACTCCCCAAGGATATTGGCTTTACCGGCCTGGATGCTACACTCGTGACCGGCGAATTTCCCGGCGTCATGGAACTGCGCAGACCCGGCGGTGTTTCTGACCGCTTTTTCGAGCTGGTGGACGCCAAGGGCGGATCGTCCAAATTGCTCAATGCGACAGGCCAGATTCAGGTGGCCTCATCCTGGTCTGGCCCCAGTATGGCCGTCAAGGGCTATCTGGAAAAAAAACGCTACGTGGACAGCGACGAGCATTTCTATCACGCCACAAAGGACCAGCATGGCGAGTTTTCCCGCAAGGTGGCAGATCAATACGATAAATTTGCTCATGCACCCGCAGAATACTGGGATGCATTGACAGAAGCCATCAATGTACCAGAATCGGTGTACATCGCCACGATGGGCACAGCATATGACAGGACCGCTGCTGATCAAATCCAGAATCCGACTTCTGACACAACGATGTTCGATACATCAATCCAATACCAGATGGCTATGCAGATGGAACTTCTGTCCAATATGAGCTTCCCTGGCAATGATCCTGCCAATCATCAGGTAGTCATCTATCGGACGGATTCGGAAATCATGATGGAACTCAACGGGCTGTCAAGCAATGTCCGCACAGCGACCATACAGCGGGGCGCTGCCGAGTCAGGCTCCTTCATTTACCCCATAGCGATTGGCGGCAATGTACTGACAGGGCAGGTCGTCCCATATCACCGCGTGGTAAACAGTTTCATGCTGTCTGCCCAGCACAGCGGCGCAAACGTCAAGGAGCCTTCCCGCGGCGCTATCGGCACCAACGGATTCAGAGAAGCCGTATTCATGTCTGACGGCCTTCAGTCAACGCTCATTAGCACTGCTTATGGAGCGCGTTTGCCTGAACAATACATCGGGACAATTCCGCTTTTGCCTCTCTCATGAAATATCCCCTGAAGCCAGGTTCCATAGGGCAACGTGATCTTCACCAGCTCTGACGCGGACATTACTCAAGCTTGGATTTTTTACAAAAAGGATTCTGACATGCTGAAACTGCAATCAGC
>Ga0208297_1002048_pt1 | contig 13568 bp, 15 predicted proteins | sample LMS_cellobiose_e_FD_187367 | JGI IMG/M metagenome (GOLD analysis project Ga0208297, IMG submission 187367) | Rumen-fistulated moose microbial communities from Alaska, USA - LMS_cellobiose_enrichment (SPAdes) (version 2) | ecosystem: Host-associated > Mammals > Digestive system > Stomach > Rumen... | reverse complement strand
CATCCAGATGAAGGCGATATCTTTTCCATCAGCATTTGAGAATAGAATCTTAAGGCCGCCTTTTACTCCTGCTTTCCGTGCCTGGGCTCCTGTTCCAATATAGGATTCAGTGCCTATGGTGTTTATCTCCTGCCAGCCTGTTATGCCGAACCGCATTCCAAGCTCATCTTTCTTCCTGTCCCACTCCTCTGTGAACACCTCTTCGTACTGCAGCTTCAGTTTCCCATGGTCGGTGCATCCTATTTTCATTTTGGCAAGGGAATCGTCGGTGGCTGTGGTCTTGAACTGTGGCAGCTCTGCAATCATAGTCTCCCAGTTTTTTCCTGTCAGCGATGCATATTTGATTATGCTGATAATTGTGTTCAGCGGATCCCTGACTGTGGCAGGGTGGGTTATGTTGCCTCCGTTTGAGCCTTCTCCAAGGAAACGGACTGTGTATCCTTCTCTGCGGAGTTTTGCCGCCAGGTTCACCACATTGGCCTCGCCCACCTCGGCCCGGAACACCGAAACGCCGAACTTCTCTGCAATACGCTCTATCCTAAGCGATGTTGGGCAGTTCACAGCCACTGCAGTCTTTCCGGGGATAATCTGACCAGCTTTCTGCATAAAGGTGAGCTCTGAAGTGCAGGCAAGGGCAAATACAGTCTGGGCATCGGGAATCATAGCCTTGCCATTTTTGCCTATAAGCACCAGATTGCCACGGTCGCCATCGTTGTCAGGTACATAGCCTATGGTAAAGCATTTATCATGTTCATACAATTTTTCCAGATGGGATGCTGCATAGTCAAGGTTCTTTCCCTCTGGCAGAATCCCATGGGCTATGACACCTGCGGTATCGTTTATAAAACTGTAGCGAATTCCCAGAGTCTCAAAGAACTGCCGGTCTATTGAAAGGCACCGTGCGCTGCCGTTCATGTCGGCTGCAACTGCCGGTTTGTCTGCCTTTTTAAAAGCTTCGATTTCAGCATTGTCTGCAAATGCTGTCTCCAGGTTGAACTCAAGATAGGTATTCAGCGCCTCTTTCTTGTATGCCTCGGATGAAGGGAGCTCCTTGATGTTGTTCAAATATTGAACAAGTGTGGGGTAGTTGGTTTTATCTTCCATAAAAGCTTTGAACTGTGCCATGATTTCAGAGGCATCGGCGCCGCCCAGCACACTGCCGTCTCCAAGTCCGAACTTGACTCCGTTGTGGCCTGCAGGATTATGGCTTGCAGATATGTAGATAAAGCAGTCCAGCTCCTCGGTTTTTTTGACATATGCCATGATTTCGGGGGCGGCGGCTATAGATAGGTAGCGGACTTTAAGCCCTTTCTGCTGTGCTATGCTGACTATGATGCGGCAGATAGCCTCGCCTGTTGGCCTTGCATCCCTGCCTATAGCTGCACTCCTGCATCCTCTGGAACATGCCCACTCCGAGAATATATGCCCGATTCCAGCTGCAATAATGCTGTCCTGCTCCGAAAGCCCGCCATTCATGCTGTTCTCATCTCCGTCGAGTGCAAAGACTTTGCGCCATCCCGATGCTGAGATAATCATTTTCTTATAGCTGTTGTACACTTTGTCAAAAAGAGTTTCCATAGATGTCTCTCCAAGGTTTTCTTTATAGCATTCCAGAAGTCTGTTGTCGATAGTCTCTATGATTTTTCCCGGCCTGAAGCTGATCCGTACAGATGTTATGGCGTCAAAATAGAAGAACATAGTCTGTATTACCTTGCCCAGCTTTCCAGGAAGCTTGAGCTTGCGGCTTATTATCAGCTTTGAGACAAGCACCATATCCCACAGGATAAGGCCTTTCCGCAGACCTATAGCCAAGGCAGTCCCGGTTACAGGAAAATCCCCGATCCGCATAAGCACTTTTCCAACTGGATTCATAAGATTGAAGAATGTTATGCAGGCTGTGATCATGAATGGGGTAAGGAGCCTTACCTTTTTATCTTTCAGATAGACCAAAAGTATCAGGAGTGCGGTCAAGACTGCTATGATTATCAGATCCTTATGCATGGAGGCTCCTGAACCACTTGGATTTTTCTATGAACATCTGGGTGAATATTCCCAGTATCAGGCCGGTGGCTGCTCCGGAAATCAGCAGGATAGGGGCAATGTATTTGGTGGCACTGCCGAACAGGATAAGGTGGGCTACAGCCAGCTGGGCCAGGTTGTTGGCGGCCGCTCCTGCCAGGCTTAATCCGATGCAGGAAATATGGTTTTTGAAGGTTCTGTGGACACCCAGCATGACCAGTCCCGATGCCAGTGAACCTGCGGCAGAGAACAGGAATACATAGGAAAATAAAGTGCCTGTGACCAGAGCTTGGCCCATAATCTTAAGCAGTATAAGCTTGTATATCTCTCTGGCTGGCAGGATGAACAGGGCAATGATTACCGGCAGGTTGGCAAGACCCAGCCGCAGGAAGGGGAGTGGTTTGGGTATGGCATACTCAACAGCGGCCAAAAACAGGCACAGAGCGGCAAGGAAGGGAAGGAGCTTCTTGTCAGTTGTCTGTGTCACTGTGCCCTCCCACTATTGTAACTATTATCCGGTTGGGCAGGCATGCCAGAAAATCGCCATCTTTGCGCGCCTGTCCCATGTGTATGCATATCTTGTCCCTGCAGGGAGACTCGACAAATTCTATGCAGTTGTCGTGAATAATCAGATGTGCAGTATCAAGTTCTCCTTTGAACTCAAGCTCCCGGTTCTGGTTCAGGGGATAGATGTATTCATCATCCTTGACTTTTATCACAGCTTTTGCCGGACCTTCGGATCTTCCCGACAGGGCAATGAGCGACATAGCTATCAGAATGACAGAGAGTGCGAGGAACAGAAGATCGGCAGGTTTAAAGGAGAGCTTCATCAGTAAAAGTATATCACAGCAAAGACAATAAAAAAAGTCCTCCCGAAGGAGGACCTCAATGCTGGACTTGCATCCGATTATTTTGTGGTAAGAGCCAATGTCTCACGTGCAATAGCCAATTCCTCGTTGGTAGGAATAAGCATGACCTTGACCTTGGAGTCGTCGGCAGAGATAACTCTTTCCTCGCCTCTGATGTTGTTTCTCTCATCATCAATCTTGACACCCAGATAACCCAGGTATGCGCAGATTCTCTTGCGGCAGTCCTTGTCGTTCTCGCCGACACCTGCAGTAAAGCAGATAGCGTCAACGCCGTTCATTGCAGCAGTGTATGCACCGATGTATTTTGCAATCCGGTAGTCGTATGCATCAAGACCGACCTGAGCCCGCTTGTTGCCCTCGGCGGCAGCCTTTCCGACATCACGGAAGTCGGAGGATACGCCGGACATTCCCAGGATACCGGACTTCTTGTTCAGGATGTTCAGCATCTGGTTAACGTCAATCTTCTCGTGGTTGCAGATGAACTGAAGGATGGTCGGGTCTACGTCGCCGGACCGTGTTCCCATGATGACGCCCTCAAGCGGAGCAAGACCCATGGATGTGTCCACGCACTTTCCGCCGATGGATGCAGATACAGAAGCTCCGTTTCCAAGGTGGCATACAATGACTTTTGCCTTCTTTGGATCCAGCTTTCCGAACTTGATAGCCTCGCGGCTTACGAACATATGGCTTGTTCCGTGAAAACCGTAGCGGCGTACTTTGTATTTCTCGTAGTATTCGTAAGGAATTGCATAGAGGTATGCTTTCTCTTCCATTCCCATACCGAATGATGTGTCAAATACTGCAACGTTTGCCTTTCCTGGCATTGCAGCCTCGCAGGCCTCGATACCCATCAGGTTTGCAGGGTTGTGGAGAGGACCAAGGTCGAAGCATTCCCTGATCACTTTCTTAACATCTTCGTTTACAACGATAGACTGGGTATAGGTGTTTCCACCATGCAGGACTCTGTGGCCTACTGCTGTGATCTCGTCGGTGGATTTGATGACACCGTGCTCAGCATCGGTAAGTGCTGCCATAACCAGCTCGATAGCTTCCTTATGAGTAGGCATAGCCTTCTCTACAACATAATTGTCCTTGCCTGGCACCTTTGCAGTAAGCATAGAACCATCGATTCCGATTCTCTCGCAGAGACCTTTTGCAAGCACACTCTCGTTCTCCATGTCGATAAGCTGATACTTAAGGGAGCTGGAGCCGCAGTTGATAACAAGAATTTTCATTATTCCTCCAAAATTAGAGCCCTGAGGCCGATAAATAGATTTCTGATTTTCTTCCATAATAATGATTTGTCGTTGGTTGTTCAAGACTGCTCCACAAATTCAAAAACTTTAAAAAAATAAATCATAGCCAGAATAAGACTCTCATCGTTGGTACGCTCCTGCCGACAAGTATTTGTCCCTATCACTTTTTTCTTTTAAGTGATAGGGACATACTTATACCGGCAGTCCGTAATACGCTGCGAGCCTTATTCTGGCTATATATATCTCATACTGGTTTTTGAAGTTTGTTATGTACTGAGTCGGAGGGGCTTCTTACTTCATAGCTTGGGCGTAATCGAAGTGGTGCTCCCGGGCATAGGCGATAAAGGTTTTTTCCTCTTCAGTAACCCGGATCTGATATTCAAGTTTCTGTTTGAACTTCATTTTTCTACCAGCACCCTCGCGTCTGCCACCATGTGTAAAATGTTGTTCGTAGTAGTTGTCTCCAGATATTTTTTTGAACTCTTCCTTTGAGATTTCAATCTCACCTGGTTCAATCTTGTTGATTTGTTTTTTAACAACAAAACCTTCTGAGTCTTTTGCATATATGTATTTCATAACAATCCTCCAAATCTCTTTTTCGCCAGCTTCAAGAGCTGTTTTGGAATCTTCTGGGTTTTATTTGCTGAGAAGGGGATAGCTGCTCAAAATCCTCTTTTGCTTTTTTTGAAATAACAACTATAAATTTCATTCTGAATATACTCCTTCTATTTGAAAATGTCAACACAATCAACTTTCTGTTTTTCTTTATGCTTTACCTATATACACAACAAAAAATGCGTTTTTGCTTCAATTTCTGCTCCACAAACTTCAAAAAATATATAAATCTGCCAATGAGCCACCCTTGCTCGATAAACAGGTATAGCAAGCTAAGCTACCTGCCTGCAGTCCCCGCCCTCTCCAGATGTGCTCCTGTTCACAGCCAAAGGTTATCCCGACCAGGCATCGACATTTTTTTCAAAATGTCATTCTGACTTTTGTCAGAAAGCTGTCCGGTATAACCATGTCTGTCTGTACAGTCCACAATGGTTCGGGTGGGCACTGCCGCAGGTAGTTCAGTTTGTTTATTTGTTGAGTGAAAGCCAGGGGCACTCTTTTGCTGGACATATATATACTTTTAAGTTTTTGAAATTTGTTACGCACTGAGTCGGAGGTATTGTTTTAGACAAGCAAAGGCAATCTTTTTTCTTTTAAGTGATAGGGACATACTTATACCGGCAGTCCGTAATACGCTGCGAGCCTTATTCTGGCTATATATATATCATACTGGTTTTTGAAGTTAGTTCCGCACTGAGTTGGAGGGTGCAGAAAATTTTTAAATAAAAATATGCAAAAGGCTTATTTTATGTTATTATCTATGTAGAGGAGGAGAAAATGAGCTACGAGGTTTTGGAAAAGACATATAATACTCTGACTGAAGCACAGCAGTTGATAGTGTATAATCTTGTTCTTGCGTTAGATAAACTGAATGTAAAACAGCAGCAAGAGCATTTGAAAAAACGAACATTTGGCAAATTTGCAAATAAAGCAACAGCTACATTCTCCGATTCTTGGGAGATGTCAGAGCAGGAATTGTGCAGCCTATGAAATATATCATAGATACACATATCTTGATATGGCTTGCTGTCTCTCCTGAAAAAATATCATATAAAGTTCTGAAAATAATCGAGAATCCACAGAACGAAATATGCGTCTCAACAGTAAGCTTATGGGAAATTGCAATTAAGTTGTCGGTTGGAAAACTTGATTTAAAAGGTATGGATATAGGCGATCTGGTTCAGATTTGTGAGGAACAGGATATCAAGATTGTTCAGTTGCCAGCCTCTGCCGCGATACAGTATAGAAAACTTCCTGTCCGAGACAATCATAAAGATCCATTTGACCGGGTTTTGATATCTCTATGCATCTGTGAAAATTATATTTTATTGTCTTCTGATGCGAAATTCAGTCAATATATTCCTGATGGTTTAGTTGTTGTATCTTAAAGCCAGACTTTCAGAATCTGAGGTTGGAATATATTGAATCTAGTGACTTATTGATGTATTCTACTATTTTTCTTTTCTGGGACTGGAAGTGAATGAACTTTTCTTTTTTATCGTGATTTGCATCTGCTGAATTATTGACATCAAACAGCATAGATACATCCAGAAGAAGGGCTGTCGCCAATTTTGCCAGTGTTTTGTCACTGACCCAGGTCTGGCTTCTTTCGATATCGTTCATATATGGAACTGAAATATTGGCAAGCTCTGCCAGTTTCTCTTGAGTTATGCCTAATTCCTTGCGGCGCTTCTTTATGTTCTGGGCCAGTATATGGCGAATATCCAAACCAGTCATACTATAAAGATAAACTATTATCATGGGAATTTTTACAGGATATTGACCTGTGTTTTTAACCATGCTAATATCCTGTATGAAAAAACTTGCTGATAGCATGTGAAAGAGGAAGGAAAGATGGACGCAAATAAGGTTGATATGTTCTTTGTCACAAACGGTAAAAAGTTGCCAGCCGACAAAATTAACATTATCCTGGAAAGAATGGAAAAATTGGATGACTCAAAGTATATGACTTTAAGCTCAGTAGAATTGAAAGATCCAACTGTTGTTCTTATAGTAAGTATCCTTGTCGGAGAACTTGGTATAGACCGCTTTATACTCGGTGAAGTAGGTCTTGGAATTATTAAGCTTCTGACTCTTGGGGCATTTGGTATCTGGTGGCTTATAGATTTATTCCTTGTTACTAATAAAACTAAAGAATATAACTTCAAAGAGCTGATGAAGTTCCTCTAATATTATGCATAAGTCTTTTCGTTATCTCGCCTTTTTATCTTTGGTTTTCTTGTGTGTCCCGGAATATGTTTCTGCAGATGACTATCAAAGCAAATCAAACGAAGTCAATTACTATGTAATTATCAGTGAAATTGGTGACTATTCTGGAACCCTTACCCTGCTTAAAACATATCGCAAACTGACTCCAGATGGATACTATGTTTATGCCATCCAGGATGAACTGGACAAGGAAACATGGATGGCTTTTGTAAGCTACTTGGATTGGATTGTGCTCGGCTATGCCTATAGGGATGAAGTGGCTGGAGAAGCAGAGATAATTGATGCTGAGGAGTTTTTTTATTACATAAGCAAAATTAAAATTGAAAATTGATTATTGCAATTAGGAGAAGTATGATATGAAAAATGCAAAGTTAGTATTATTGGTTTTGAGTGTGCTGATGCTGCTTTCCTGTGACAGGAAACCAGATTTGCCATATCTTGATGCATGCGCTCATCCAGATGCGCTGAAAGAGGTGAAATATTATGTAAAGCATAAGATTTCAGATTCAACGGGTCTCCTGATTGCTGCAGAGAAAAACACAAATGAAAAGATAATAAGAGAGTTGCTCAAAAGTAAAAACATAGAAGATGATGAAAAACTTAATGCCCTTTGGCACTCTTTAGGAAATAAAAATATAAATGTTTTTATTATATTGCTAAAGGAAACAAAAGGTGAAAATTCTAGCATACCTAAAACAGGAACAACCATTTTGATGCAGGCATGTAAAGAGGAAAACAAAGATATTGTAAACCTGCTCATTAAAAATGGTGCTAAAGTGAACGAGCAAGATAAGGATGGTAATACAGCTTTGATGATTGCCTGTCAAAAAAATAACCTAGATATAGTTAATTCTCTTCTTTCTGCGAAAGCTGATGTAAATCTATCAAGCAATGATGGATATAGTGCTTTTTCAGATGCTTATTTCATGCATCATGAGAAAGACATTCTAAATGCACTTATCAAAGCAGGCGCAGATGTCAATGTTCAAAATGAAGGCAAAACACCACTAATGGAAGAATGTTTTTCTAATAATATCGATATGGTTAAAACTTTAATTGCAGCTGGTGCTAATGTCAATTCAAAGGATAATGATGGATTAACTTCTTTGCATATAGCATGTATGGTTGAAAACTTGGATATTGTTAATAACCTGATTTCAGCTGGTGCAGATATCAATGCGAAAGCGAAGGATGGAATAACACCTTTGATAAATGCAATTTGGAACAACAATCTTGATATAGTTGATGCTCTAATTGCGGCAAAGGTCGAAATTAATACGCAGGATGAAACTGGTTCTACTGCACTTATTGAGGCATGCAAAAAAGGCAATTTAGATATGGTTAAAACTTTAATATCTGCTGGATCAAATATTAAAATAAAAAATAATAATAATTCAACTGCCTATGCGATTGTATATATAAGTCAACCTAAAAATAAGGATATAATTGAGGTTTTGGAAAAAGCAGGTGCAGACATTAAAGAATTGTATGATTATTATGGAATCAAGATGATTCCAATTCCTGGTAAGAATATCGAGATGCTCTTAACCGAGGTTACCCAGAATACATATAAAAAAGTCATGGGTAAAAATCCAAGCTATTTCAAGGGGAATAATTTGCCAGTGGAAGGCATTAGCTGGAATGATGCTATAGAGTTCTGTAATGTGCTGAGTCAGAAAATGGGGCTTCCTTTGGTATATTCATTCAATGAGAAAGATTATGATGTAATAGATTTTTTTGCATCTAGTAGAAAAGAAGTAATCCAAAATGCAACTGCCAATGGATTTCGTTTGCCAACAGTGGGAGAATGGCAATATTCTGCCAAGGGAGGAGCAAATTATTCTTACGCTGGAAGTGAAGATATAAATGAAGTGGCTTGGTACGATAAAAACAGCGATTACAAGACTCATTCTGTTGGCGAGAAGAAGCCTAATGACTATGGGTTATATGATATGAGTGGTAATGTGAGAGAATGGTGTTGGGATGGTAGTTCGGGCGGCCGGCAATGTGGTGGCAGTTGGTGCGATTACTATAGTTACTGTAAAATAGGGAGTAAGGATGAGGACTCTTATGGTGCAAACATAGGCTTCCGTATTGTACGAAATAAGTAGCCGGTTTGAGGTTCAGGGTGTCAGCGTCAAGCAAGGCACCCATGCAGCAGAAGCGTGCATTGTCACCCTGAATTTAATTCAGGGTGACTGGAGGTAAATATGAGTGAAACATTAGTACATTATATTTGTAGATTACCAAAAGAAGATGATTGTATTAAATTAGGTTCTTATTCTATCATTGAAAAAGAAGCCTTTAAGAATTCAACGATAGAAAATATTCTTTTTGAAAAAGCTCACACTATTGGTTTATCCGCTTTTGAAAATTGCAAGGAACTTAAATTTATTGCTTGGGGAGAAACCGAAAGTCCAGAAGAGAAAAATTATTTTTTTGTTGGTAGTATACTTCAAAGTAAAACAGAAATTGGCGAGAATCCGGCATGTGAGAAATGTAAGGAATTTAATTTTTATGCATGGGGTAAAGAGGAGTCACAGGAAAAAAGACATATGGTTGTCTTGTTAAAGAATGAAAATATTCTTAATGTTTTTTCCTTAAAACCTATTAAATATGAAACTCCAGAACAAAATACTTCATCAGGTAAGCTGCCTGTCCTCATCCAAAATTCAGCATTCAAAGGCTGCGATAAACTGGAAACTGTCATCTTCCCTCAGAATAAATGCATTATAGAAAAAGACGCATTTGCCCATTGCAAATCTTTGCGTACAGTTGTACTCCCTGGTGGCGACACTGAGTTTTATGATGACCCATTCATCGGCTGTAAGGATTTGACAATTATTTGCAAAAAAGGTGATACCAAGTTGTGTGCTTTTGCCCGTGCTCATAACTTCAGGATAATTGAGATTGACTGACATGAACGGCGACGAATTCTCTCCACAGCAACAGAAGGGTATCTGGACTGATGGCGGTCATGTCTGTACCAGCTCTTTCTATTCCGAGGGGCCGGGAACAGCCCTTGATATGTACATCTCCCCAGATTGCCGCGAAATCACTTGTCTTGCCGACTTCTTCACTCTTCTCAAAGGGATCCATGCCGAGAAAGAGCAGCAGATTAAAACAGAGAAAGGAGCCGATAACTCTGGATTCCTTTTCCTTTACCGCGGGCAGAGAAATATAAACTGGGCACATACTCCACCTATGGTACGGGAAAGGAAAACCTTGGAGAAGGAGCACCTTATTGTCAAGGAATATCATCGGCAGTTCTTTGAGCTTTTTGACAACTGCAGAACCATGATGGAAGAAGAGGTTATCATGCAGCACAATGGTTCTCTGGGCCGCTGTATGGATCTTCTGATGCATCCTTTGATTGCACTTTGGGCAGCCTGCCAGAAAGAAGAGGATAGAGAGAAAGAGGATATGCCAGGAGAGGTCAGTTTCTGGTGTCTTGATAACGATAATGACGACCTTAAAGCTTACGACAGCTCCACTGTATCACTACTTGCCAACACAGCTAGAATGGAATATGAGTTCTCTTTGGGTAATATTCAGATTGCCTATCATCGGGAACATCCCACGGAGCTGGAAGATTTTATCTACATCAAAGATATCCTGCGGCGTTCTGTGATTGTCCGTCCAAAGTTCAACAACCAGCGTATCCGTAATCAGCAGACCTGTTTTGCTATAGTGAACTTAAACCAGCTGATGGATGACAACGGCGATTTTGAGAGTAAGTTCGGTGTCTCTGTCGATGGGTTCACTCGTTATATTTTGAATGCAGAGGTCATAAATGCAGGTGAGTCTACCGAGCTTAAATATCCAAATATCCGCAGGTTAAGAGAGGGCAAGCATACTCTGTCCGGTGCCGATTTTTCAGACCTTATGCCATGGGATTTGAACTTTAGAAAACTGACTCCAAAAGAAGCTCCGTATGTGGACAGCTTTGACCTGTACCGGTATATGTATTCAAAACCCACTTACAGCGATAATGAGCGTATTCCTGTCTATGCTGTTGTCCCCCCTGAATGCAAAGGTGAAATCCTTAATGAACTTAGATATCTGAACATAACCAGAGCCTACCTTTTCCCCGAGATGGAGAACATCGGCAGGGAGATAAAAAACACCTTTAACCTGAAAGAGTAAATAAAAAACAAAAAGTGAAGCCTGGCCACAAAACCTTAGGGCAGGTGCAAATTAATAAAATGGCAGCAAAGGCATCCCTGCTCGGTAAACGGCTAAGGCCGTAACACCCCCAGGGGTACGCTTTTGCTAAGTTAACAGTTTTCTATCCCCTATGTTTTCCAAGACTTGCATCTGGAATATAGCTGTTCGATTCAATCTTTCGAGGCGTATGGTCTGTGGTAGTCCATCTTGTATGAATACGGCATTTAGATTTTCCAGGTTGGACAGACATATAAGTTGGTTTATTGCTGCATAGTCCCTGATATTTCCTTTTAAGTTTGGATTTCTTTCTCTCCATTGCCTTGCAGTCATGCCAAATAGTGCTACATTCAACAGATCTGCCTCGTCAGCATAAATTAAAGATTTCTGTTCTGCAGTAAGTTCTGGCGGGATAAGATTCTGTTTGATGGCATCGGTGTGAATGTGATAGTTGATTTTTGCCAGTTCGCGTTTAGCACTCCAGCCAAGTTGCTTCTGCTCCTCTTCCTTAAGTCTCTGGAACTCTTTGATCAGATACAATTCAAACTCAGCCGAAATCCAGCTTGCAAATTTAAAGGCAATATCTTTGTGGGCATAAGTTCCGCCTAGCTTACCATATTTTGATACTATTCCTTTTGCATTTGTCAGTTCTATCCAGCGTGTAGGACTCATAGTAAAGGCATTACTGCCTGCCTCGGTCAGGAGGGGGTCGAAATCGACCCCTTTAAATTCTGAATTGTTTAGTTTTTCCCATAAGCCTAAATATTCAAGCGTATTTTTAGATCGTAGCCAGTTCTTTATAACATCTTTTGGCTCGTGTTGATTTTTTAAACGTGCAACATCTGTGAGGCACAGATAATCTTCGTTCTCAACCTTGGTTACAGAGATAGCGGTATTTTTTACATTAATCTTTGACATATTTTTGCCTCCTATCTGTGTAACAACAAAAAATGCGATTTTGCTTCAATTTCTGCTCTACAAATTTCAAAAACTTTATAAATCTATACAAGCCCAGCAAATAGAGGCCACTGCTCGGTAAACGGCCAAGGCCGTAACACCGCCAGGGGCACTCTTTTGCTGGACATATATACTTTTGAGTTTTTGAAATTTGTTACGCACTTCGGCGTTTTGTGGTAAATTTTTTCGGCGTTTTGTGGAAGCCTGGTCGCAGAACCCCAGACAAGTTATGCCAGTAAATGAAACATGTCAAGCTGGCTGCGGCAGTGCCCATCTGAGGTATCGAGCTCTGTTGCTATAAGCTTAGACATAACGGACAGCATCCTGAACCGAGTCCAGGATGACATTCTGTAAGGAATGTAGCTGACTGGCCGGTATGGCAAAAGCTTATCAGCAGGGTACTCGTCTACCGAGGAAGGGTACTGTAAGCAGACAGCTTGGTATGTTCTGCTGACCTGCTGACCTGCTGACCTGATTATAGAGCCCTAATGACATCTGCAATCATACGATCTGCATCCTCCAGTTTGGTAAATGCAAAGCATTTCTTACCTAAATCCTTTAATGAAGCTCCTAGATGATATATTTCTGAGTTATCCAGTATCAGGAAGCGGTCATGCATTGTGGTTGTATATCTTACTGATAGGGTTGGATACTGCTGGTTGAACTTGGTAACATCACCTTTTGTGACAGGGGTATCTGCCTTAGTATAGATTGTTACTTTCACATTTGGTTGTTTTTTAGAAAGCCTGTCCAATACTGTTATATCAATGTAATTGTCAATAAGTATAATCTCTTTCTGTGCCTTCTGTATAAGTTGCAAAAAGAAGGAATATGCATCATATATCTGTCCCTGAAAGAACAACCCTTGTTTGTCTTCAATTTTATATTTGTCCATAAGATTAAATAGAGTGTCTATTTTATGTTCATGCTCAACCAGCTTGCTGATAATCCCTGCATTATCTGAAAAATAATGACGCATCTTTTTGAAAAGTTTTATTAGCAATTTGCTTTGTTTTATCGCCAAGTCGCCTTTTAGGACTGTCATAAGCATATAGATTCCCTGCTCCGTAAAGGCATAAGGAAGATAACGGTTTCCACCTCTGCCATTTGAGGTGAAATTTTTGCACCTCAATAGATCTTTTGCTTCTTCTGGTGTAAGTTGAAACATGAATTCTTCATCAAACTTTTCGATATTGTTCCTTACTTGGCGATTTAAATTCTTTGTTTCATACCCGTAAATTTCAGCTAAATCCCTGTCCAACATAACCTGTTGACCCCTGATAACTAGAATCTTATTTTCGATATTTATAAGGTCATTCATAGTTGCCTCCTATATGTGTAACAACAGAAAATGCAGTTTTGCTTCAATTTCTGCTCCACAAATTTCAAAAAATATATAAATCTGCCAATGAGCCACCCTTGCTCGATAAACAGGCAAGCCTGTAACATCGACAAGGAT
>Ga0208297_1002047_pt1 | contig 13575 bp, 19 predicted proteins | sample LMS_cellobiose_e_FD_187367 | JGI IMG/M metagenome (GOLD analysis project Ga0208297, IMG submission 187367) | Rumen-fistulated moose microbial communities from Alaska, USA - LMS_cellobiose_enrichment (SPAdes) (version 2) | ecosystem: Host-associated > Mammals > Digestive system > Stomach > Rumen... | reverse complement strand
CGCGAACGTTTTTCCCGTACCCGGCGGCGTCGTCTTCCCACGGACTGAAGAACGCGCCGCGGATATTCATATCCGAGCGGGATTGATCCATGTCGAAGCTGTTATATTCGGCATCCGTGCCGTGATACACCGGCAGCAACTTGCCGTCTTCACCGCGAACCTTGGAATCGGCAAACTCCCGTTCGCGTTTGGCAGCAACTTCTTCCGTCCAGCTTGACTTTTCGCCGGATTGCGGTATATTATTTGTCGAACCGTTACTTGCCGTGTATGGCGCCTCGTTCGCCAGCGGTGAAGCAGTAACGGTTTTTTCTGTCTTTATATTCAGCACGTCATACAGAAAATTCCCCTTGCTCTTCGTTTCCACAATGCGGAGTTCGGCGCTGAATATCTTAAAGGTTCCGTAACTGTTGGGAAGCGCAAATTGTGTAGTGTAAGATACAATGCTTCCGTAAATGCCGCTTCTAAAAAGTTTGTGATCTTTTTTTAATGGCTCGGCGGTTCCTCTGTTGGTGGCGCTTTCAATCATCCCGCCGATTACGGAAACAGCCTTGGCTTTTGTCTTCCACTTTTTTTCCCGGTATCTTCTTGAAAGTTGCGAATCTTTACCTAAAACATACTCTCTTTGCGTCTGTTCGGTTATGCCGACAAGAAGTCCATCTTCGGCGATGGTGTAAGTTTCCCCAATGTGTTCGCCGATATAATCCCGCACCACCTGCGTCATGTCCAATTTAGGATCATAGGTGATTTCGTTTGCCAGCGGAATATTTTGCCCGTTGTATTGAATATACGGACCGGTGTATTTGTTTCCGGCGGGGTTGCCGTTTATATCAAACCTCACCCCGTCCCCCTGCCCTGTCGCGCCCTGCCCGGCGTAGTTTTCCGCCGAGTACTGCAGCGGACGAAGCGCGTAGGCGAACATCCGCGCCATTCTCGCGTCGCTGGTGTAGGCGAGGTACGACTTCGGCAGCACGGGGGCGAGGATCTTCCGCGCGCGGTTGAGAAACTGGCGAAAGCGGCCCGTTTCCTCGTTGTCCCATGCCCAGGTCAGGCGCAGGCTCATCGCCTCGGCGTGCCGGGCGAGGAACTCCTCGGCAGCGAGGCGCTGCCCCGCTTCGGTGTCGAGGTCGATCCGGTATAATGCGGGGATGTTGCCTTTGCGGATGAAGTCGCCGTACTCCCGCCACACGTCGTCGAGGAGCGCGTTCATGCCCGCTTCTCCGAGAAACTTCCGCAGCCCCCGGTGGGTCAGATACTCGCCGGCGCGCCGGAGTACGCCATTGACAAATCGCCGCCGCGTGCTATATTAGGGGTGCGGTCAGAGATAGCCATCTGGGGTGTCACGCTCTGATACGGCTCCGCGGTTGCCAGATACAACGGGATATCCGCTTTTTTCTTCCGGTATTCGTCGCAGGTCTTGCGGACGCTTTACCCATCGTCGCGACCCGACGCGGAGTTTTTCTCGCCGAATCGCAGCTCGCACGTTGACTTTTACGGATGTCGCCGGTATATTAAAGTTACTCCAAGAATAACCCAATTTTCGACCGCCCCGGCGCGGCGGAGGAGACACGATGAAAAACTGCGGCGAAAAGACCCCGTTCGACGGTCTTACCGATACCACCCCCAAGTACACCGTCAAGGAGGTCGCCGACAAACTCGGAATGACCGCCTACACCGTCAGATACTACGACAACGCCGGACTCATCCCCGATGTCGGCCGCTCCGGGGGCAACAGCCGCCTCTTCTCGGACCACAACCTCGCCTGGCTGAAACTCGTCCACTGTCTGCGCTCCACCGGGCTGCCGATCGCGGAGGTGCGGCGCTACATCCGCATGTGCCTCAAGGGGGATGCGACCATTCCCGAACGCGCCGAACTCATCTTCAATCAGGAAAAGGTGCTCCGCGGGCAGCTGGAGAATCTGAACCGCCAGATGGAGATCCTCGAGTACAAGAAGCGTTACTACGAGAAACTGCTCTCCGGCAAAGGCATCGACCGCTGCAATCCGCGGAACGCCGCCGCCTGCGAGCCGGATATCATGCCCAAATGACACCGCCCCTCAGCGCAGCGCCGCTTGCAATGCCGCCGCACGGTTGGAAGAGATGCTGTCCGCCCCGAGGTCGCGGAACCGTCGCGCCGCTGCCTCGCGGTTGACCACCGAGACGTGAAACACGAACCCCGCGTCCCTGACCTTGCGGATGTACGAAGCGTCCACCCCGGCCGGGATCTTCGCCCCGACACCGGAGACGCCGAGTTTTTTCAGCCGGTCGATCAACTCCTCGGCGGTCAGTTTCGGGGCGGTCGCCCCTTTATCGGGCGGCATGAGATTGAGGAGGAGCAGTGTCCGGAATCCCGGCGTCCGCCGGTTCAGATTTGCCAGCGCCGAAGCGCGAAACGAAATGACCGTGATCCGCTCCTTGGCGATATGGTGTTTTTCGATCATCGCCGCCAAGTGAAGCGGGAACTTCGCGCCCACGGACTTGATCTCCAAAAATATCCCCGCGTCTTTCGGCAGTTCCGCCAGCACCTCGTCCAGCGTCGGGACCTTTTCCCCGGTAGCGGGGCCTCCTTTACCCGCCACGAGCGGGTAACGCTTTATCTCCGCCAGCGTCATCCGGCGCACCGGACGGTCGCCTGCCGCGCCCCCCGTCACCCGCCGGAGATCCCGGTCGTGACAGCAGATGTACGCGCCGTCGGCGCTTTGACGAACGTCCAGTTCGACGTAACGGACGCCGCTCCGCCACGCTGCGCGGAACGCCGCCAAAGAATTCTCCGGCGCCGCGGAAAAGTCGCCGCGGTGCGCTACGATCTCCACCTCTCCGGCTGCGGCGATCCCCGCCGCCAGCAACAGCGGGAGGATACCGCGCAACAATGGCGTCAACATTCGGACTCCCAGCCCCCGGCGGATCAGTCGCGCTTGCGGGGTTTGCGATCTTTGCCCGGACGCTCGGCGGGGCGCTCCTGCGGCTCCAGCATCCGGCGCATGATCTGCTCGACGCGCTTGTCGCGGTCGCGGGTCATCGCCTCAAGACGGCGGCGCGCCTCCTGACTCTTGCGGTCGTGCTTGCCGCTTTTGAGTTTGGCGCGCAGCTGCTCCAGAAAGCGGTCGTAGTCGGCGCCGATCTGCCGTTTCAGCGCGTCGCGGTTCGCCTCGCTCGGGTCGCGGCGGCAGACGGCGGCAAGTTTGCGCGCCTCCTCGCTGATCTGCGGGCGCGCTCCCTCGTCGCGCTTGCCGCGGCGCGGAGCCGCCTCGACGGTCACGGTGAAGACGACCGCTACGGCGAGCGCGGTCAAGGTGAAGATCCGTTTCACATCCATTTGCAGATTTCCTCAATGTGGTTTCTTCCGGCGGAGATGGCGTCATCCTCCGCATTTATTAATATAACGCAAAAAACGCGCAGTTATTATAGCCCCGCCGGATTTTTTTGCGTTTTAAATGCGCGGCGGCCTCACCGCACGAAGTTGGTGAAGACCCCATCCCGGACTTCCGGCAGCGGGATACCGGCGGCGCGCCCGGCTTGCAGGCACTTCATCAGCCACGCCAGATTGCGGGCGAGATTTTCCAGCGTCTGCACCCCCTCGGGATCCCCCGGCACGTCCTCTTTGGTCAGCGCGTGGAATTCGTTCCAGTAGCTGCTGCCGACCGCCAGCATATTGGAGATGCCGAAGTATTTGTTCATCACGTCGTACGACGCGCTCGTCCCCGCCCGCCTCGCCACCACCACGGATGCCGCCGGTTTATGGTGGAACGCGGCGTAACCATCCTTGAGGCGGCTGCTGAAAAACACCCGGTCGAGAAAACTCAAGACCCGCCCGGAGGGATGCGCATAATACACCGGCGTACCGAAGACGAAGCCATCCGCCTCCGCCGCCTTGTCCACAAAACCGTTTACCCCGTCGCTGTCGAATACGCACCGCTTGAGTTCGGAGCACTTGCCGCAGCCGAGGCAGTCCGCGACCGGCTTGCCGCCCACACAGACGATCTCCGCGGCGATCCCCTGCGTCGACAGCACCTTCGCCATGATGTCCAGCCCCGCCCGGGTGGAACCGTTGGCGTTGCAGCTGCCGTTGAGCATCAATACTTTCATTTTTGCCCCCCCTCAAAACGCGCCGGTCTTGATGTGCGGCACATAAGGCGCTTCCAGCGCCTTGACCTCGTCGGCGTCCAGTTTGATGTCCAAGGCGGAAACCGCCTCTTCCACATGCTTCACGGCGGTACAGCCAACGATCGGCGCCGTGATCCCCGGCTTGGAGAGCATCCACGCCAAAGACTCCTGCGCCATGGTGCGGCCGTGCGCGGCGGCGACCTTTTCGAGATTGTCCACCACGATTTTGTCCGCGGCGTCGGTTGCCCCCCACACCATCGGGGAAACCTCGTCAATGGCATTGCGCGCCGTCTTCGTCCCCCACGGGTGGGCACACCTGCCACCGGCGAGAGGACTCCACGGAACCACCGCCAGTTTGCGGTCGCGGCAGAGCGGCAGGATCTCGCGCTCCTCTTCGCGGTAGATCAGATTGTACTGCGGCTGGAGCGAAACGAATTTCGTCCAGTTGTGCCGCGCGGCGATCTGCTGCATCCGCTCCAGCTGCCACGCGAAGATCGTGGATGCTCCGATGTAGCGCGCCTTGCCGCTTTTAACCACGTCGTGCAGCGCCTCCATGATCTCCTCCATCGGCGTGTTCGCGTCGAGGCGGTGGATCTGGTAGAGGTCGACGTAGTCCATGCCGAGGCGCTTCAAACTGTGGTCGATCTCCGCCATGATGTTCTTGCGGGAGGAGCCGCCGCCGTTGGGTCTGCCGGGACGCATGTCGAAGTGGACTTTGGTCGCCACGACGATCTCGTCGCGGTCAAGCCCGAACTCCCGGATCAGCTTCCCCGTGATCTCCTCGCTGGAGCCCATCTGGTAGACGTTGGCAGTATCGAAGTAGTTGATCCCGAGTTCCACCGCCCGGCGGAAGATCGGTTTGGCGTCTTCGAAATCGCGCGCCCACGGGAACACGCCGTTTTCCTTGCCTGGCTTGCCGAAGCTCATCATCCCGAGACAGATCCGGGACACCTCCATCCCGGTGTTGCCGAATTTCACATACTGCATGAAAGATCCCTCCGCGGATCGTTTTTTCAAATCGACCGACCGAGCCGGTACGCCTGTTCCGGATAGCGGGTGCGTTCGACCGCCCCCACCGGCCAGACGCCCGAAGCGATGACCCGCCCCGCGTCAGTCCAGCCCAGATATTTCAGCAGCACCTCGTAATGCGACTCGATCGGCACCGCCTCGGAGGCGGCGGTGTTCGCATAGGTCATCAGCAGCACCGCCTTCTTGGGCACGTGGATCGAACCGTTGATCGCGTAAAAACGGTCGATCACCGCCTTGAGCTGGGCCGAGATCCCGAAGTAGTACATCGGCGTGGCGAAGACCACGCAATCCGCGTCGACGATATGCCTGCGGACAAACTCGAAGTCGTCCTTGAATACGCAGGGACCGTTCATCCCGCAGGAGTTGCAGGCGACGCACGGATGCACCTTTTTGAACGCCGCGTCGAAGCGCACGACCTCGTGACCCGCCTCCCGCGCCCCCCGGGTGAAGTGATCCGCCAGCGTGGCGGAGTTGCCGTTTTTACGCGGACTGCCCGTGATGACCAGTATCTTCATCTTCTTTCGCGCTTTCCCCGCGGCGGCCGCCGCGGCGTGCAGGACCGGGCCCCCCAGTACGGAGGCCCCGGCGACGCCGCCTGCCGCGACCGCCAAGTTGCGGATAAACTCCCGGCGGTTCATTTGACCGCCTTGGCGTAGGCCGCATCGTCGACCGGCTCCAGCCACTCGTTGCGGTTCCCCTCGCCCGGGACCTCCACCGCAAGGTGCTGGAACCACGAATCCGGCGCCGCGCCGTGCCAGTGCTTGGCCCCGGCGGCGATGTTCACCGTGTCGCCGGGACGCATCCTGACGGCGGGTTTGCCCCACTCCTGATAGTACCCCTCGCCCGCGGTGCAGATCAATATCTGCCCGCCGCCTTTCGCCGCATGGTGGATGTGCCAGTTGTTGCGGCAGCCCGGCTCGAAGGTCACGGCGAAAACCCCGACCTGCGCCGTGGAGACGGGGGCGAGAAAACTGCGGCCGATGAAATACTTGGCGTACGCCGTGTTCGGCGCGCCGACCGGGAAGGTCGACCAGTCGGCGGGCAGCAGTTCCGGTTCGGGCGGGCACTGGACGCGCTTCACGATCGCCGCGCCCTGCGCGTCGGAGACGCCGTTGACCTTGGCGACGCCGAGGTGCGCCTTCATCTGCGGAGCGGTCTCGGGGCGCGCCGCCAGCGCGGCGACGGTCAGGATCTCGCGGGTGCGCCAATCCACGTTGTCGCGGGCGAAGATGTCGCCGAAGAGGTGCGCTTTAAGGTATTCGTCCAGCTGCGGGTGGAAGTCGAACAGCCCGCCCTTGACCGGAGCGCCGCAGAGTTTGGTCTGATTGGCGGTCCCGAAGTCGAGAGACTTGCCGGCGGGCGGCGGCGAGGGCTGTTTGCCCTCCGGGACCGGCCGTTTCGCTTCCTGCCGCGTTTTCACCACGTCCTGCAAGGTGACGGCGGCGTTGAGCGCGCGCGGGAATCCGCAGTAGGCGTAAAGCTGCCCGATATACTCCTTGGCTTCGGCGAGCGTCAGCCCGGCGTCGAAGCCCCGGTTCAGCGCGCCCGCGAGATTTTTCCGGTCGCCGCGCGCCACGGCGGCGCCGAGGTCGACGGCGGCGATCTCCTTGTCAGTCAGCAATGCTTCTTTCATGATCTTCTCTCCATGCGCGGCACCGGCGACGAAAAACGCCGCCGCGGTCGCGCAACAGGCAAAATATCTGTTCATGATCTCTCCCGTTGGTTCGACGCGGACGGGATCACTCCGCCGCGACGCGGATCCGGTCGGCGACGAACTTTTCCAGCGCCGCGCTCTCGCGGCGGACCGATCCGCCGAAAAACGCCTGCCCCGGCAGCACCTTGGACTCCGGCAGCATTTCCGCGAACTCCTTGGCGCACCGCTGCATCCCGCCGCCGCCGTGGGTCTGGAAGAGGCAGACGGTCTTGCCCTTGAACGCGGCGGCGTACCGCGCGAGGAAAGTGCGCACCGGCGGCGCCATCGTCCCCCACCAGTTCGGTGTGCCGACGAAGATCACGTCATACTTGGCGGGATCGAATCCCGCGATCTCTTTGATCGGGCGAAGTTTCTTGCCGTAACACTCCGGCTTGGCCTCGTCGCAGCAGGCGCGGAAATCGGAGTTGTAGGGCTTTTCCGCCTTGATCTCGAAGACCTGACCGCCCGCTTTCGCCGCGATGGTCTCCGCCGCGAAACGGGTGTTGCCGTCGGGGCTCCACGAAAAATACGCGACCGCGACTTTCCCGCGCGCGACGGAGATCGGCTCCGCCGCCGCCTCGGGTGTGCCAACACTCAGGATCCCCGCCATCATCAGACCTCCCGCAATGATTTTGTTCATGGTGTTTTTTCCTTTCGGTTGTTATTGAATGCGAAACCGCGGCAGACGATCTGTCATTTGCCGTCGTTCCGCCGGTTCTGCCGGGCGCGCAGATAATTCGGCAGCGCTTCGCCGCCGATCCCCCAGTTTTCCGCGTCGTTTTCCTTGATCAGAACATAAAAGAACTGCCGGTCCACCCCGAGGATTTCGCTGGCGCAGCGGGTGAGTTCCGCCACGAGTCGGGCTTTCTGTTCCGGGGTGGGGTGGACGGCTTCGATCTGAATGTACGGCATATCATGCTCCGGTTGGTGGCGGTCACTTCATCTTCATTTCGGGGATCAGCGCCGTCTGGTCGAGCAGTTCCAGCTTGGTGACCATGTGCAGCGTTCCCTGTTTGTACTTCTGAAAATGCGCGGATTTGATGTGCCGCTCGTAGGCGGCCTGATCCGCGTAGATCTCCAGGATGCTGATCCGGTTCGGCTGTTTGAGGTCGGCCATGGAGTACATGAAGATCACGCCCGGCTCCTCCGCCATGGAGCGCTTGCCGCACTCGGCGGCGAATTGCCGGTAGGTCTCCAGATACGCGGGATCGACCGTCACGACGGACAGCCGAACGATCCGCTTGCCCAGTTGTTCTTTCATATTAAACTCCTCGCTGCCGCCGCCATGAATTTTTGCGACCGGAGCCAGCAAAGCCGCCGCCAACGCCGCCGATAAAAAACTTTTTTTCATCCCAGCCCTCCGTGGGTTTGACCTCAATATACCCCTTGAAGTTACTCTAAGTCAAGCGGGAAAGTCAAAAAAAATCCTCCCAAGGGGAGGATGGGCAACAACAAGGCGGGAAATATCCGGCGTCAGTCGCCGGCGGGAGCGGGGATCCGCTCGGTCAGCCGCCGTCCGAGGTCGAAGGCGTTTTGCAGATCGGTGGCGAAATGCTCATCCCGATACCGGCGTTTCTCCTCCTCGCTGAACAGATTGAAGTCGTAGCGCGAGTAGTCGCCGAACTGGTAGGTGTTGCAGACGTACAGCGTTTCGCAATACCCGAAGATATCCGCCATGACCTTGGTGTTCTCCTCCAGAATCGGCGGATAACCGATCTGCTTCATATAATCTTCCGGGCAGTTCATCGTGAAGATCATCGCCGACGGAATGATCTTATCCCGCAAAGTGATATGCCGTCCGTTCTCGTACAGGTAAGTGCCGACCGGGAACATCAGCCGCTCCATGAATGAACGCATCACGCCCGTGGGGTAACTGTAATAGACCGGTGTGCCGAGCACCAGGACGTCGGCTTTCCTGGCGCGTTCCAGCACCGGGCGCAGATCGTCGCGGAGGGCGCACACGCCGTCGGTCCGGGAATTTTTGATTTTGCAGGCGAAACAGCTTTTGCAGCCGCAGAACTTGAGATCGTAAAGGTTCACGAGTTCCGTTTCCGCCCCGGCGGCTTCCGCGCCGTTCATGGCGCTTTGCAGGACCTTGGCGGTGTTCCAGTTCTTCCGCGGACTGCCGTTGAAAAACATGGCAAATGGTTTGCGTTCCATGTGGTTTCGATCCTCCCTCCCCGTTTCGTCAGATCCGGCCGCCGAGAGCGCGGGCCTCGGCGAGCGCTGGGTGATCCTTGATGTCGCCCAGGCGCAGGACGCCGCCGGCGATGATGCTGCCGCGGTCGCTCCAGCCGAGGAACTTCAACAGCGCGTGATAATAGTCCAGCACCGGGGCGCGGTTGTCCGCCGAATCCCCCTCCGACGCCATGAGCAGGACCACGTTCTGCTGCGGCGTCGCCCACTTCGGGTCGGATTCGGTCACGGCGAAAAGGCGGTCGATGGCGCACTTCAGCTGCCCGGTGATCCCCCAGTAATACATCGGCGACGCCAACACCAGCAGGTCGCAGTTCTTGTATTCGGGATAGATCTTTTCCATATCATCCTTTTGGACGCAGGGCGACTCGGGATTTTTGCCGCCGCACAGACACCCCTTGCAGCCGTGGATATTCATCCGGTCGAGGTCGAAGCGGATCACGGTATGCCCGTTCGCCTCCGCCCCCGCGGTGAACGCCTTTATCAACTCCGCGGTATTGCCGTTGAGCCGCGGTCCGCCGTTCAGAACAACGATCTTTTTCGCCATGGTCATTACCTCCGTCAAGTTGGCTGTTGACGATAATATAGCGGTTGTTTCCATTTTTTCAAGAATACACTTTTTTGTAGTATAGTTACAACAAAACCATATACTATCCAAAAAGATACCATGGTTTATATGTTGAGGATTTGCATTTTACAGCTCGTGATGATATATTGGATCCGGGAACACAGTTGGGGTTTCCCTACATCGGAGATGGGCGAATGGACAAGAAAAAGGCGCTTGAACTGCATTGTTCCGTGGAGGCGACGATTGCCGTGCTGGGGGAAAATACAAGGCGATCATCGTCTGGAAACTTCATCTCTTTACGATTATGCGCTACAGCGAACTGCAGAAGGCGATCCAGCAGGCGACGGCGAAGATGCTCAGCCAGCAGCTGCGGGAACTGGAGGCGGATGGGATCGTCAGCCGCAAACTCTATCCGGTGGTGCCGCCCAAAACGGAATACCGCCTGACGGCGCAAGGCGAGACGCTGGTGCCGATCGTGACCGCCATGAGCGACTGGGGCCACGAATACTTCAAATACCTCGGCATACCCGATCCCTGCCCGGAGGATTGATCGGTGGACTGCGGGAGCCGGATCTACCGGTTCTGCTTCAGCGTTGGCCGCAGCATTTTGAAGCGCGCCTTGTCCGCCGCCGCGACGCGGTACGAGTCGCAGATCTTCCGCACCGCCTTGCCGGTGATGCCGTACTTCAAGCCGGAGCGCGGCAGCCACGCCCGAACCCGTTCCGGAAAAAACACCGCGAGTTCCGCGATCAGCCACGCTTCCGCCATCTGCACATAATAGTGGTCGTCGTCGTGCGTGAGAGCGAGAATGTCGGTCAACGCGCTCTCATTGCGGCACAGTTTCGAGATGAACATGACATAGCCCCAGCGCCGGATAAAGGGATCGCCGTCCGCGACATACCTCCGGGCGTAACGCAGCGCGGCGCCGATGTCCGCGTCCTTCACGAAATCGATGTTTTCGTCCGTGTGCCACCAGTCGGAGAAGAGCAGATTGCGGTCGATCCACTCCAGCCGCTCCCGCGCTCCGGGGATCTGTTTGAGCGTCCCGTGGAAGTAAACCCGGTGGAGCCGCGTCTCGGCGAGGACGTGCTCCCGCAAGCAGGATAAATCCCGCTGTTCCCGGACGTACCGGCGGATCAGCCGGTCCACGTCGGCGGTGCGGACCGGTTCCGGCAGGGCGTCGAGGTCCGCGAGTGCGTCATCCACAGTCAGAAGTCGCCGGTCCATATTTCCGCCTACTGCCCATGCAGCAGCAAGATGCTGCCCGCCGTGATGCAGACAGTCCCGACCGCCGCCTGCCACGAAAACTTTTCATGAAGAAACAGGATCCCGAAGACGACCACGATGACCACGCTCAATTTGTCGATCGGCGCGACTTTGGAAACCTCACCCGTTTGCAGTGCCTTGAAGTAGCAGAGCCACGACGCTCCGGTCGCCAATCCCGACAACACGAGGAACAGCAGATTCCTGCCGGTCAGTTCCCGGATCCGCGCCCCCGCCCCGGTGCCCAGAACGATCCCCCACGTCAGCAGCACCACCACCGTGGTGCGGATCGCCGTCGCCAGATGGGAGTTGATGCCGCGAACGCCGCACTTGGCGAGCAGTGCCGTCAGCGCGGCGAACAACGCGGAGAGCAAGGCATAGTATTTCCACATGATCCCTCCTTCACTTCTTCACCCGGTATAGGCGTCCTCGGGGCGGTTGCGGAAATCCTGACGCGCGAGCCACTCCGCCTCCTCCGGCGTCTCCGGGATGTCGATGCGTTCGATCTTGAAGATCACCGGGCGGGTCCCGTCGTTGCAGCAGGCGATCATCATCCGCTCGTCGCATGTCCACTTGTGCATGATCGAACCGCCCTGCAAAGCCGCGTAGACATAACGGCTGACGGCGTCCCACGCTTCGCCGCAGAATTTGCCGTTCATCAGGTGATAGAAATCGTCCTGCTCGGGGGTCCGTTTCAGCAGGAACGTGTCGCCCGGTTTGAAGAACGGGTATATTGTAAGCGGAGGTTTGCGCAAGTTGTTAAAAAAGGTTTACGCAACTGCGCCGACTCTTGCGTAAACCTGCCATCACAACTGCGCGCGGCAAATCAGCCGCGGGCGGCTTCCGCAATCGCCCGATATGCGTCGTTGACCAATTCCTGCATCTGGGGCAAGTCCTGGCCGGTAGTTAGAATTTCCACCAGCTTTTCCCGGGTCTTTTCAAGACGCCGCTGTTTGGCCGCGGCGGTCTTCAGTTTCGAGACGGCGAGATATTGCGTCTTGGCGTAATCATTCAGCACTCGCCGCATGTGAAAAGAATACAGCTGCGTCAAAAAATCAAAGGTCAATTTCCCGCGCGGGCTCGCTCCGAAATACGGGCGGCCATGATCCATTATCACCCGCCACCTTGCCACCATGACATCAAGTTTTTTGTATTTGGGCAGATTGGAAGACACGCGCAAGCAATATAGCAACTTCTGAACCTCGGCACCAAGCCCGCCCAGCATCGCGTTTTTTTCAAGTCGGCCGATGTCAAATTCATTTATCGTGCTGAAGTCCCGAATAACGGCTCCAACCGGCTCATAGAACATATACCCCCGGCAAGTGTCGGTCATAAGCACCGCCGCGGCGAATGACGTTCCCAGAGCGACCAGCAGGCAGAGCAGCGGCATCCCAGCCAACAAAACTACCCCGTCAAACGCTATTCCCGCCACGAACACGCAAGCCGCAATCCAAGCAAACGCTCGGCGGCGGCGGGAGCGGCGGTTTTGAATGGTCCCCAACCAGTCTATATATGCGCTGGCGCTGGGTGACGACCAACTGTATACAAAGGTGTCGTTCATTTATGTTTTGTCCTACGGCGCGGTGTCTTACCTTCTTCCGCCGTTACCTCCGGATACTTCTTCAGAAGGGCTTCTATCTCTTGGTAAATTTTGCTCTCATCTATTGCGCCAGAAGAGCAAAGTTGCGTCAATTTTTGCAAGCCGCCGTATTTATCCAAAAAGCTGTCCCTCTCTTTCTCCGGCAACCTGTTTAACCCGCAAAAATCAAACATATCGGGGATAACGTCACGCGCAACCGTCTCATCTATCAATTTTTTGAAACGACCTCGCAGATCCTCATCCATATTTTTCCAAAGCCCCAACAGTAATTTGAGGTCAGGATCAGGCCCTATTTTATCGAGATCGCTATGCATCATTTCCATATCGGTGGCAGATATATCCAAGAAAATAGATATGTTTCGCCAATTTTCATCCGATATTGACTTGGTTATCCCCAAAAGCCAATTGCGGACAGTAGTCTGTCGCAGGCCGGGAATCATTTTTGCAAACTTGGACGGGTTACCGGCTTGCCGGACTCCTTCTTGTATTGCTCGTAAAACCGCTGGCGTGATTTTCATGTCGTCGCTTCCCCTTTATTTATTCGCATAAATATACACGTGGAGATGCCGATTTTCAAAAAAAAGCGGAATTTTTCTCGTTTTCGCTTGATTTATTTATATGAATGAATTATATTGTCGCCAAAAGTTAATTCATTTGCGTAAATGAATTGGCAACGGGTGCAAAAAAACCAAGGAGAAAACGGAAGATGGGTTTGAGAATGGACTATTCGTGGACAGCGAGTTGCGAGGACCGCAGCCATGCGGGGACGGGAAACATAAGCGTCCCCTCTCCGTTGGAGATCGACGATGCCACCGAACAAGCACTCAAGGTACTCCGGGAGCAGTGGCCCGGTTACCGTGTCAAAATCACGCCGATCAGCGTTGCCGCCGAGGAAGAAAAAGGGCCCTCCAACTGGGCGATGCTGTTGACACTGGCCGCAATGATACTCGTCGCCGGCTTGGTCGCGGCGGGCATCAGCATGGCAATCACCGGCGCGCTGAGGTGACGAAATGAGTTTTTGGTTGATTTCAGGGGGCATGACATTGGTTGCAATCTTCCTCATGATTGTCGTGGGAAACGCTGTGTACAATTGGACAAAAAACTCAGTCTGGTCTGTTTTAGCCG
>Ga0208297_1002042_pt1 | contig 13616 bp, 13 predicted proteins | sample LMS_cellobiose_e_FD_187367 | JGI IMG/M metagenome (GOLD analysis project Ga0208297, IMG submission 187367) | Rumen-fistulated moose microbial communities from Alaska, USA - LMS_cellobiose_enrichment (SPAdes) (version 2) | ecosystem: Host-associated > Mammals > Digestive system > Stomach > Rumen... | reverse complement strand
AAGCAACTGCCGGAACGCTTCTTCCGTCAAAGTGTTTTCCATTTCACTCGCACCGATGCCGCAATCCGAAAGCCAGCCCTCTTTCTCTTCGTCATAAAGAAACTCAAGAGAGAGCATTGAGCCGCGTTGCTGGGAAGTCTCGATCTCTCGATAGATTCTTTTTTCTTCCGTGCGGAGGCATCTCATGATCTCAATGCTGATTTCAGCCACTTCGCCCGTTGCCTTAACTCTTGCCCAATAGCGTTTTATGCCGCCCTCCTGCGTAGTCCAGAGGTCATAATCGAATTCTTTTGACTTGTACATGTCGTAATCTCCTTTGAATTTTTGAATTTGGGTGAAAGTCAAAAATTCGGAGATTACGGATATTTGGCGATATAGCAAAGCCAGCGGTATAACATAAAAGTCCTTTCCCGAGACAAGTCGGAAAAGGACTTTTAACGCTGTACAAAGTTCAATCGAGCGACAAAAAAAGCGCCGTCAAAGCAGACTGATACAGCAATGCTGTTCATCAATCTGACTTTGTACGGCGCTTGGCAGTCTCCTCAGACGAATCTGATTCTCTCCGCTTGCTCGATTAAAAGTAAGTTGGTGTATTCAGTTTATCGTTTTTGCCTCGTCTTTTTGGAAAACAGGAGACGGGCTGCCTGTCGGTTTTTCATTCTTCGGAAGTATCCCAGGTTCATGGGATATTCCACTTTGCATTTTCGGCAGTAGACCATTTTGTGACCCGCGACATCGGAGAAAACCTTTTCTACAAGAAAATCACAGTATGGGCATCGGATTTCCCGGAGAGTCAGCGTTACGGTCTCTTTTTGGGATGCCGTCAGTTTACGGGATGCCTCTGCGGACAGATTCCGGGCACAAACAGTGATGTGTCTCATCTCTGCTCACCGTCCTGTCCTAAACCCATTTCCTCCGTGATGAACTCAGACAGTGGGCGGCGGTTCAAATGCCCCAGCTCACGCAGACGGATCAGGAACGCGGAAAAGGACACGCCCATGGTGTTTGCCATCTGCTTGATCCTCAGCTTGTCCGTTGTTCTCATAACGCTGTCACCGAATACGGGGATGCCTCCGGCGCAGTCGTACATGGCAACGACATTGCGTACCATGAAGCGCGGCATCAGGAGCGCCGCGCCCATCCGGTCGATCAGCGTTTCACGGAAGCTGAACAGGTTTCTGAAATCCTCCGGGGTATACGTTCGCTCGCCGTCAAACTCCCGGTGGAAAGCGGCGTTGGGAATCGTCTTATCCAGGAGATAGTGGGCGCACTCATGGCTGATGGTGAACCGGCGTCTGCCGCTCTCGTTCTCTCTGCACAGAAACCGTTCTATGACGATTGTCCCTTTCGGGAAAACGCAGCGGCATGTAACTTCGCCTTCATGGACGCGCAGCGGCGTTATGCCGTCCGCGATGAAACCGATCTTATCGGTATCCTGTTCAGCAAAGCTGCGGTAAAGGAGCGGCAGCTTCAAATAGTCTGTTGCAAACCCTTCAATATCGACGCAATAGGTTCGCTCGGCGTCTGCTCCGAGGTATTGACGAATCAAGCCTTCTCCCAATTCGTCAATCTCGTCATACGAAAAAATCCTCATGGCTCACAGGTACCTCCTACGGGGACAGACCGACATACCAGCGCTGTCCGTCCCGATACAAATATTTCACCGCACGACCGACTATAATGGTGTAGCGTATTCCTTCAAATTCACGGTGGGAAGCGGTACAGGTATGAAGAACCTTTGCAACTTCCCATTGCCGTCCGTCATCCCATAGAATCCTGAGAGGGCGGATCACGCCGTCCTTATCCACGTCTACGTTGACGGATACATATCTCTTTTCCATAGGCGACACCTCCTCAAAGGGCTTTGATCACATGGGTGGCCACGCCCTGTACACGAAGTCCGGAAACGTAGATGTCTTCCATGTCCTTATTCTCGGGATGGAGATAATAGCTCTGCCTGTCCTCATCATACCGGAGCCGCTTCAGCGTATTCTTGTCTTCATCGGTAAGGGCGACGACAATATCTCCGATATTGGCGGTCTGCTGCTGCCGTATGATAACAAGGTCGCCGTCGTCGATCTGCGCTTCGATCATCGAATCACCGGATGCACGGAGAGCGTAAAAATCCCCATTGCCGAATACCGACACAGACAGCGGAAGATATTCCTCGATCTGTGCCTCGCGCTCCTCCGGCGTACCACAGGGGATAGAACCGACAATAGCGGCAGGTCTGATTTCCGGGCTCATCATCTCTATCTTGGGAGTAGAGAGAATACCGTTTTCGTAGGACAACATATCCCTTTCCGCCATGGCCACAAGGTATCTGTGGGCGGAGGATACCGCTATCTTCATAGAAACGGAAATCTCTCGGACGGTAGGCGTAGAAGAGTATCGTTCATAGTAGCTCTCGATGTAGTCCTTGATGTGCAGCATAAGCTCCGGGTTCTTGCTTCTCATATATCATCAGCTCCTATCTGGAACGATTGTTCCCGATGGACTTATTATACACAAACTCAGAGGAAAAGCAATAGGACAAAAAGAAGGTGTACATTCAGATGCACACCTTACGCAAAATTGCCTGATTCTTATTTTTTCAGCTATTCTTGGAAGCTCTCCAGCGCCTTGCGGAAGCCCTCTACCGCTTCCTGCGGTTTTGTGATAGTCATCTTTCCCGCAGAGGCAAACACCCATCCGTAGAAGGTGCTGCTGAGATCGACCGTTACCTGCGCGCAGAAATGGTCTGCATCGACGGTCTGCACGGGAACATCCTCCCCGAAGCGGTCGATGATGCTGTTCATCAGGATGTTCTCACACAGTAGCGTTACTGTACATTCCTTCCCGTTGAGCATGGAAAATTCCTGTGTGAAGAACTCCGATACATCAAAGTCCGTTGGTTTTTTCACAGCGGTTTCATCCAGGATCTCCATCTGCACGATGCGGTCAACACGGAACTTTGCGATCTGCTGCCGGTGATCGTGGAAGCCGACGAGATAGTATGTATCGTTGTTCCAGAGCATAGCGAACGGGGAGACTGAGTAGACTTGTCCTCTATGCCGAAGAACACGCTCTTTGGAAGGAGAGTAGTCGAAATAGCAGAAGGAGATTTTCTTCCGCTCCGTGATGGCAGTCTGAATTCGGTCTACATTCAGATAAATGCTCTCGTTGGTGGCCTTGGAACGGCTGTCGATGTAGAGCTGCCGTTTCAAAAGGGAAGTATCGCCGGGAGCAACGAAGGACGACAGCCTGTTTACCAATGCCCTGCTCTTGCGGTGCGTGATAAACCTAGCGGACTGAACGGCGTCAATCAGCAGCTTAACCTCCGGCGCTTCAAAATGCCTAGACGCCACATGATAGAGATTCTGAACCCTGCGGTCTTTGACAATGTCCACACCGAATTCTGTTAGCTGTTCGATGTCCTTGCGGAGTGTTCTCGGATCGGCGGTGATCTCATACCGCTTCAAAAATGCAGAAATGTCCGCAAGAGAAGCCGGATGGGTTTCGTCCGTGGTCTCCCAGAGATATTTGAATATGATGAGTGTTCGGTTTGTGAGTGCCACAGTTCTGCTCCATTTCTGCGCGGTATGATTAAATCGCTAATTGACGATTCGTCGTTAGTGTCTCCTGCACAAAACAGATTCTTCAAACGGTAGAAACAACAGCCGCTTGAATCCCAAAGTAATAAAAAGTGTATATAAGTATGGAAAAGAACCCTGAGCTTTTGCCATCCTATTTGTCACCATGTCGGTCATCTCCTTTCGGAAAATGATCTACATTTTATCTAAATTGTTTTAATTGGGGCGGCTATGTGCGTTGAAAAACATCACCCGTCAATTGCAGGTGTCGTCTTCGTGTAAAATCGTTTGATTTTGTTTGCATTCACTCATTAAGAAGGTTGTGTTGTCTGAAACGTCTTTGTCTACATTTACTTCTTTCAAAATGCCCTCCGGCAAGAAATAAAAGCTTGCAACTGATACTATCAAAAAGATCAGCATAAAGAAGACCAGAGGTACGAAATAGCGATACTTTGAATTCATCTACCATCCCTCCTATATATTATGCATTATTGCATTAATTATATCATTATGATTTAAATCACCTATTGAAAGGCAGCACCAAGTCCCATATCGAAGCACATCAATCGTACTCATAAATCTTTTATGTACTCCTTCAAGACAATGTTGATTAATCAAAGTTCCTTCATTCAGGCTTATAACACGGTCTAGGTAGTTTCTATTCTTAATATGCTGATATATAAAGAATTTATTTAGGTAGTTACTTGATAGCTTACATAGCCGATCCTGATCTTCGGTCAACTCACGAAAGAAATTCTCCAACAAAGAAACAAACTTTTGGCATTTTTTCTGAGGTATACTAACTCCAAGCCCCCAAACGGAAGATTGAACATACACATCTAAAATTGGTTGGAGAGTATAAATCCCCAACTCATTTCGAAGCAACAGATTAAATAATCCATCGGGACCAAAAAGTAAAAAAGATAGATAAATCAAGTCACTCTTTTTAACTAATGCATTATCCACCAACGTGCCTGCCATCACAATGTTACCATGCGGCAGTTCCCCACTGATTGTAAGTGATTTTGGTTTATAATCTATATAGAAGCCATCTTGGATAGTATGATTGATATTGGCTGACATTAACTTTATTGTATTATAGAGTTCATAATTATTGGTAAATACTCTGGTATTTTTATTTGTGCTGTATTTCTCACTGTAAAAGTTCTCGATATTTGATGCAGTAAGCTTATTTAAAGCATCAATGGAGCCACAAGTAGGGAGGGAAAATGATGTATCATAAAAAACTAATGAGTTAAACCGCTCTTTGATCTGAGAAAAAGTCTTTCGATTATGTATTTCATTAATCACTATTTCCCTTTCATAATTTAGGTTTTTGCTAATATGATTAGAATTAAAGACTAGGTCAAATATCTGTTTAAATCTTTCAATCAAGATTTGTTCATTAATAGTTGAAAAGAAGAAATACGTGTACTCTTTCTTGGTAACTGCGTCGACGTATAAATCCGATGCTATTTTTGAGGGGGAGCATGTAATATTCGATACTGTAAGATGTTCAATCAAATGACTGATTCCATTGTTCAGTTCTGTCTCTTCGCAACTTCCTGTTTTAACTACAAAAGAAAAATACGGCAAACAGTCTTCTTTGATATCAAAATTGATTTCCATATGTTGTGAACTACTCCTATGTGATAACTTCGCATCAAAAATGACCAATTGTTCCATTTTTAACTGCTTTATTTAGCATTAGTTTAAATGCAATCATACCCAACGCCAAATATATTATATTAGGAATAATCAAATATGCCCATTCGTAAATGGGTATCTGACATATCCGAGCGTGGTTGACAACAATATTATTAAGGAAATATCGTCCTGCTCCGCCGGGTAAAAATGCGACTTGATTGATTTTATCAATAGGTAAGACCATTACTCCCATAAAGGCAAATGATAACAATTGAGACAAAGAGGAAACGCGCTTAAACAATAGTGCCAATCCCCCCACCACAAGACCGAGGCCCCAATATGCCCCGAAGCTTATCAAAACAACAACCGCCAAAAAACTGATGTCAATGTTAAGTTTTACACCTGTAATGAGTGAGCAAAAAAACATAAGCATAAAAAACAACACCATATCTGAGATGGCTCCAGAAATAATCCGTCGCATCACTAATCCTAAAAAGCTGAACCTTGACTGATATAAAGTTTGAATAGTTCCTTCTATAGATTCTGTTATGATGAAATCTGCTGCTGTCTGAAAAGCAGAAATAGCTAAGACCCATGTTAAATACGATACCACTAATGCGGGAATTGAATTCTCGCTCATGAAATTTCCACCGATAGAGCCAATACCTAGATATATCAGAGCGAACATAAACATAATTATCAGAATGCCCACAACTGAATTCAATAAGTATCGCTTATGCATGATCAAATCCTTCTTTATAAATTCTAAAATCATACTATTTCTCCTTAGTTCCACACGTGTTATTTTCGAGGATTCGTACCAACTGTTCCAAAGGTGGTAAATCATAGGTTAACATCTTGATATCTAACCCTAATGAATATATCTTGGAGATACATAGCTTCGCCTCAGTATCATCTTCAACTTGTTTTACAAAATGAAGCTCATTACTCTGCGCTTTGATTTGTTCATCAATAATAAATCCATCGTCACTCATCATTTGTATTACTTCGTTCTTGATTGGTGGCTTAAATTCAACAATTAGGTTTTTAATTCCGAATATCTCTTGATATTCGCACGTTGATAACGCTGCGATTATTTTTCCAAAATTTATAAAATATATCCGCTGGCTAACTTTTGAAATAAAATCCAAGTCATGAGAAGAGATTAGTACACTCTTATTAAACTGTTCCGGAACCAACCGCAGTATGTTGAGCAATTCATCTTTTCCAAGATAATCAAGGCCTAATGTAGGCTCGTCCAATAACAGCAACGGCGCGGGATCAATGAGCGCTAAGCACAGAGACAGTTTCTGCTGCATACCCCTAGAAAGCTCCTGAACTATGGTATTCATCTTTGAAGATAGCCCAAAACTGGACAGAAGCTCATAAGCCTTCGCCATAGTTTCACGAGTTTTATTTTTTCTTAATGCCAGACAGAAGCTGATATTCTCCTTAACGGTGAGTTTCATATACAATTGTCTATTATCCGCTAACAGCAAGTACGTCTTTTTTTTAAGTGAGACCAAACGTGTCTCATCCATAATGGCAACACTGCCAGAACTTGGTGTTGTAAGCCCAGACAATACTTTGAATAGGGTAGTTTTGCCAGAACCATTCAGACCGATTATACTAACAATCTCGCCCTTATTAATCTCAATGGAGAGGTCGTCCAGAACTTTATTATTATGGGCATAAATCTTCGTAAGTTGATTTACAACGCATACCTTTGACGTATTCATAGATCAGATCCTCCGAATGATGAAAAAGTTAAGCAACCACATCTCCTATGGTATTTTTTATAAATTGGGCAGTCTTTGCATGCTTTTACGCACTTTTCGTTCTGCATAAGGTCAATGTCATAGATAAACTGTTTAAATATCTTACGTTCAGAATCAAAATCTAGTAGAGAATACCTTTTGCTTTGCGCCATCGAGAAACAGCGTACAACACTAAGATCAGGCAATACATCAATGGAAGGTCTGCACACTCTCTGTCGGAAAATGTTCGGTGACAACAATAATAATTGTCTTAGCTGGTTGTCGAGTAACGCGCACGTCGGTATAGATGCACAATCTATTTCAGCGGTGATATTTAGCTCAGAGGCTTTTTCAAGAAAACATATTACCGTACCAATATTATCTTGGTAATATTGATAAAATAACTTTTCGTCAACCCCACAAACACTAACCATCGTTTTTGGTGAAGCATACGACCATCTGACAACACGCTTCTTCAGCTTCTGGGCTAACTCAAAGAAAAAGTCTGTATCCTGGTGCTGTTTATATATGTTTACTCCAATATCCACATTAAGATTATTGCCGCTTAATATGAGAAGATTTGTTTCAATAGTACGAGATAATGCTTCTCCTATATCCGCAGGAGAATTAATGTTAACTAGCAGCTCTATACTTATGCTCTTATTATAATCAATCAGAATTTGTCGAATTTTTTCCGAAAACGTCCCATTGCTAAAAATAAGTATTTTATCAAATACCCCAAAGTGCAATACCGCATCAAAATAATCTTTAATATTAGGTACTAATAATGGCTCGCCTCCTATAATTCTAACAGTCCTTGTGTTATTATGTTTAAGAAATTCCAAACACTTCTCAAAACTATCCATTGGCATAATTCTTGGAAGGGCTTGCTCCATCATCAACGGCTGTGCAAAGCAATACGGGCATGTTAAATTACAGAAAGAGTTAAGCATTATGTTCATGGTTTTTCTCCGTTATTAGATATTTATTATTCAATTTGCAAACATATGTCAGCATTGCATATTCATTGATTTGCTTGCATAGTTCGTTAATCTCTAGGAATGCCTGCTTATTTAAGGCAATAATATCAGTATTTGTACAATCAAAAATATTGAATCCGCCTTTTGAAGCATCTTCGTCTATATCTTCAAAGTCATCTACACATTGGCGACAGAAGTGAATCAAATCCAATACGTGTAAGCCTATGTTAAGCTTCTCAGTTGACCGCTCTTTACCCGTAGCCATACAAGTGATTTCATACAAAAGCTTAGTAAGCGCATACTTACCCGAGCAATATTGAAATATAATTTTTTCATCGATATTCTTATCATCAGATGAGCATAAAGCACTTTCCCTTATATGAGAGCTCAACATTTCACGATAGTATACATAAAAACGTGTTTGAACATCTGTTTTGAGAGTTTTACTTAACCGATAAATTATTTCTTCACATTCCATTAGTAAACATGGCATTATTAAGATTATACTACTATTAGTGCAAGTCCCATCGTCATAGAGCTCATCTTGCACCATAGTCCATAAGGATAAGTAATGTGAAAGTAAAAGAATATGCTGAGCAGTTCTTTTGTCCTTAATGGCATTGAACGCCTCAAACAATAACGGATAGAAAGAGTAATCAGTTATCGGCAATAAGTATCCATCTTTTTTGAACTCGTCAAGACCATACTTCATGGAGAAGCGTTCCTCGTCAGTTCGGATTAAAGAAATTATCTTATCAATACTGAAATACTCATTACTTGAGGTGACCGATATATTCATTCACAGGATCCTCCTCTAATATTTTTTGCTTAGCTAAAGATATTAGGCAATGAGAATAATACTCTTTGATGAATGCTTCCTGATTCTCAATATGATATTGATCCACAAGATGTGTGGCTATTTCGTCATAATTAACGCATCCATCACATATGTATTTAATTATTTCAAACTTTAAGCTTGAGACACCAACATAGGTTTTCAAATATGACCTATCACCAGACACTATTGTTACAACATTTAATTCATGCCCCGATGGCACAACGTTCTCACAGACTCCGCTACTTATAAACTCACTCAAATGACTATCTGCTTTGAAAATTGCGATGTGATCCACAAATAGTCTAGAATTATAAACCCTATACTTATCAACTGAGGATTTTAACGCCGCTCTAAAATCCTCATAACGAAAGACAACCTCAACATCAGAATTTTGGGATTCATCTAGAATCATTTCTATCAGATGCTCCATATTTATCATTACACTCGCTTCTGATATTGGATCCGGCATATGTTTTAAGATGATTTCAACCATGTGAAGAGGTGATAATTTCAAGTGCTCCGCCAATATTAGAGTAGTCTTTGGATAAAGGTATAAAAGAATTCTAGCCAACGTCTGAATTTTTCTGAGAAGACAATTATCATATGATTTTGTTGCAAACTCATAACAACTAGAAAAAATCGATTTATGATTTCTTATCATCTCAACATCAGATTGTGAATCAGTAAACAGTAGCTCTTGCATCCATTCATCTGTGTACTCAGGTAAATTTAAATCATTATAATATTCCTTTGTTAGCTCGGTACCCGCCTCGGGAACTAAATAATGAATTTGTACATTCATTGCCCCCATCGAACGCAACTTAAATACCATCAAGAACGTTTGTTCCAAATCACTTCTTGTTTCAAATGGATAACCAACAATAAATGAAAATGTACATTCAATGCCTAGGATTTTACAAATTTTAAAAACATCATAAACGACATCTAAGTTTAATCTCTTTTTAATCAGCTGTTGAATCCTTGGGGAACCGGTTTCAATGCCGAAATATATTCCTTTGCATTTGCATGCAGAAAGCGTCGCAAGCGTATCTGCATCAATATTATCAATTCGAGTTGACAGCCCCCATACTACATCAGGAAAAGACTCATGAAATGACAGGGCAAAAGCGACAATCCACTCTTTATTAACTGCCATGTTATCATGTATGAATGTTACCATGCTTCCACCCGTCTGACTTAAGACCCATTTCGTCTCTTCGATTAAACGGTCAATTGTTTTAAGACGAAATTTACGCTGCCAAACTATTGATGTAGAACAAAAAGTGCAAGAGTAAGGGCATCCGCGACCAGCCTCGATTGGTACGGACACAATTTTTTTCCCATTAACAGAAAAATAGCTATCAAAATCACTCAATAGACTAAAATTAATAAATGGGAGCTCATCCAAATTTTTAATTAATGGCAAGGCCTCATTTGTGATAATTTTCTCATCTAATCTATATGACAGATTAGGTACATTTTCCTTTCCTATCTTTCCATCAATAAAGTCGGCAAAAAATAAAATAGCATATTCGCCTTCTCCAGAAAGAACATAGTCAACATAAAGCATTGTTTCCAAAGTTTCTCTAGCAGTTAAAGTAGGCTGCGGTCCGCCCAAAAAGGTGGTCAGCGCTGGCCATTTCGACTTGACTATACTTAGCAACTTCGCCACAAACAAGTAGGATATTGACATACACGATATGCCCATTGCATCTGGCATAAACTCTTCAATTCGCTTAATTAAGCGATCAGCTAGCACAGTAACGCTTTTGATTTTTTCATTAAACGCTACTTTTTGCAAATCAAATATTTCAACTACATGTCCACTTTTTTGCAATGAAGTGGCAATTGATAACAACCCCAGCGGTAGTTGAATATTAGTAATATGCTCGAAATCTATGCTATACACTGGTTGAACAAGAATCACTCTAGCCATAAGCTTTCCTCTGTTCCGCACATAATAGTAATATTCTTATAAAATGGCGAATAACAAGCGATAGATGCTTGCTATTCGCCCTTAATCATGTAAATTCCACTTACTCTTTCGCCTTTTCGTAGCAAACTTATCTCTCACTATCCCACTTTACAGCCAAGTATTTGTTAACTTGACCCTCTTCAATCTCTTCCAAATAGTTCTCTTGAACCAATTTTTCCAAGAGTTCACGATCTTTTGAGCAGGTTTCTTGAACAGCATCCTTTTTCATTTGTTCTGATTTTTCCACGGTAAAAACCTCCTATTACAATATATTTCCATAGGTACATTAGAAAAAGAAGAGATTCGACATCATAGTCCGGAACCGCACCAATAACGCATTTTAGCAAAGCCATACTTTGCAGCTTGACCACGATACATAGCGTTACCTCCTTTCTCGAAATTTGCGATGGTAAGTCCCAAATGTATAATAACAGATGTGCACTAACGTCTTACAAACATTTACTTTGATTTCAAGAAAAAATTTTGGCAAGCAAGGTCTTTTGGAGCCAAAAGACAGCAGGCGGGAACTCTGACGAGCTCCCGCCTGCGGCTTGATGGAGATTTCCCCATACCCCGTTTGACACAGATTTCATCTGTGGCTGCGCGATGTACCATCGCTATTTTACCTCCCGCTGACGCTCTGCGGTCTGCTGTTTCTGCTCCTCCATCCCCAGCAGATAAGCGGCATTCGCCTTGTGGATCAGAAGCTCGCGCATCAGTCCCTGTGTCTTGTGGTAGTCGGCGTATGCCGCCTTTTTCTTGGTCAGCAGCCGTGCAAATTCTTCGTTCAGACTCTTAACCGTGGGGAGCTTTTTAAGACCGAAATCATCAAAGGCTTTCTTCGCCGCCTTGTGAAGTATGATGTCGCTCTCATGCTCCGCAAGATACTTTTTGGAATATCCGGCTTTGCGGTATCCGGCGTAAACCTCGCGGGTCTTGGAGTAGTTGATGATGTGCGTCCGCAAAGTCTGTATCTCGCTCATTCGCGTTTCCGCAGCCTTGATCGCTGCTTTCAGTTCGCTAAATCTTTCCTCTGCGGCAGCGGCAGCGTTTGAAAGCGCGTCAAAATCGGCGTAGCCCTGTTCTTCCAGATACACAAAAGTCTTGGCCATCTGTTTTAGCTTGATCACTTTCATCTTCTGATCGTACCAGTATCCTTTTCCGGAATTGAGCTTTGCTTCAATTTCTGAAATCAGCGTGGTGCGCTCTTTTCGTTTCGGGTATTTCTTCTTGACGAAGGGATTGTGCGTTTTGCTTCCCGCAAGAACCGCGCGGAGCTCCTGTTCGGAATATCCTTCACCGAGGGAATCCAAGCGGATGCTCTTTTTCTGGTTTTCATGCCGAAGCGACAGTCTGCCTTTTCTGGAAACGGTATAGCCGGAGGATTTCAAAAGCACCAAAAGCGCGTCAAAGTCCTTCGGCTTTTTCTCAAGGGCGGCGTCTATCGCCATGCGGAGAAGATCACGGTTGGTGAGCTTGTCGTGACCGCCCAGCCACTTGTTGTAGCTCAGACCATGCTTCTGCGGGTTCTCTATAACCGACAGCCGGTGCTCTGCGCAGATCAGGTCGGAGAGCTTGCGGACTGCCCGGTAGCTTCCGATAAAATTGCTGAACTTGCGTGTGCAGTCCAGCGTCGTAGAGTTCCAATAGATATGATTGTGGATATGGGATTTGTCCGTATGAGTGCATACGATAAAGGCGTGATTGCCCTTCAGGAAGCGTTCCGCAAATTCATAGCCGATACGGTTCGCTTTCTCCGGCGAAACCTCTCCCGGCTTGAAGGACTGCCTTATCTGATACGCGATAATGTCGCTTTCCTGTACCCGGCCCGTCAGCTCCCTGTACTCGCGCTTGGAAAGCGCAAATTCGGAAACCACGGTCTCCGGTTCGCAGGCAAAAGAAGAAATCAGCTCGCCGCCGTCGGTCTTGTCCGGGTTCATCCCGTATTCCGTCCGGTCAGCCAGGCACTGCGCCAGCGTTTTCCCTTTGTTCAGGTGCATGGGGATAATTCGTGTAGTTGCCATATAGCCTCCTAAAAGAAAAGACGCAGGACGAGCCTGCGCCAATTCGCGTTTCCTATGTTTTCGCTTTATCCGTAAATCCTCTCCTTCAGCAGCATCCGCATGGCGATAAACCACGCCAGGAGCTTTACCGCCAGCATCGGCAATCCGTAGGGCGAGAGCAGAAACGCGATCACCAGGCCGATACATCCTTTCAGCGCGGAGCCGCGGGTGAAGTAGAAGATGCCTGCCGCGACAAACAGGAGGGAAGCCAGCACAAAGATAATGGAGGAAAGCTTGAGCGCCAGCTTGCACAGGCACTCGATCAGCCACAGGGTCAGCATGACCGGCGCAAGAAGAGTTTTCAGAATGAATATCATTGTTAATCCCGTCCTTTCTGAGTCCATCATATCGGAAGATATGTAACGGAGCAAGGATGTCGGGAAGAAGTTTTCCCGGCACCCCTGCACACTCACTGAATCGCAGACAGCTTCATCAGGATTTCATTGGCAAGCCCCCAGAGCTGTTCCTGCTTTTTTTGAATATCCGCAAAGTCTGTTTCGTAGGCTCTGCCGCTTTCGTTGAGCCGCTTGGCGATCTGATTGATGTTATTGCTGGTGTAGCGCAGGAGCGAAAGCATCTGCTTCAGCTCCGGCAAGTCCAGCTTTATCACAAGCCCGTCCAGAGCCATCTTGCGAAGAAACGCCTCCTGGTTCGTCACGCCGATGCGCTCCATTTTTTCTTTCAGCAGCCGGTGTTCTTCCTCCGTCAGACGGACGGAGATACGGATGTTCCGGCGCATAAACTGCGCGCTCATAGCTCCTGTCCTTTGCTTTTTTCGGAAACC
>Ga0208297_1002040_pt1 | contig 13626 bp, 12 predicted proteins | sample LMS_cellobiose_e_FD_187367 | JGI IMG/M metagenome (GOLD analysis project Ga0208297, IMG submission 187367) | Rumen-fistulated moose microbial communities from Alaska, USA - LMS_cellobiose_enrichment (SPAdes) (version 2) | ecosystem: Host-associated > Mammals > Digestive system > Stomach > Rumen... | reverse complement strand
TCATGGACACCTGCAGGGCGTTGGCGATCCGCAGATAGACCGATAGCCGGGGCGTGCCTTTCCGCATTCAATCAGAGACAACTGCTTTTGATCAACATCCGTTTGATGGTCCGAATAGCGGGACTTGAACCCACGGCCTCTACCACCCCAAAATAAATTTAAGCATGTATAATTTTCATTTGTTTGTCTTAAATCGGCTTATAATACGGGTTTATAAGACCTATTAATAAAAGAAAAGGAGAATAAACCATTCCGAACATCGTCAAAGTATCGTCAAAAATCCTCTACCTCATGTCCGAATCTTTCATATTTTCAATAGCATATTCACAACACTGGACCACTACCTGATTAAAGGACATATCATTTGAATCCGCTAAATTTTCCAAAACGTTAATCAAATCGTTTGGCATCCGGATTGTTTTGTTGCTTGATTCTCTTTTCTTCAACTCAAACATTGATTCAATAAGGAGGACATTGTTACCTCTTTAATTTCCATAACTTCCATAACATTTCCCTTTTTTCGACCTTTACAAAAAGCGCCCTACAGGGCGCTTTTTGTTTGTCTATCCAATATTTAGAAAACGGAATTTATTGTAAAAGGAAATGATATAGTAGTCTATCCGGCTGTCAGGTAGCTGTGAATCCCCCATCTACCATGATATGGGTTCCTGTGATCCAAGTGGATTCATCTCCAGCTAGGAATAATACAGCATATCCAACATCCCTTGGTAGGCCAACTCTGCCATACGCTTGACCCAGTGGGTAGCTTTCAATTGTTTTACGCAGTTCCTCGTCGAAATCCTTGCCATTCTTTTTGATGTCGTCGCAAAAAGCCTGTGTCATCGTACCCGCAGGGCAAACCGCATTAACTCGGATTTTATCCGGCGCCAATTCTAGTGCTAAGCTCCGTGTAAAAGACATGATAGCACCTTTTGAGGCATTATAGGCCAAATTGTCACGGCAACCGACAATCGCTAACTCGGAAGCAGTATTAATGATGGATGCGTTTTCACTTTTTCGAAGTAGCGGGAGCGCATATTTTGAACACAGGAAGCAACCGCGAGCATTTGTTTCAAACGTCCGGTTCCAGCATTCTTCGGTGGTCAATTCGATGTTGTTGCTGATTGAAAGAGCCGCATTGTTAAACAGTACATCCAGAACACCAAACTTTTCTTCCACAAATTTCATCAGTGATTTAACGCTTTCAGCGTCGCTCACATCCGCCTGAAAAAAGTAAACGTTTTCCCCAAGCTCTTTCGCAAGGCTTTCTCCGCCTTCCGCATACTTGTTAACCATAATCAGTGTTGCGCCTTCCTCTGCAAAAAGGCGCGATGTCGCTTCTCCAATTCCCGTTGTACCTCCGGTGATGATGCATACCTTACCTTTAAGCCTTGTCATTTTTCCGCACTCCTTTTTTAAATTTTGTATGAATAGGGGTTCTCCCTAAACGGATACAGGTTTAATCAGTTCTCCATAACCAGCTTGCATACAGATTTTTCCCCGCGAATAGATCGCCTTCCCGCGTACAAAAGTCGCCTCGATCCGGCACCCGATTTCACGCCCTTCATACTGGAAATGGGTATCCTTGGTTTTAGATAGACTGTTTTCACGGGAGTAGATCCACTTCCGATCCATATCCACCAGTATGAAATCCGCGTCGGTGCCAATTCTGATGGCTCCTTTTTGAGGATAAAGTCCGAATCGCTTCGCAGCGTTTGTGGAAAGGAACGCTGCCATACGCGGCAGCGAAATTCCCCTCTTTCTAATTCCTTCTTCCAATATCATCGGAATTGCAACATCAATATTGGGCGAACCGCCTGGCGCATCCCAAAGATTATCCGGATTTTTGTCCTCCCAGGTATAGGGGGCATGGTCGGTTCCCATATAATCAATCGATCCATCCGCCACATATGCCCACATTTTTTCCACTCGTTCACGATTCCTGACCGGTGGACAAATTGCCGCGAAACTACCGGCCGCACCGATGGACTCATAATCGCATAGAAGATAATGCGGACAGGTCTCGATGGTTACATCTGCCCCCGCTCTACGCTGTTCGTTGACAAGTTCCACCCCTTCCGGAATTGAGGTATGGCAGATGTGCAGCGGGCATCCGGTTAGACGGGAAAAGAATACCGCCTTACTGATCGCGGATAATTCGCTGTACCAGGGACGGGCCTCATCATGAGCTTTCAGGCTCCATTCTTCGGTCCGATAACGTTCCCGTAACTTCGCAACGATGTCCTGATCCTCCGCGTGAACGGCAAAGATCCCGCCTGCTGTCCGGACTGCCGACATGCCCTCATAAAGGGCCAGAGAGTCCGAATAGGGAAACGTCGGTCCCGCATCCGACAGAAATGCCTTAAACGCGGGGCATCCCAGTTCTCTCATACGCCGAATATTCTGGAATTTGCCGGGTAGTGACGCTCCCCATATAACATAATCTACATGGGCATTTTGAGCGAAGTGCTCGTTTTTTAGGCAAAAGTGAGTCTCACGGTCCACTGGCGGATTGGTGTTCGGCATATCCATCACAGTTGTGTACCCACCCATGGCGGCGGCTTGTGTACCGTGAAAAAAATCTTCCCGGTAGGTCGGCCCCGGATCAAAAAAATGGGAATGCGTATCGATCCCGCCGGGTAGAAGATACATCCCTTCGGCGTCCATTTCATACTCCGCTTTTCGAGACGGCTCCCTTTCCAGAATCCCGACAAATTTCCCATCTTTGACTGCAAGATGGCGGACAGCGACGGAATCCTCAAACACGACATTTGCGTTTTTTATCAGCAAATCAAAATCCATGTCTACCTCCCGATCCCATCAAGGAGTCACTACAGAATATCTTCATTTGCAGCTTTCCAAATGGTTCTGTAAAGAACCTCCGTACCGGCTGCAAGATCCTCCTGACTGGTATATTCGTCTGGGCAGTGGCTTCTACCATCACTTAAACTGCGCAGAAAGATCATCCCGATTGGGAAGAGCTTTGCCAGCTGCTGCGCATCGTGTGATGGAAAACTAACCATCTGTGTATGCTCTACTCCGGCTTCCTCCGCACATTGATCGATAACGTCGATCAATGTGGGCGCACAATGAGCTGGGCGTGCATCGATGGTGGTAAAAACGGAATAGGTAAGTCCACGTCTTTTACACTCTGATTCAGTGAAATCAAGCAGGTCTGTATAAAGACGTTTCCAGATATCATCCTGATGTTCCCGGAAGTCCACCGACACAACGCATTTTTGTGCAACAATATTTTGTTCCCCAGGATCCGATGAGATGTATCCTACGGTTCCGCGGGTTTGGGAACCTGAATTGCATGCCAGACGTTCTACTTCGCATGCGATAGCCGCTGCAGCGGCCATCGCATCATGGCGGTCTGCCATTGCCATACCGCCGGCATGACAGGAAACTCCATTAATCGTGATATAAAACTGTTTAATCCCCGCTATGGAAGTCACCACTGCCATGGGATACCCATTCTGTAAAAGGTACCGTCCCTGTTCGATATGAAGTTCCAGGAACAGGTAATAATCCTCTTTTCGAAGGATACTGCCTTGCAGATTGTCTGGATCCAATCCCATTCCGAATTCCAACATAGCATCATGCAGGGTTTGATTGGTGTAACGATGACGGCAGGTCTGTGTATAATCCAATGGTAATTGCCCGGCCATCGCTTTGCTTCCGAAACAGCCCCCAAGGAACTGACTCGCTTCCTCATTTATAAATGCGACAATTTCGATTGGACGCTCGGGAATCTCTCCGCGTTCATGCATGCTCATAACGGCTTCCAAGGATGCCATAATTCCCGCAAGTCCATCAAAGCATCCTCCGGAAGGGACTGTGTCAAGATGAGAGCCGGTAAGGACCGGAGCCAGATGTTTATTCTTCCCCTCATACCGTCCGAAAAGGTTTCCGACAGGATCCATCCGAACCGTCATTCCGGCTTCCTCCATCCAGCTGGTCAGCAGCTCCACCGCCTGTCGGTATGCTGGCGTCCAGGCGAAACGGCTGACGCCACCTTTCGGATCATCCCCTATATGGCCAATCTGTTGTTCACGCTGCCACAAGCGTTTTGCATTAATTTTCATGTTCTTTCTCCAATCATCCCTACTTTTTCACAACGGCAACTGCTTCAATTTCAATCACCATATCCCCGATGAATTTTCCTACCTGCATGGTGGACCGGGCAGGCGGATTTTCCGGAAAAAATTCCTTATATGTCTCATTGAAACGATCAAACTGGTCGATATCCGATACGAAAACCAGCGTCTTAATCACATGATCCAGATCAGACCCGGCCACCCTTAAAATTTCGCGCAGATTCGTAAGTACCTGTCGGGTCTGCAAAACGATGTCGCCCGGTCCCACAAGTTCCTGGGTTTTGGGATCGTTTGCGGTGACGCCCGCAGTAAATACCAGATCTCCCACACGAAATGCTTGTGAATACCAGCCGCCCGGCTGCGGCGCGCGGCCAGTTTCTATCTTCTCAATTTTCATCTTGTGTTGTCCTCCTAAACGATCTTTCAGATTTTTCCCCGCTTACAGCTTCCCATCCCGCATCATCTCATAAAGAGCGGTCTTGCGTACGCAGAATTCCGGCGCAGCCTCACGACAGATACGTTCCGCTGCTTCCTGTGCCTCCTCAATGATAATCCGTTCATCCACCGTTTTTAAAACCCGGTCCTCCATGACGATCTTGCCGTCGATAATGACCGTTTTGACCTCGTCTCCCCTGGCGGAATATACCAGATTCGGTACGATATTTCGGACCGGTTCGGTTACGACCGGCGTCATTGTGGGCGTTTTCAGGTCGATGAGGATCACATCCGCCTTTTTTCCCTCTTTGATCGAACCAATCTCATCTCCCAACCCTATTGCTTTCGCACCGTCGACTGTGGCCATCCGAAGAACCTTCCAGGCGGGAAAAGCCGTATAGGAATGAAATTTGCACTTGTTCAGTAAAGCTGTGAACTTCATCTCGTTGAACATATTACAGCAATTATTTCCTGTAGCCTCGTCGGAACCGATCGCCAGCCGGTCACTGACCTCCAAAAACTCGTAGGACGGAGGGATGCAGCCGCCCAGCATGGCGCTGCCGCTGTTACAGGCCACCATGCCCGCCCTGCTCTTTGCAAGCGTATGAACCTCATCGGTGGTGGCATCGACCAGATGCACCGCCATGAGCGATTCATCCAGGTAACCGATCTCCTGCAAAAACGGGATCGCCCGTTTTCCATACTTCAGCATCGTCTGCTCATTCTCATGGGGACTCTGTGAAACATGCATATGGAGCCCGACACCAAGCTTTTCCGACAACTTTTTGATTTCCCTGAGCGAATCCAGCGTCACCATATCCGCCGCCTGCGGGCCGAGCATGCAGGTGATCCTGCCGTTTTCAGCTCCGTTCCAATTGGAGATCAAACGCAGATTCCGTTTGAGCTTTATTTTTTCGGTTTCAAGGCTCAGGGGAAACGGTTCATCCGCCCGTACACCGGCATTATTTTCGGGCAGGCCGCTGATAAGTTCGGCCACCCTTGCGCGTGTCCCAAGCTTTGCATGGTTTTCCACCAGCCGGTCCATCGGGGAATCAAAATCACAGAAGGTCGTGGTTCCAGCTTTTACCGATTCTACAATGTTGAGGCGCGTGCCTTTCATGGATGACGCGGGATCCATCCGTAATTTCGTCTCGAACGGCCACAAGCCGTCCACCATCCAATTGTCTATGTCCTGGGAAATCCCCCGGAGCAACGAGATGCTTGTGTGAATGTGGGCGTCGATTAAACCGGGCATGACCGCCATATTATGCGCGTCAAGAACCCTCTGCGCCCGATATTTTCGCAGCAGCTCTTCTGTGGGGCCTACCGCTTCAATTAGATTCCCTCGGATCCCGATTGCCCCGTCTTCCAGCATCCCAACGCCGGGGCCTTCCATGGTAATCACGTATCCATGGATAATCAACAGGTCAAGCATTTTTCCTTCTCCTTTTCATTCCGCCGGCGCCGGCCTGATGATATCACCCGCGCCGGCGGATTTGTCAAGTTATCCTCACAGCAGATCCGCAAAGGCCTCCTCCGAAACAGGTTCTCCCTGTTCTTTTTTCTGAATCGCATCCAGAATGGCATCCAGCTTTCTTCTTGTCAGCGGGCTTTTGAAAAGGATCAGCGCGCCGATCACCACAAAAACGCCGGACACGACGTAGAAGGTTATCTCAATGCCCAGAAGCGCGGACGCGCTCTGGGTTGCCAGTTCTCCGTTGAAGCCGAAGAGCCCCAGCAGCATTCCAACCAGATACATGCCGATGGCACCGCCGATTTTAAACGCAAATCCGATAAAAGCGGTGTATTCACAGCTGTGATCTTCACCGGTTTTATACTGTTCAATTTTGGCCGCGTCGATTGCAAGGTTCCATCCATGCAGGAAGAATGCAGAGGAGCAGAATCCCAGTGTGAAGAACAGGAGCAGGACGACGACCTTGTTCGAGCCCGCAACGATTCCCAGGATGGAAAGGACGCCATAAACCAAAAACGGCATGCCGCACTCTTTGGCTTTTCCGCCAAGTTTTTCGCCGCCCCTGCTGGAAATGGCGCCCAGAATATAGGAGCCGGCAATCGAGGCGAGCGAATACACCAGCAGATAAATGGTAGAGGTTGCACCATCCAATTGTAGATTGAAAGCTAGAATGTAGTTCATGGTCGGGAGAGCCGCACCGTTGAATCCCAGATAGATAAACAAAATACCAAACATTGCGTAGCGCATCGGGCGGTTCCTGAATGCAGCGGCATATTGCTGCAAAAATCCGGGTTTCCGGCCAGAGCTTTCACCAGCTTCCACCTGTTTGGGGATGATCTCCTTTCCGCGCGTCGCGTTCCAACTAATAAAATATGCCGTAAAGGTGATTACCGCGCCAATTAGGCCGATGTAAAGCCAAGCCCGATCGACCGATGTGCCCTGCGCTTCGAAAAAGTCCACCATCACAGGCGGCAGGTCGGTTGCTAAAAGGCCGCCGATCATGACGCATACCGTCCAGGCTGTCCTGGCCTTTGTTTTCTCGTCATAGCTCCCCTCCAGCGAATCCCCCAGCGCAATCGTTGGGACATCCACCCAAGTGAACAGGAACCAGAAAAGAATATTAATGATGATATAAAACGCGCTCTTTCCAGCCGATGAGAAGGGGACATTGGTAAACATCAGGGTGATGACAATACACATTGGGACCAAACCGCTGATCTGGAACGGCCGGCGTCGGCCAAACTTTGATTTGCAGTTGTCAGACCAGTAACCGATCATCGGATCGTTGATTCCATCCCACAGAACCGCAATCAGAGAAATAGCCCCCGCAACTGAAGGGCTTACGCCCGCCACCGTGGTCAGGAAAAAAATGAAATACACATAAAATAGGGAAGCCGCCACATTGTTACCGATCCCGGCCAGCCCATATCCAAAGATCGTTCCTTTTGTCAAACGCTTTTCTGTACGTTTCATCATTAATTTCAGTCCTCCTCTTAATCACAAATCACAATCCTTTGCAAGCTTAAATCGCGTTTTGCAAATCCTCCTTTCTATTTTATGGAACCGGTTCCCTATTTTTCTATAAATACGCAGAAAAACACTGTTATAAGGAACAGCAACGGGAACCGGTTCCACTTTTGTCAAAAAGATCCTCACTCCTTTCCTTCGCACAACCTTTCAGAACCTTTTAACCGAAGCAGTGATGGTATAAAAATTGTTTCTGCACTTTTTTGGGGATTTTCGATTTTTCTAATGAGAAGGCTGGCCACTTCCCGCCCCATACCTACAAGATCACGGTCGAGACAAGAAAAACGATCCCCCAGCAATTCAAGAGACGGCAATTCGTCGTACCCTATATAAGCGATGTCTTCCGGGACACGAAAGCCTAACTCGAATATAGCCTTGAAAAAGCCATTGCTACAAACGTTGTTTCCACAAAACATTGCGGTTGGATAATCTCCAGAGGATAGTAAGGCCTTTGCCTGAAGATACGCCTGCTTAACCGTGGCTTCATTACAGGAAAGGATAAACCTGTCATATCGTTTTAACCCGTAGTCTTTCACCGCCTTCTGAAATCCATTGTAGCGTTCGCGGGCAATATAATGATAATGACTTTGATCCGGAATCATCGCCCCAATAATTGTATGCCCCGCTTTAATCAATGCGCTTGTTGCCAAATAAGAAGCTGCAAAGTTGTCGCTTAATACGGCATCAACTTTAAACCCTTCTTTTATGAGGAGACGGTCCAACAGAACGCAAGGGATGTTGATACTCGCGAAAAAATCCCAAAAGCGTTCACTGAATTTACCTTCGGTATACTCCATGGTCGGCGTATAGATAAACCCAGCAACTCGCTGTTTACTGACAGTTTCAAGGGCTTTCAGATCCTTCGGTGCATTGTTATCTGTATTGCAGATCAACAATGTGAACCCATTTTCATCCAGTATAGAACTGATTCCTTTAATCACCTCGGCATAAAACGGATTCTCAATCTGGGGAACGATCAGCGCAATCAAATCACTTTGATTTTTCGAGAGATTTCTTGCGACAGACGACGGACGATAAGATACTCCCTGCATAATTTTCAGGATCTTTTCACGGGTCTCTTCTTTTACATAACCGCTATTATTAATAACTCTGGAGACAGTCGCCTTCCCTACTCCTGCCATTTTTGCGATATCAGCTATGGTGGTAAGATTATTCATGTGAACCTCTTTTGTCGGGATTTATGGAACCGGTTTCTGTTTATAGTATATATATTAACTGCTTTATTGTCAATATGTTTTGTGCGAAAAATTTTCAGAAAGAATTCCAGCTTTGTTTTGTAATTTGTCTTATTACATTTCTTTGTTTTCCTTTTTCCACTCGTTAAAGCGCCGCGAGAAGGTCGCCGGAGAAAGTCCAATCTCTGCGGCCGCTTTTCTCTGCGTCACTTTCCCGCAGATCAGATTTCTGCACAACAAATCAAACCTATCCTTGTTATATTGGTTGCGAGCCCTGCCCTTATGGTTTTCGCCTGTATATCGTCCCTCCGCTTTTGCAACTGCAATTCCTTCCGCCTGCCGCTGCATGGTGGTTCTGCGCTCCTGTTCGGCCACGCTCCCCCATACTTCAATTAGGATATTGTTGACCATATCCATGAGCCATTCCTGACCCGGCTCAAATTTGATGAGCGTTGTCGGGATATTCAGAATCCGCACGATGATATGGTTTTCTTTGAACCATTGCAGTTCCCGCTTAATGCCTTCTTTATTGCGGCCGAGTCTGTCCAGTTCCTTTATGATGAGTTCATCTCCCGGATGCAGAACCTTCTTAAGCTGATTGTACGCCGGCCGTTCAAAGTTTTTTCCACTTGCATTATCCTTGAAAATACATTCGTCTGTAAGCTCCGGGCAGTATGCTTTGATTGCTTCCAATTGGCGTTCGCAGTGCTGATCCCGCGTGGAAACACGGGTATATCCGTACTTGCTCATAATGAACCTTCCCTTCTCGAATATGCGGCATGTTCTCTAAGTGTGCAAATGAGTAATAGCATCTATTGCTGCTTGTTGCATCGTTGGAATCACATGGCTATATGTATCAAGTGTAATTGATATTTTGGAGTGTCCCAACCGCTCAGATACAATTTTAGGATGTACTCCTTCTGATAAGAGGAGGGTTGCGTGCGTATGACGCAACGAGTGAAACGTGTGGCACGGGATTCCTGCATTTATACAGGAATTATGCAGCGTCGTTGTAATATTCCACGGATTTGGCATTCCACCTGGTCGCTTTGGGTCTTCACAAACCCACTTTGTCTTAGCCTCTTGCCGATGCTTCCGTAAAATATTGATAGTTCCTGCATCAAGGTCAACTCTGCGAGCCGATTTTTTTGTTTTGGGCGGATGAACAAAAATTTCATGTGGAGATATCGCAACAACGGAACGACGAACCATCAGAAAACCTCTCTCCATATCTATGTCATCCCACTGTAATCCGCACACCTCTCCGCGCCTGAAACCTGTCCAAAGAGCTAGATAAACCGGTAGCCATATGACCGCTGAGGAGACATCATTTCAAAGCGAAGTGCGTGAGAAAGAGTCCCCGCAGCAGAGTCATGACGAAGACGAATCTCATCGAACGTCGCGCCTATCCGAAAGGCGGCAAAATGCGCTACAGGCGTATACCGATTATTTTGGCGGCAGTCCGGAGCAAAACGCAGAAGAGCTTCAGGATCTGCCCATTTCAGAGATTTATGAGGAAATACGGGAGCATAGACGTATAAACAAAGGCATTGGTTCTGAGAACGGATCATAGGAGTAAACGGAGTTTTTTCGATAAAAATATTCCCCCGGATTTTTCGGGGGAATATTTTATATATGCGTCAAATTGTTACATCCGAGGATTATCTCATCATCCCGGCTGAAAGTGGCCCGCTACGAATTTTCAGCTATTGTTGCAAGGAAAAAATCGAGAACTTCGGCATAGACCTGTCCATCGCGCATCCCGTCGAACAATATATGGCTTAGAAAGGCGTATTCATCCTGACTCCGAACAAGTATAACGCGCCTGACAGCAGCATTCAAACGAAAATAAACGGCGAGATCCGTTCCTTTTTGGAGGAGCGGGGCTCGCTGTTTTCGGCTAATCCGCCCATGCCGCCTTTCGTCAACAAAATTGCAGCTGCTTATAAAATTATAAAGCGACCCTCAATTTGAGGGCTTGCCATTCGTATATCATAATGCAATCATCAGCCGTATGCTGCTGCCCACAGTAATCCTGTTGCTGCTGCTCCCGCCGCTCTCCTGCCTGATCTTCCAGCACGCCGCCCAGCGGTACGCCTACGCCGAAGCCGCCAGGGACCTTAAAGCACTGCAACAGAAGGTCCTGCCTCTGATGGAGGCCAGCTTTGAAAGGGGGCCGAATCGTAACGCCCAGGATCAGGCGTCCGCTTTTTTGCGAAGCGTCAGCCCGCTGGTCAAGAAGATATGCGGCAGCGCCAACATTTTGATCTTTGAATCCCGGATGCGGTTGGTCTATCCCCGCGATGAACAGGAACGCGAAGCGCTCCTGCCCCTTTCGGAAGCCTGCACACAGTATATCCTCTCTGCCGGCTCGGACCTGGACGGCGATGCGGTTCAAGTAGAAACCGCGGATGGGAACGCCTGGCTCATCGACTTCTATGAAATGCCGGGCAAATCTATGCGAGTCAAGTATCTGATTACCTATAGCCCTATTTCAGAAATCGGCGTCTGGGTGCGGGAAGCGGCAATCCTGGTCCTTTTGATCTCGTCTTTTTTTGCGCTGCTGGCCCTCGCTGCGCTCTGGCTGACCGCCAGCAGCATCACGCGGCCGCTGCGCCGGCTCTGTCGGGAGTCCGAGCGGATTGGGGACGGCGGCTTTGACGAAATTACGCCCTCGTTTTCCTTGCAGGAACTGGAGGAGCTTCGGCTTGCGATGAACCGGATAGCGGGAAAGCTGCGGCGTTCGGAGGAGATCCAGCGCGACTTTTTTCAGAATGTCTCCCACGACCTGCGCACGCCGCTGATGTCTATTGGCGGCTATGCCCAAGGGATTGAGCGCGGGCTTTTCCGAAATTCCAGTGAAGCCGCCCACACCATTCTGGAGGAAAGCGAGAGGCTGACCGAATTGGTCAACAGCCTTTTAAGCCTCTCCAAGCTGGAAAGCGGGCAGAACGCCCCCACTCTCGGCCCGGTGCGGCTTGCGAGCCCACTGGAGGACTGCCTCGACCGGGTAAACGGCCTGGCGCTTGAAAAGCAGGTCGAATTTGCGCTGCAGCCATTTGATCACAACCTCTATGTCATCGGCGAATACGAGCTCATCTGCAAGGTGCTGGAAAATCTGCTGACCAACGCCATCCGGTATGCAAAAAGGACCGTCACCGTTTCGGTATCGGCCGGAGAGGGGCGGATCACGGTTGCGGTATCGGATGATGGAGAGGGGATTGCCAAAAGCGATCTGTCGCGGATCTTCGACCGTTGTTACAAGGGAAAGAACGGGGACTTCGGCATAGGTCTGGCCATCGCGCGTTCCGCCGCGCAACATATGGGCGGGGAGCTATGCGCGGCCAACCTCCCGGCCAACGGCGCCGTCTTTACCTTGACCTTGGACCGGGCGTAACGCCGTCTGACGGCATCCGGCCAAGACCGCGATTAAAAGCCGTTTCCTTCTATATTTGGACGTAAATATGAAACCGTGAAAGAGGCAGGAACCTACACGGTGTAATTCTGACATTCCCACGAGTTTAAGCAAATTAAGAACAATATGCTCAAGGTATCATCAAGCTGTTGACTTCTCTCTGTCCATCGTTCTCCTTCCACTGGGAGGTTCCCCTTCTGGGGCCACTATGAACCGTACCACAGGCCACCCAAGGGCGCAGTTCCCCCTTGGTGTGGACTGTGGTTTTTGCCGCCCTCCATTATTTCAACAGCTTGAAAAGCAAGCTGCTCTTGCCGCCGTTTCGCCGCCACCGCTGCTCTGTCTCCAGATAGCCCGCCGCCTTGAGGTCGGAGATCGCCCGCTTGACGGTGGACTTGGAGAGCGCCAGATCCTTGGCGATGGTCTGCAGGGCGGGCCAGCTTTTGCCCTCCCGATCCGCCCGGTCGCGCAGGTAGATGTAGACGGTCTTGGCCCGGTGAGATAAATTCTTATCCTCATAGATTTGTTCCAGCTTGCGCAATGAACCCCTCCTTTTTATTCAGTCGGTGCGGGGCGGACGCCTGTGGGCGAGCTTCTCTGAGGATTCTTGGACCGGTTTCCCGGCCAATTCCACAACCGGCGCAATTTCCTGTTTGGGATTTGCCTGCGGGTATCGATGGGCGATGGCCGCCGCCAGCTTTTCCCGCCCGGCATACCGCACCTCGCGGGCGGAATGCTCCGGCAGCTCATACCGCGCCCCAAAGCGGATGCCCCAGTTCAGGAACAGCTCAAACCGTGTTTTCATCGGGTGCATCCCGGTTTTCATGGTGATAAACTGGCCCCTGGGCATGCTTTTCAGCTCGTCCGGGGTCATCAGCCGCCGCCCCATCATCTGCAGGCTGCGGGAACCCGAGCCATTGCCCTTGCTCACCGAGCCGGATAGGACGGTCTGTTCCCCAAGGTCTTTGGAGAGGGTTTCCGCCGTCTCGCTGCCGGGGGCGAAGCCGCCGAAGATGGTCAGCTGGCAGTTGTCCCGGATCACCTGCGCGCCCTCCCTGCCATAGTTCTTGTCCAGCTGGATGAGGCCCTGCACAATGGCGACAATACTCAGCCCGCGGGATCTGGCCGCGGAGAAGAGCATCTCCGCGCCCTCCAGTTTTGGCAGGGTCCCGAACTCATCGGCGTAGAAAATACAGCGCCGGGGCAGCTTGCCGCCGTTTTCATCCGCCACCGTCATCAGCTCCCGGTAGAGCTGCTGGATGATGAGGCTCACCAAAAAATAGGCGGTGGGATCCTCCTCCGGCATGACGATGAACAGGGCGGTTTTCTCCTTGCAAAACTGTTCCGCGTCGATGGCGCTGTCAAAACAGAGCAATAACGATAGGTAATCCTTTGACGTAATCGCCGGATTTTCCCCCGTTCCACACCGTGCATGCGAGTTTCCCCGCACACGGCGTTCCATCATTTTAAGAATTTTTG
>Ga0208297_1002038_pt1 | contig 13651 bp, 9 predicted proteins | sample LMS_cellobiose_e_FD_187367 | JGI IMG/M metagenome (GOLD analysis project Ga0208297, IMG submission 187367) | Rumen-fistulated moose microbial communities from Alaska, USA - LMS_cellobiose_enrichment (SPAdes) (version 2) | ecosystem: Host-associated > Mammals > Digestive system > Stomach > Rumen... | reverse complement strand
GAAGATGAAGGACGGGGTGATCATCCTGAACAACTCGCGCGGGCCGCTCATCGTGGAGCAGGACCTGGCGGACGCGTTAAACAGCGGGAAGGTTTACGCGGCGGGGCTGGATGTGGTATCGACCGAGCCGATCAAGGGGGACAACCCGCTTTTGGGGGCGAAGAACTGCATCATCACGCCGCACATCAGCTGGGCGCCCAAGGAGAGCCGCCAGCGCATCATGGACTGCGCAGCCGAGAACGTCAAGGCGTATCTCTCCGGCAATCCGGTCAACGTGGTCAACTGACTTTTCCAAGCAAAATTAAAGCCGCCGCATGTTGATGCACACGCAATCAATATACGGCGGCTTTTTCACCGGTATAATCAAACGAATGGGGGTTTTTTATTGAAAACGAAAGTGTGGAAACCGGATGGCGTGGATTCGAAGATCCTCTCCGAAGCTGCCAAAGTGATCACAGGCGGCGGGCTGCTGGCCTTCCCCACCGAAACCGTGTATGGGCTTGGCGCAAATGGCCTGGATGAGACTGCGGTATGCCGGATTTTCGAGGCAAAAGGCCGGCCACAGGACAATCCCCTGATCCTCCATGTCCCGGACGCCGCATGGCTCACCCGCTACTGCGAGGAGGTTCCGTCAAGCGCCTATCTTCTTGCCCGGCGATTCTGGCCCGGCCCGCTGACAATGATCCTGCGCCGGAAAGCCTGCATCCCGGACCGCACAACGGGCGGGCTCGATACGGTCGGTATGCGCTGCCCTGCGCATCCGCTTACGCTTGCACTTCTGCGGCTGGCGGATCTGCCGGTCGCGGGTCCATCCGCCAACCGTTCCGGCAGGCCCAGCTGCACCACAGCCGCTCATGTGTTGGAGGATATGGGCGGCCGGATTGAAGGGATTCTGGACGGCGGGCCCTGTGAAGTCGGCGTGGAATCCACCATCCTTGACCTGACCTGCAGTCCGCCGCGCCTGCTGCGGCCGGGTGGTCTGCCGCTTGAAGCGCTGCGCGAAGTACTTGGCGAAGTCGTCCTCGACCGGGCGGTCACCGCCCAGCTGAAGGACGGCGAACGGCCGCGCGCGCCGGGTATGAAGTATCGGCATTACGCGCCAAAAGCGCCAGTGACCGTCCTGACCGGCTCCGGAGCGAATACGGCGGACTATATCGCAGCACATATGAGCGGTGATTCCGGGATCGTCTGCTTTGACGAATATGCATACCGGTTCGCGGGACATATAGTCCATTGTCTGGGGAGCGAAACGGACAAGCGCGAACAGGCAAGGCGCGTCTTTGACGCGCTGCGCGCCTTCGATCACACCTGCGTCCGCGAAATCTGGGCCCAATGCCCGGATGCGCAGGGTCTTGGTCTTGCAGTCGCAAACCGCCTGAAAAAAGCCGCCGGGTTCCGGGTGATCGCGCTGTAAGCGATGAAAACCGGTTGACACGTGTAACCGGCCACAATGGGGTTTGCCTCTGCAGCGTTCCTTTTTGAGCATTTTTTGCAATAGGCTGGGCAGGTTTTGCACTGCGATGGAAGCGAAAAATCCGGTATAGTAAGGATGAATCCAAACCGGAAAGGAGCACAGGAATGGAAAAGATCGGATATGCAGTACTGGGCTGCGGGTTTATCGGCAAACTGCACGCAGGAGTGATCTCCCGCCTGCCAAACGCATACCTGGCCGCTGTCTGCGATGTGAACAAGACAGCCGCGGCCGAAATGGGGGCGCAATACGGCTGCAAGGTGTATAACGATTACCGTGAGCTTTTACGCGACGCCGCGGTCGACGCGGTCACTGTCTGCCTGCCGTCGGGAATGCACCGCGACGCGGTGATCGCCTGCGCCAGGGAAAAGAAGCACGTCCTTTGCGAAAAGCCCATCGATATCAGCGTGGAACATGCGCAGGAGATGGTTGCGGCATGCCGGCAAAACGGCGTAACGTTCGGCGTGATCCTGCAGCACCGGTTCGACCGGTCGGTCCTCGCATTGCAGGAAGCGGTCCGGCAAGGGCTTATGGGACGGCTGCTCTGGGGCGCGTCCCGCACCATCTGGTACCGTGACGCGCAGTATTTCCAGAACCCCTACCGCGGCACCTGGCAGTATGACGGCGGCGGCGCGCTGATCAACCAGTCGATCCATTATATCGATCTCCTGCTCAATTTTTTTGGGCGGGTAAAAAGTGTGAGCGGCAAATGCCGCACCCTGCTGCATCATGAAATCGAAGCTGAGGACGTCGGGGTTGCCAATCTGGAGTTCTCAAACGGCTGCCTTGCCACGGTGGAAGGTTCGACCGTCTGCTATCCTGGGCTGTACGCGGAGCTCTGCCTGTTCGGTGAAAAAGGCTCCGCAATTGTACGCAATGACCATCTCTTGTTTTACCAGCTGGAATCCGGAAAAAATGCCGCGCTCGACGCGGTTGTGGATGTGGCCCGCGCAAATGCGCAGCATCTCGACGCACGCATCAGCGATGAGTCCCATTACCGGCAGTATGAGGACTTCACCCAGGCGCTGCTGGAAGACCGGCAGCCGGCGGTAACCGGCGCGGACGCCTTGCATGGGCTTTCGGTCATCAAAGCGATCTATACCTCTTCCGACCAAAAGCGCGAGATCTACCTTTAATCCCACATCATTATAAATGCCGCCCAGGAATCGGATATCAATTCGATTCCTGGGCGGCGAGATATTCCGCGTACTGTTTCGGGGAGTAGCCAAACTGCTTCTTAAACGCCCGCAGGAAGCTGGTGTAGTCCCCAAATCCACAGTACAGATAGACCGACGCGACCGGCACCCCTTCCATAATCAGGTTGCTTGCGCCCACCAAGCGCTTCTGGATGATGTACTGATACACCGAAGTCCCGGTCATTTCCTTGAAAAAACGCATGAAATAATATTTGCTCAGATACACATGTTCCGCCAGTTCCGCCACAGAGATATGCCGTTCCAGATTCTCTTCGATGTAGTGGTTGACAATCTCGATCATCTGCCGTTTTTTGACCGGGTCGCTCATATACTGCGGGGCATTTTCTTCACAGTTGCGGCGGAAAAGCACCATCAGTTCGGTCAGATATGCTTTATAAAGCACGCCGCTGCCAAAATTGTCCTGTCCCCGGTCCTGTTCCGCAATCAGCCGGCTGAGGAGCAGCCGGATATTGTTCTGCGTTTCAAGGGAAAAACGGTAGACCCCGAAACGCTGCCATTTGAAACAGGCGGCCAGATCATCCTCTTCATCGGAGAGCTGGCAGAGCATTTTTTCCGAAATCCGCAGCACGATTCGCTCATAGGTCACCTGCTGTCCGGAGAACAGGGGGCGGTGCGGCTGGTTGATTCCAAAGAGCAGGATATCCCCGGGTTTTACCGCAAAGATCGTATTCCCGATCTGATAGCTGAGGCTTCCGGAAATCAAAAAATACAGTTCATAAAAATTGTGGCTGTGCAGCGGCGCATAGTAATCCCAGCCGTCCAGATAATGAAAAATCTGATAATCACGGTCCATATTCGGAACGCCATGCAGCGTTTGCCTCTGGGTTTTTTCTTTCAAATGTGCGCACTCCTTTTTGCCGGGACAAGCCCTTTCAAAATATACGCCTATTATAATCGACAAGAGCACTTTTTGCAACATGCACAGCATTTTTTGCACTTACTTTTCACATTTTGTGAATGTACCATAATATTAGCGAGGGGAAATTCCCACTCGCAAAAAGAAGCAGACTTGAATAAGGAGGATGGAAAATGAAAAGAACCCTTTCTCTCGTATTAGCAATCGCATTGATATGCCTGTCCGGCTGCGGCCAGTCCGCCGCGCCGCAATCCAGCGCAGCGCCTGCCCAGTCCGCGGCGCCCGCCGCATCCAGCGAACCCGCCGCACCTTCCAGTGAGGCGCCCGCTGAGGACCCCGCTGCGGATTTCCCGGCAAAACCGGTTGAAGCCACTGTCCAGTGGGCGGCCGGAGGCGGCGGTGACCTCGTGTTCCGCGCGCTGGCCGACGTCTTCGCCGACCACGCGAACGGACAGCCGATGGTCATCAAAAATGTCGAAGGCGCTTCCGGCGTCACCGGCAGCACCGAGTTCATGGACGCTGAAGCGGATGGTTACAAGGTGATGCATGTCAACACCGCCCACGTTTCAAAAATCCACATGAGCGAAGTCCCCTACGACATCACTTCCTTTGAGCCGGTGATCCAGATCGTGGAAAGCTACAACTACCTGCTGGTGAACGCCGACGCGAAATGGAACACTCTGGATGAATTCATCGCGGACGCAAAAGCGGCTCCCGGCACGATTTCGATCGGCAACGCGGGCGTTGGCGGCGGAAACCATCTGGCTGCCCTGCTCTTCGAGCAGGCGGTTGACGCGGAATTCTCGCACATCTCCTACAGCGGCGGCGGCCCGACCGTCACCGGCCTGCTCAGCGGAGAGGTTGACGCGGCCATGTGCAACGCCCCGGAGGGCATGACCAACGTGGACGCCGGACAGCTCAAAATCCTGGGCAACTTCGGTTCCAAACGGTTTGAGAAATATCCGGACGTCCCCACCGCGCAGGAGAGCGGACTTGACCTCACCATCGAACAGTGGCGCGGCGTGGTCGTTCCGAAGGGAACCCCGCCGGAGCTCATTGCAAAGCTGCATGACATCATCAAGGAATGTGTGGAAGATGAACGTTATGTTGAAAAGATGAAGAGCATGGACGCTGTCCCGGCGTATAAGAACACCGCCGATTTCAAGGCGTTTATGGAATCAGAAAACAAACGCTTTGAGGAACTGATCAAGTCCAAGGGCCTCGGCGACCGCTACAAGGCCAGTTAACTGACAAAAGCGGTTGCTGCGACGCTCCAAACGACAGTCGCCGGCCGTACAGGGACCTCCTGTGCGGCCGATTTTTATCGCAGGGGCCTGTCACGAGGCCCTGATTGGGGGAATTATCTGTGAAAGACACCAGGATCTCTGATCTGTTAGCCGCGATCGGAACCCTTATACTTGGAATCGGAGCGTTCGTACTTTCGTCGTCGCTCCCCACCGCAAAAATTGGTCTGGGTTCGGGCGGCTTCCCGCGGGTGATCGGTTTCTGCCTGATATTGCTGGGCGCCATCCAGATGGTGTTCACCTGCATGAAAGGATTCCGGAATGTCCAGGTACAGCTCGACTGGGCAACAATCCGGCCGATCGCGGCCACCGCCGCAATCGCGTTTCTTTATGTCGGGCTTCTGCGGCAGGCTGGTTTCCTGCTGCTCACGCCGCTGCTGCTGTTTTCCGTAATGATGCTGTTCGGTTACCGCAAATATCTTTCCGCCGCCATCATCAGTATCGTTACCAGCGTGGTGATCTATGTCCTTTTCTCAAAAGTCTTTATGATCTTCCTGCCGGAATGCCGGTGGTTTTAAGGGGGGCAATGCATGTTAAGCGCACTTTTATCAGGCTTCGCGACTGTTTTTCAGCCGGCCTGTTTCCTGTTTATGCTCTTCGGCGTGGTCGAAGGGATTGTCATCGGCGCGCTGCCGGGCCTTTCCGGTTCCATCGGAATCATCCTGCTGCTGCCGCTGGTCTATCGGATGCCCAGCGATATCGCCCTGGTCATGCTCTGCGGCGTATTCTGCGGCTCGATGTTTGGCGGGTCGGTCTCGGCCGTCCTGCTCAACACGCCTGGAACGCCTTCCGCGGCAGCCACTCTATTGGATGGGTACCCGCTCGCAAAGAAGGGGTATGGCGGCAAAGCCATCGGCACTGCCGCGATCGCGTCGTTCGTCGGCGGTATCATCAGCACACTTTGTCTTATCCTGATCGCCCCGCAGCTGAGCAAAATCGCACTGCAGTTCCATGCGGCCGATTATTTCTCGCTGACGGTCTTTGGCCTGACAATGGTCGCGGTATCGTCGGGCAAGAATATCTTTAAGGGGCTCATCAGCGCCGCGGCCGGGCTCTTTATCGCCACGGTCGGAACCGATCCGATTCTCGGGGCTTCCCGTTTCACCTTCGGCAATCACTACCTGATGAACGGCTTCCCGCTATTGCCGGTGCTGATCGGAATCTTCGCGGTGAGCGAAGTTCTCTCACAGGTCGGCAGCCACGGCAAGGATGGTTCCGACATCAAAGGCAAACAGGTCAAAAACCTGCTTCCCACTTTCCAGGAAATTAAATCCTTCTTTAAGATTTCGGTTCTGGGAGGCATCCTCGGAGTCCTGATCGGGATCATCCCGGGCACTGGCGGCGCAATCTCCGCGTTCCTTGCCTATGACGTGGCAAAAAAGGTCTCCAAACGGCCGGAGGAGTTTGGCAACGGCTCGCTTGAGGGAATCGCGGCCTGTGAATCTTCCAACAACGGCACCACTGGCGGCGCGCTGATCCCGATGCTCACCCTGGGCGTCCCCGGCGATGTGGTCACTTCGGTTATGCTCGGCGCGCTGGTTCTGATCGGCGTGAAGCCCGGTCCCCTGCTCTTTGTGGAGAACGCGGATATTGTTTACGCCATCTTCGCCGGCATGTTCGTCATCCAGTTCCTCATGCTCGCCGTGGGGCTTGGCTTTGCACGGGTCGCGCCGTATGTCCTCAAGGTTCCCATCAATATCCTCATGCCAATCATCCTGATCCTGTGCATCGTGGGCGCTTATTCCCAGTCGAATCAGGTCTATCACATCCTGGTCGCGCTGATCTTCGGCCTGGTCGGGCTGTTCATGAAAAAGTACGGCTATCCCGGCGCGCCGCTGATTCTGGGCATCGTCCTGGGGCCGATGGCGGAACAGAATCTGAACCGCGCCCTGCAGATCTCCAAAAATGACTGGACTATCCTTTTCTCCCGTCCGATCTCCCTGGCCTTCCTGCTGCTGGCCGCTGTATTCATCCTGATGCAGATCCGGTCAACCTACCGACAGAGCAAGGCCAAGAGCCAGGTAGCAGTATGATCCGCACCGGAGGGAATGGGAACTGGTCCACCATTGAAAACCTGCTCTCCGGCATCGAAATCCCGCGGATGGTAAAAGTCCGACAGCATTTTGTACATCCCGCTCCGGTTGACGTTGCGCAGCAGATCTCCGGGCAGGTTCATGGAAAACATCTGCTTGACCCGGTCCGTCCCGGCCAAACCGTGGCAATCACCGTGGGCAGCCGCGGCATCGCCAACCAGCCGCTTGCGGTAAAAACTCTGGTGGGACTTGTGCGCGAAGCGGGCGGCGAGCCGTTTCTCATTCCGGCCATGGGCAGCCACGCAGGGGCCACGGCCGAAGGCCAGGCTGCCATGCTGCGCGGAATGGGTTATACGGAAGATGCCGTTGGCGCGCCGATCCGCGCCACCATGGACACCGTGGAGCTGGGGCGCACCGCTTCGGGCCTTCCTGTGCTGACCGACCGGCTGGCGTATGAGGCCGATCACCTGATTGTGCTTAACCGGATCAAGCCGCATGTTTGCTTCCGCGGCCCTTATGAATCGGGGCTGATGAAGATGATCACCATCGGCCTGGGCAAACAGAAAGGCGCGGATATTGCGCATAATCTGGGGTTTGGCCGCATGCCGGAGCATATCCCCGAGATTGCAAATGAGGCGATCCGGCACCTGAACATCCTGTGCGCTGTGGGGCTTGTGGAAAACGCGTTTCATGAAACCGCCGCCTGCGCCGTGCTGCGCAGGGAGGAGATCGCTTCGGAGGAACCCCGCCTGCTCGAGATGGCAAAGTCCTACGCGCCGCGCCTGCACTTCGACCAGCTGGATACGCTGATCATCGATGAGATCGGTAAAAATATCAGCGGTGCCGGATTCGACACGAACGTCGTCGGGCGTTACCATTCCGAATGGATCAGCGGCGGGCCCAAAATCAAGCGGCTTTTGATCCTCGATATCTCCAAGGAATCCAAGGGGAATGGAAACGGCCTCGGGATGGCCGATTTCACCACGCGGCGGGCTGCTGAAAAGTTCGATTTCACACAAACCTATCCAAATACCCTGACCGCCACCCTCACCGGCGGCGTCAAGATCCCCATGGTCCTGCCAAACGATCAGCAGGCGGTCCAGGCTTGCATCAAAACCAGCAATCTGGCCAATTTTGCGGACGCGGCCCTGGTGCGAATCCATAACACCCTCTGCCTGACCGAAATCGAGGTGTCCGAAAACCTTGCCGGAACGCTCAGGGGCGACGGCCGTTTTGAAATTCTCAGCGATCCCTACGCCTGGCGATTTGATGCCCAAGGCAATTTATTTTAAACTTTTCATACGGGGAGGATTTTACATATGACAATCATGGAAGAGATCCAAATCAAGCTGGACCGCATCCGCAAAGCCCTTGAACGACTCTCGCTCGACGCGGTTTATCTCAAGCGGCAGGATAATTTCGCTTGGATGACCGGCGGCGGCATCAACTATGTCGGGTTGGGCGAAATGGGCAACTGCGGCCTTTTGATCACCCGGGACAGCCAGTACGCAATCACCACCAATATCGAAGCGGCCCGGATGCGTGACGAGGAAAAGCTTGAAGATCTGGGTTATCCGATCCATTGCCAGACCTGGTATGAAAATGCGTTTGAAGGCGAAACGATCCGCCGGCTTGTCCCGTCCGGAAAGGTCGGTTTTGATCATGGCAATCCGGCCGGGCCGAACATCTCCAATGAGATCCGGCTCCTTCGTTTCTCGCTGACCGAATCTGAAGTGGAACGCTACCTTGTGGGCGGGTATCTGACCGCCCGCGCCATCGAGGAAACCATCGCGCAGGCCCGCCCGGGCGACAGTGAGCTTTCCATCATCGGCAAGCTTGCGCACCGCATTCGCGAAACCGGCCTCGACGTTGTGTCCGCCATGTGCGCGGCGGATGACCGGATTTCCAATTACCGGCACCCTGTCCCGACCGACCGAATTGTGCGTGAGCGGGTTCAGCTCGGCGGAAATATGCGGTACCGCGGGCTCATCATCTGCTGCACACGGCTGATGAACTTTGTCCCCGTCTCCAGCCAGCTGGCCAGCCAATACCGCGCCAATGTGGAAATCGACTGCACCCTTATGGCCAATTCCATCCCCGGCCAGAGTTTTGTTTCGGCTTTGGAAGCCGGGCAGAAAGCGTACGAAGCGCACGGTTACGGCGAAGAATTCAAACTGCATCATCAGGGCGGGCCGATCGGCTACGCCGGACGCGATTACCGGGTGGATTTCTCCACGCCGGGCCTCATCCAGGAAAACCAGGCATTCTGCTGGAATCCTTCCATCACCGGCACCAAAAGCGAAGACACCGTGATTGCCACCTCCCATGGAATTATCCCGGTGTCCCGGCCAGTGATCTGCCCGGTCATGACAGTCACTGTCGAAGATCAGACCTTCACCCGTCCAGCGATCTGGGAAGGCTGAACGCCCTAAAGAAGCATAAAAAACGGCGGTCTCTGCGAGACCGCCGTTTTTTATGCTTCTTTAGGGCGGGAAGGTTTTCCACACAATCCAAAGCAAGCGGTGGGAAGTTTTCAAGGATCAACCGATACAGCGCGTCAGCCTATTGCGCGGTTTCATTGCAGGTTCCGATCCGGCATTCCCTTTCCCAGCACCTTACTCAGGACCGAGCGCAGCACATTTACATCCAACGGTTTGGCCACATGCGCATCCATCCCCGCCTGCAGCGTCGCCTGTACATCCTCCGCAAAGGCATTGGCCGTCATTGCCACAATCGGAATGGTTTTTGCTTGCGCGCGTTCCATCCGCCTGATCGCGCGCGCCGCCTCATATCCATTCATCTCCGGCATCTGGATATCCATCAGGATCGCGTCATAGGTTCCTTCCGGCGCATCCCTGAATTCCCGCACAGCCTGCGCCCCGTCCGCTTTTACAACCGAATCCGCACCAAACAGCCGGAGAAGCTCACAGAGGATTTCCGCGTTGATCGCATTGTCCTCCGCCACCAAAAAACGGCATCCGCATAACAACCGGTCCGCCTTTATCTGGAAAAGTCTGCTGCCAGCGGCATCCGGACAAGGGTCCGCTCCAGCCGGCGCAGGTTCGCATTCCAGCTCAACGTAAAAGGCCGAACCTTTATTGACCGTACTTTCCACAGAAATGCTGCCCTCCATCAGGTCGACCAGCCCCTTTGCGATGCTCAACCCAAGTCCGGTTCCTTCGATACGGGCCACCAGGGTGCTGCGGATAAACGGATCAAAAATATGTGCAAGGAATTCCTCCGGAATTCCGATTCCTGTGTCTTTCACAGTGAACCGGTAACGAACCCATCCCGTATGGCGGGCTGGGGAAACTTCCTCGATCAAAAAGTCCACCCGCCCGCCTTCCGGAGTGAATTTGACCGCGTTGCTCAGGATATTCAGCAGAATCTGATTGATACGCAGCCCATCCCCATAAAAGCTGCGGTGGGAAACGTCCGCGATCCGGACATCCAACAGAACCCCCGCCGCCCTGGCCTGCGGCGCCATGATGGAAGAAAGCTGTCCCACCAAGTCGGCAAGCGTGACATACATCCGGTTGAGGGCAATTTTGGACTGTTCGATTTTGCTCATATCCAGGACATCGTTGATAAGGCTCAGCAGATGCTGGGAAGACGCGGAAATCTTTTGCAGGCAGTCCTTCACACGTTCGGGATCGTCAATATAAGCGGCTGCCAGCGTGGTCATCCCCATGATAGCGTTCATTGGCGTGCGGATATCGTGGCTCATCGCCGAAAGAAAATCGCTTTTGGCGCGGTTGGCATTGCGCGCCTGCGTAAGCGCGTCCTCCAGATTCCTTTTGGTTTCCCGTTCCGCAGCCAGCATATCTGTTACATCCGCCCGCACCATGCAGATCGTCCGATGGTTCTGATCCCCCCACAGCACGTTGATCTGCTTATACCGCAGCCCGTCGTCCGCATGGTAGGGGAACACAAAGTCGTAGCCTTCCGGCTTTTCATGCAGACGGCGGAGCATGGTCTCCAGGCAGAACTGCTCGCCGGCCTCGCCGTCTTTTTCCACGCCGTAACGGCCCGCGAAATACGCCACCGCATGATCATACTGCTCAACGATATAAGGCGCCAGGTTTTCCAGAACTGTCTGGCGGGTATGCATGGTCAGGCGGCCGCTGCCAACATTGATGAACCCCGCGAGTTCAAAGGTATACGCGATCATATGCAGAAGGCCCTGCTGTTCCCGGATGGAATCCGTGATGTCCGTCCGGGACAGACAAATCCTGCCCAACCGCAGATCCACGGCGGAAACAGTCATATTTTTTGTCCGGATATCCCCGTTGTCATCCACAACGGAAAAAGCAAACGTATATGCCCCTTCCCGCTTCAGCCGCTCCGGCATACGCACAGGGTCCAGCCCCCGCAGGTACTGTTCCCGGTCTTTTGGCACAACTTTGCAGTTGCCCATCTTCTGTATCCATTCGGAATGGCGGCCCTGGCGCGGCGGAACGTTGCCGGTGTCCTCTATGCACGAAAGGATGGTGTAGCGATCCCGCAGGAGATCCACATCCACAATGAAATCATGGCCCGTGACCGAAAGCTGGCGCAGTATCCGCTCAGAAATCGCCTGTTCGGTGACGTCGGTGACCGTCAGGATTCCCGTGACGTCTCCGGTGTCCGGAGTCTCCACCAAATTCACCTTGAACTGGACATAACGGCCGGTTTCTTCCTTTGGAAGCCTGACAAAGCAAACCATGATACGCTCGGTATCTCCCCGCGAAAAAGCAGCCAGCGTCGGGGCATTGAGATAGGTGTTCAAAAAGGAACTCCGATCTTCCTGCCCGACAATCATGTCGGACAGTCTGGTAAAGAAATTCTCCCGGTTCGTGCCAAAGACTTTCATCAGGTTGGAATCGGTATGGTCGATGATCTCCAGGATCCGGTTCTGGGTGACGTTGCAGTGGCCAAGGATCAGGGCGTTCGGTCCCGGCGTGCGGTAATGCTGGAGGAGCATCTCCTTATACTGCTGGCGGATCTTTTCCTGCTCTCTGACCGCGGCCGTCATGTCTGTGTATACGGCATAGATCCTGTGGACGCCATCCTCCGTCTGCAAGAGCGACAGGGTGCATTTAACCCAGACATAGCCTCTGCCGTCGCCCCGTTTGATCCGGCCGGCCAGCTCACAGTGCCCCTCGCCTTTTTTTGCATAGGCCTGCAGTTTTTCCCGCAGCGCCGGGACATCCCCGGGATGAAACCCTGTGAAGATATCCCGGCCATATAACCCGGACACCTGTGCCGCCGTCATATGCGTCATTGCGGCAAAGCCGTCGGAAATGAACTCCTGCGTCATATTGCCGTCCGGATCACAGCGGATGACCGAAATCCCTCCGGGCAGATTGGAAACCACCGTCCGGAAATACATCTCCAGGCGCTCTTTGTCCTTCCGGGTCCTGACTTCCTCGGTGACATCGCGGACATATTTGATGTAGGCCGGGATTCCATTCCAATCGGCTTCCCGGAAACGTGTTTTGTAAAACCGGTCGGTCCCGTCAACCGGCATCTCGTGTTCCTGCGCATCCGCCGCATGGCTGTTCAGCGTGCAGAATTCGCACGGCGCATCCTTCCCATGCATTGCCGCATAGCACTTTTTTCCGATACAATCCGATTCCTTGAGAAAAAGGGCCTTGGATTCATTGACATAGAGCAGTTCGTAATTTTCTTTGGCGATCACATAGATTCCATCCGCCGTTTCATTTGCAATATTCTGAAAGAGATGCGTCTGCGCAGACATTCCCGTAAAAACCGCGTAAAACCGTGTGGACTCCGAAAGCGGTCCCAGCCGGCGGCCATTGAGATGGATCCAGATGAGGGATCCATCCTTATGGTGCATCCGATAGGAAACATCCAGAACTTCACCGCTCAGAACCGCCGCCCGCGCCGCTGCGAGCACCCGTTCCCGATCCGGTTCATAAATGATATCGAGCGCGTTGTCCCGCGCCAGCTCCTCATATTCTTCTCTGGTATGGCCGGAGAGCACCATGACGCCGTCCGAATAAAAGGTGGGGATAAACCGATTCCCTTCCACCCGGTAACTGGCAATGCCGCCCGGGATCGAATTGACCAGATGCTCCATCTCAAGCTGCGCTTCCTTGAGATCTGAAATATTGTGGAACACGCAGTGCAAAAGCGCGCATCCATCCTCTTCCCCGATCCATTTTACCTGGGCGCGCACCCACACGATATGCCCGTCCCGATGCCGCTTGCGGAATTCCAGTTCATCAACCCCGCGGGTCCGGATGACCTCCCTGGCCCGGGATACCACCATGCCGGTATCCTCCCAATAGGTCATCTCAGCCGCGTCGCATTTGACCATCTCGCGGTATTCCGCAACGGTGTATCCGGACAGCTGCGGGACGCCGTCCGAAAAATACACCGTTTCAAAAATATCGGAAACCTTATAGATCGCCACACCGCCCGGAATGGCGTTTATGATATCCCCCATCTTTCCATTTGTGTCGGTCAGATCCCGCTCCAGCCGCACCTGTTCGCTCACATCACTGTAAACAGCATAAAAAAACAGGCCGTCCCCCTGTTGCTTGGCAGAAACCTCGACATGGAGCCAGCGGTATTCCCCCATCCTGTCGTTGAATACCCGGAAGGTGTGGGACATCCCCGCACTGTTTTTCATAAGTCCGCAGATTTTTTCCCGCAGGGTCGGCAGATCCTCCTACTATAGTAATTAAAGATTTCGGTATCGCCAGCCGAAAGGCTGATGATATAATACCGTTGTATGGGTGAGGATTCCTTTTCCTCCTTGCGGC
>Ga0208297_1002035_pt1 | contig 13665 bp, 2 predicted proteins | sample LMS_cellobiose_e_FD_187367 | JGI IMG/M metagenome (GOLD analysis project Ga0208297, IMG submission 187367) | Rumen-fistulated moose microbial communities from Alaska, USA - LMS_cellobiose_enrichment (SPAdes) (version 2) | ecosystem: Host-associated > Mammals > Digestive system > Stomach > Rumen... | reverse complement strand
TTTCCCAGACACCCCTTCTTTCATACAGGACATCAAAGTCAAACTTCACATACTTTTCTCTTGTCCATTCCGTGGTATCCATTCCCTGTTTATAACCTTTTCCCCGGTATACGGAAGGCTGCAGTATCCCGTAAGAATCCTTTCCCTGGAAATCTCCGGCATTCGGGAAATAGATCTTGAAGAAGTTATCAAGGGTAATATAAGTAGCCTGTTGTACTTTTGTACCATTGGCATCGATTACTTCCAGCTTTGTATGCTTATGATTTTCATCGTTACCGCAGGGATCCCAGCATATATCACTGGCATAGTCATAATGACCGCCGGAATGATGGGGTTCGGTACAGGTTAGGATGGTCTGTTCGGTATAGGTTATTCCGGTGTTGTTCCTGGTCTTGCAATTCCAGATAGGGTTAACGATGGTCACTCCATCTGTGGTTACCTTATCAGGAATCAGATTCATGTTGGCCTTAATAAAGTTAAACAGCTCATTATCTTCCGGTATTGTCTTAACACCAAGGACGGTAACCTTGGCATACCCATTTCCTGCTCTGACTCCCTGCTGCAGTGTGACGTTGGTAAAGGCTGCATACTTCTGATTTGCCCGGTAAGTGGTGTCACAGCCGGTATAACCGGATACATAAGAGGCTCCACCGGCTCCACCCTGGTAAGCACCTCCGCCGGAAGCACCGCCATAGTAGCCACCTCCGCCACCGCCGTAATCCGCAGCAGAATTCGTATTGGCACCACCATAGCCAAAACCGCCGTTAACGCCTCCGGCTGCGGCAGTTCCACCGCCTGTCTGGGTACCATATCCATAATTCGCTTCATACCCGCTGGTTACAGCACCTCCGCCGTTAATACCTCCGCCGGCGCCTCCGGTTTCATCGTTATCATTTGCCAAAGGCGTGCTGTAAGTTCCCGGCTGTTTGGAGTGATAAGCACCGGACGCTTCACCTATATCATCCGAACCACCGCCGCCTCCAGCAACTAATATCCTGCTTTTTAAACTGTTAAGATCGTTCCAGTTACCGGCTGTTATACGGAAGTCCGTGGCTCCTCCGCCAGCGCCGATTTTCGTAGTGGAAGCCCATACAGCATTTCCACCGCCATTCCAGCCACCGGCTGCCGTACCGGTATTGGTGGTTCCTTTTTCACCTACATAGATGTATAGGGTCGTGGTTTCTTTTAAAGTTACGGTTCCGGAAGTATATCCGCCTTTACCGCCACGGGACCCCCTGGAAGTTCCGCTTGCTGTATTACCACCGCCGGCTGCACCAAAGGCTTCCAGCTGATAGGTTCCTGCAGGCAGTGTTATAGCCTGTACCCCACCGGTGTAACCGTAGGTGTATGTCTGTCCTGCTTTTACCACTCCTGTGGGATTTTGGACGGTGTTGTTCGTAATCACCGTATCATAGGAGGTAACTGTTTCACCGGATAAAAGAGTTATTGTAGCATAACCATTACCGCTTCTCGTGCTGGAGGTCATGCTTCCATTGGTAACACCTCCAATATATCCCGAACCACCCTGACCTCCGTAAGATGCTCCATCGTAACTGGCCGCACCGCCATAATATCCTCCACCACCGGCTCCTACATAATTTGAACATGCATGGGAATAACCCTGACCCTGACCAAGAGAATATGATGCTGAGGCATAATTACCGCCTGTGCCGTTATACCAGCTGCCACTGTAATTACCGCCTCCTCCTCCGCCGGCTACAATTACTCTGTTATTCAGTGCTGTACCGCCAATACGTATATCTGTTGCACCGCCACCATAGGTAGTTGAATTACTGTCACCGTTACCGGTAGAAGTACCGCCGCCATTATAGCCGTACTGACCTCCTACATAAATATAAACTTGCTGTCCGGAGGTTAGTGTATAATTTCCTTTTGAATACCCGCCAAGGCCAGAATAGTAACCACTGGCCTGCGCACCCCAGGTCTCAAACGTATAGGTACCTGCTGTCGGTGCTGTAAAGATCTGATAACTGCCAGTATATCCAAAATTATATGCAGTACCTGACGGGACAGTGGGTACTTGGGTTACCTTCTCCGTTTCTGTATCAAGTACCGCAGTTTTGCTGGTATTACTGTCAACATTGCTTACACCGCTGCTGGTTCCAATCGCCATCCACAACTCCACTTTATTTACAATTTCATTATTTCCGCCGGGTATACCAGTGGCCGTAACAAAAGGAGCATAGGATCCGATCGCATACCACCAGTTATCATGATAGGTGGAACCATCCAATAAAGAAGCTCCCGAAGTGGATTTGACCAATCCTCCCCAAAAGTTATCGTTCATCTGAATAGCTACTGCTTCATATCCTGCCGCCGATTGTGAACCGTCTGAATTGGTTTCCAGCTCATCCTGCGGTCTGTTCGTCTGCTTCCATATGTTGGTTTGTCCATTTTCTGGATAATATAGCATAAATTCATATTTTGAGCCTGTTTTTAATTTCTGAATCTGATTTAAGCAGGAATACTTGAATGTACTATTGGTATTTAAAACCTCTGTATCATTGGCAAAATATTGACCGGTTGTGGAATCATGGTAGTATACGCGTCCCCACAGTTTTCCATTATAGGTTTTAGTCAGCATTCCTTCCGGTATATTGGTATCATTAATATTAAATTGTGTAACAACTTTATTAAACAATTCCGTTCCAAGCTCTTTCTTCAAAGACGTCCAGTTACCGGCTTTTGCTTCTGCCAAAGCAATTTGGTATCCTTCACTACCTATGGTCAGGCAGGAAGAGTCGTGGATGTGCTTAGAGAAATTGGATATGATGCCATAGGATCCGTCGTTGAAGGTGCCTGCCCAATCGATAGTGGTAACTTTCTTTATCGGTATCCCGTTATACAAATCCTGATAAACCGGATTAGCCTTCTTATAGGTAGTATAACAGCTTGCCGTATGTTCCAGAGTACCTCCGCATCTGGTAATTACTATATTATCTGTAAAGAAATTCGTTGCATATGAAGCATTGTATTCCCAACATCCAATGTTAAGACCCTCACCTCTCATGGTCTCATCAATAGCAGCGGCTGCAATCTGAGCCTCCGTAAGTCCTGTTGTGATCTGTGCTATGACCTTTGTACCATCTATAGATAATTCACAGTCATATAAGGACCCAAGACTAAAGGTAGCTACTACTTTGACTTTACGTCCCAGGATATTTGCTGATGAAGTCCTCTTTTCTCCTGTACTTGTTATGAACACCGGAGAACCGGTATTTGCCGGAAGATACAATCCCACACCGCCTATTGAGAAAAGCATGGTATTGGATGCCGGTGCGGCCGGTATATAAACATCCGCGGATATTCTGACTCTGGAGGTGGGTGTCATGTAAATCTTGCAGTCATTGTAGGAGAAATTAAGGCTGGTACCTGCTCCTGCCACTTTCAGAAATTGTCCTGTACCAAAGCCGGAATAAGTTTCATCACCTGATGTCAATGAGAATCCTTCTGGCAGCTTATAAGTCGTATGGGCACCGTCTGTATTGACGATATTGTTCGTTATGTATTCATCCGCTGAACCAGATGCATCATCATCAAATACATTTTCTGTTTCTTTTTTATCAAAATTAAAAGAAAGGCTTGTGGTATCCAATGTATACTTACAATTTAGTACCCTGTATTCACACAGCGCAGGTGTCCCCGGGCATTTCTCAAGTGCCTTAAGGGTTTCCATCGCATCCTTTACAATTCCTTCTTCTGTACGCTGATCCTCAACCTCTGATTTGACAATCATTGCATCCTGTGCAGAGACTGCATTCAATACAATAAAGTTGTTCACTTTATAGTCCGAATTATCATCGTAGGCTGAATATTTCGACTCATAGATTAGCCCTGGACCATAATGATATCCACACTCTACCAATATATCGCTTTCTATTTCCTTAAAGGCATCCGGCATCTCCTCCTCAGCGGCAGTTCCGTCATCAGCGTTTTCTTCTCCTTCTCCAACGTCCTTACTTTCTCCGGCATCCTCCGGCACCGTTACTACAGCATCTCCGACTACCTTATACTTCAAAACAGGGATATAGAATACAAAAGAATCACCCGTAATGTATTCATCATTACTGTTTGTCGGATCCTGCTTTATCTTATCTATGAACAGAAGCAAGTCTTTTTCTCGGTTCATACGTGCCTGCGCTTTTCCCGGAGAAGCTATGTTAGAAGTTCCATAGGCAGGCCTTGTAAAGGTTTGGTTACTTGTTACACGGGCCAGTCCCAATTCATCCTTGGGCGATGAGAAGACGGATATGTCGTTGTCGAATCTTGTAGCTATTCTGGCATTATCTCCTGTCCCCTTATATTTAGATGAAGTCTGGTCATATTTCCCGTTATAGGAACCTACATTAATCGCCGTCTCTATTGCTTTTGCAAAGGTAGTGGCATTATTGGTCCACATCTTATTCCATTTTGCATCAACCTGCTCCTGGGTGGAAGCTTTTTTAACATCTCCCGAAGCTTGCAAGGAATTGAAATCTTCCTGGGCTTTTACGGCTTTGGTATTTTCTTCATAATAGACCGGACTCTGATCTCCGCTGGAGGTCTGTAAGATAAGCATATCTGAGATTACAGTAGCCGTTACCGGCTGGGAACGCCTTGTGTAGAAGCGCTTCCATTCCTCTGTTGTCAGATCCCTGGAATCCAGTTTATTCCCATATGCAGTTTTGGGTGTGGCAACCGTTGCAGTATTGTCTGATATGAAGTCTTCTGTGGTTATGTTTACTGCTGGCGCTGATCCAAAGCCTGCGGTCTTGCCGTTACTATACAATATACCGGAGGCATACCCCAGTTCATGTCCAGTCTTAGACGGTGGAGCCGGGTTCATTGGACTCTGCATCTTTGCTAGACCATCGCATTTATTTGTTCTCTTATATTCTCCGCTTGACATTTCTTCATAATACACCTTATCCCCTTGCGCTTCCTGCAGTGAATATCTGATTCTGCCGATCTGCGAGCCATTCGTCAATTTCTTGTCTGTGTTATAGGCTGGATTATTATAGGCTGCTATGTTGTAAAAGATATTCGGGTCACCCTGGGTTATACCGGCAATAATGTTCTCTTTTCCGTCGTAGGTGATATCCGACATCTCAGTGACATAACCGTTCTGAAGTTTGTAAACATTACTCTTTGTTATCTTAATGGTATCATAGGTAAGATCCTGGGTCCAAACATCTTCGATAGCCGGCAGATCATGGGCACAGCAGGGGCCGCATAAAGCATGTGCTGGTAAGCTTGGAAGCCCGGTCTTTGTAGTTGCTGCCACGTCTGTAGCATTCCCATCGGAATTGCTTGAGGTAAGGGTACCATTTTGGAAAGTCACCTTGATTGTATAATTAATCGTAGCAGAGGCACCCTGGGTTATATCCACGGCATCTGTAAAGCTTCCACAGTTATGTGTGTGTTCAACACCCGGAACCGCAGGCCTGCCGCCGTTCCCGTCCTTATCAGGCGGAACGGCTGCTATCGGTGCTGTATGCCAGCCTGTAGCTCCGTGACCATGACCACAATCAGAGTAACCGCTTCCAAAGCCCAATTTACCGGGGCTCCACCCCCAGCCACTGCCTAATTTTCCTTTATCATTGCTATTTAAGGAAGCAGCTGAAGCACTGGAGGAAGAATAAGTCCCGCCGCCATAGCTTCTTGGGGTTGTAACAGTGTATCCATTACTTCCCCCTGTTAAGGTAATTGTAATGATGGCATTCCCCACCTTGTACTGTCTGACCTGTCCGTCACTGTCGGCGATTTTCTGGACGGTATAGCTGCTGTTGGTGGCTTCCATATCCGTTGCCCACTTAGTTGCCTGTTCCAATGCTTTATTGTAAGCATCGACCTTCCAGTCTGTGGAGGGGTCTTTTTTTGTTCTAAGCTTTCCTACATCAAAGTCCTTTCCGGCACAAGGTGTGCCGGCTTTCCCGGCATCAAAGCTTCCGCTATCGGAAGGCTCCTGGGTCCCATTGTCTATACTGCCTGTCCACTCCGCCCATAAGGTGGTCTCGCTGGTATGGCTGCTTACGGTAATGTTACCGGAGCTGTTGCCTTCAGGTGTTGCAATCTGAGAAGATTCTGCCGTTACGGACTTGCTGATCGTTTTACCCGTCGAATCTCCTACAAAGGTCAGATTTTCGGAATATTTACCTGTGCCTCCTATTAACTTGTCATTTTCCTTATATTCGCATTCTGTTCCATTGTAATGAGTGATATATTCTCTGGTAGCTGTTGTATCATGCTCATAGTCCACCTGCAGGTCAGCCATGAACTCATTGCCGCCGGAGGAGAAATATAAGGTTCTGGTTGAAGGAACACCTGCCATTGCCTCAAAGGTTTCATTGTAAATAGTTCCTTCCTTAATCTCTGCATAGGCAAGAGATGGTTCCTTGGAAGTCCAGGAATCTATAGGATAATCGATTTCCGTAGTTGGAGTTGGAGTTATTGTAGTTAGGGTTGGTTCCCAACTATATGTGAGATTCGCCTTATTTGTCTTTCTTATTTCTGCCAGCGTTTCATTTACCTCACTGATAACCAACTTTTTCTTTTTCTCATCTGTATCATTATCTAATTTGCCTGTAGTATAGTACCAATTCTTATCCTGCGCTTTATATTGCAGGTACACCTTGGCTTGATAAGATACGGTTTTTGAAGACTCAACAGTAAGATTTGCAATAGTTTCATCTGTCCACTGTCCAATTGCTCCTTTTCCTTTCAGGGCTTCCAATAATTCTTCCGCAGTAAATTCCTGCCATGTAGTCGTTTTGTTCCAAGTCTCTGAACCTGTATGTGTTTGTGGAAATTTTTTGTTGCCTAATGGTACCACATTAAAATCTGTTCCTTTGTTATCCCTCCATAACTGAATTTTAACTCGGAATTTTTTAATCTTATTTTGGTCAACAAACGTCTTCCACTGATTTAAAGCAGTTGTTCCTGTCTTTTTACCATCACTAGTAAGCGCAGTCAATGTTACCTGGGCATTAACCACATCTTCTGTTATAACAACCTTTTCTGTTAATTTTTCTGGATTTGTTTTTGTATAATATTTCTTCAAATCAATGTTTTTCTTCACCTCATATATTGGACCAGCTTTTCCTTTATTGATATTATAATCATTGGAATCTAATTTTATTTCTGCCTTATAATTAAGCAAGGGGGGTTCAATTGGAGGTTCCAAAGCCCAGTTAGTAGCTGACCAAAAAGTGGAATTTTCAGTAATTTGAAATTTTAGTAATTCAATGAGCTCTGCATCATTATATGAATCTCCCCACACTAGCTTTCCATCTTTAACATTTCTTACTTCTTCAGCCAAAATTCTGCTGATAATCGCTGTTGAAAATATAGCAGTATTTTTATATTTACTTGATTTGGATAGTTCTACTGCCTTTTTTAGTCTGGGATTATATTTTTTACTACTTGTTTTACTTGCAACTAATGTTGAAGATTTAAGACCCGATAAATTGTAATCTGTGGTTACATTATAAGCTGTTTGGCACAGATCGTTACTGGATACAAATACAGTACCAGGTTCCACATCTCCATCCTTTGTACTAATGCTATCTAATCTGGCGACCATTCCGTGTGTAATAGAAATATTTGCTGCGCCTTTGTTATCTTTTAAATAACTCTCAATTCCCTTTTTCCAATAATCTTTATTATTAGATATGACACTTATTGTCATAAGTAAATCCAAGTACCTTAAATCGACTTCCTCACCAGCAGTTATATCATAAGATTGTAGATTGTTTTTACTATCTAGACCTTTTGAAGTAACTGGTATTAAGTGTTTATCTTTCCATTGATCGAGAGAAATACCTTTTTTTTCAAAAAGATCATAATTCAAAAATTTATCCATTTTAGGTTTCATATCAACGGTGTAAGACCAACCTGTTGAATCAGATCCTTTTGCATCAGCATCGGTAAAATAGGACCAGAGTTTCAATGAAGCACTTACTTTTGCACTTGATGGCTCTGATAGCAAAGCCAAAAAATCTTTATCCTTACAAAGCAATGTAAAATTTCGATTATTTCTAATATAAAGTCCTAATACTTTTTGAAAAAATATGCCTTCAGTCTGAGGATTGGGTAATGTATTCGTTCTATGACCATCATCAAAATAAAGAACTCTTCCTGTTGTTACAGAATCTTTTTCTCCCCCTTTCAGAACCAATCCACCATTTAAGCTACTCCTCCTTGCAATATACACCTGTTCCTTTGTGTTAAACTTCTTTCGTATCAGGTATTCTGAAAGCGAATTGGAGCACATCCACAATGCATTTTCACTGGCATAAGGGATGACCGTTTTAATTGCATTCGCCACCTGTTTGTCCCCACCATTATCATGTCCCATTGCAAATGGTGCTTGATATAGTTGTACAATAAACACTGGATGAGTAACAGGCCAAACTGTTGCGTTTCCACTTTTAGTTCCTGCTACAACAGCACTACCTTTATTACCAAGAACAAAGGCATGTGCATAAGCTTGTTTCAGTGCAACCATGGATGCAATTACAACCATTACCAAAATAACCAATATAACAAGGTTTCTTTTTTTATGTTTGCTATTTATATAGAGAACTTTTAGTTTCTGTAAAATTGCATTTATCATTTTGTTTTCTCCTTTCTTTTTGTTTTTCTAATAATTAATATGACAAATTTTTTTTATTTTCAGTTCAAAAATAAGCTTTTTAATTAAAAAAAAGCTTCCCATTAAAGGAAGCTAAAAACATTCTTTTATTTTTATTTTACAGTAATCTTGATTGCTTTTGATGTAAGCCCAACTTTGATATTAATTTTAATACTTCCTGTCCATTGTCCTCCCTTAACAAGAATATAATCATCTGTTACCTTAACGACGCTAACAACCTCATAACCCATACCATCTATATATTCTATACCACCTGTAACTTTTACAGTGTATCCCTCTCCATCGGTTATCTTATATGGTATTTTTATTTCTTTTCCTATAGCTACAGTATAACTGTCTTTTGACGTAACAACTTTGGGAACTGTTTTATTCTTTAAGTCAGGATTATCCATAGCAGTTTTATCAAGTTTAATAAAAGTTATTTTAAGTGCTTTGCTTAATTCTTCAGCCGTTGAGCCTTTGTATCCATATATCTTTACCTTTTTAGACATGTCAGCTTTATTTCCCTTAAAAAGCATATTATCACTTTTATTAATATATACCTTGGTCAGAGGATTGACAATTGTAATCTTCTCTAAAGCTAAAGACTTTTCAAAAGCACCACTTCCTATGGAAGTTACACTTTTTGGTATATAGACAGTTTTTAAATTCTTACAACGGGCAAATGCTTCTTCACCAATTGTCTTAACACTTGCCGGTAACTTCACAGAGGCTATCTTGTCATTATTAGAATAAGCACCGTCTCCTATGCTTTTTATATAATTGGTTATAGGCAGAGTTTTAAATCCACAGTCTGATAAAGCCATGTCACCAATTGAAACCACACTATCTGGAATAATAATATTTGATAATGATTCACAACCATCAAAAAGATTACTTTTTAATTCTGTAATTCCTTTGGGAATGGTTATTGTCTTAATTTTTTTACAGCCAGCAAAAGAAGCGCTTCCTAATTCTACAACACTATTAGGTATTGTAAAAGAATCTATTTCATGGCATCCGACAAACGCCCAATCCCCAATTGTTTTAAGTTTCTTTGGTACTGATATTTTTTTTAATTTCATACAGTTTTCAAATGCATACTTTCCAATCTCTGTTACATTATCAGGAATTATTATTTCTGCCAGATTAATACATTCCGAAAAAGTATACTCATTTATAACTGTTACTTTTTCAGGTATATTAATAGATTTTAACATACTGCACCCAAAAAATGCCCACTTATTGATTACAGTTACACTACTAGGTATTTTTAATTCTGTTAAACTACTGCATCGGTTAAATGCAGCTCTTCCAATTTCGGTAACTCCGTCAGGTATATTAACTGAAACTAAACCAGAACATTCAGAAAAAGTACTTTCTGAAATAACAGTAAGTCCCTCTGGTAAATCTATTTTTTTTAGACTTTCACACAAATAAAAAACATATCTATCTAATTTTTTCAAACCCTCTGGCAAAATAACCTCTTCTAAATCATGACATCCTAAAAAAGCACCATATCTTATTTCTGTAACACCTTTTGGAATAACAACTCTTTCTATTTTATTACTAAGGAATGCCTGATATCCAATGACAGTTACGCCATTAGGTACAGTAACATTTTTCTCCTTCCCAACATATTTTATCAAAACCCCGTCCTCAATAACAAAGCCATCATTGCTATCAGCCTTAGCAATAGTATTACAATATTGTAAAGATAAAAGTATTACCACGCTTAATAATGCTAGCTTAAATATTTTCATAAGCTCTTTATTCATACTCAACCCCCAGTTAATTATGTATAAATTTCAAATTAATCATCCTATATGTCTTATAGTTTATTAACCATATATTAAATAATAATATAAATTATGTCAGATATCAACATAATTTTTACAGACTGTCCCATTGTATTACAGACTAAATTCCTATTATATTAATTTTAATGTCTTCTTGATTAAATTGCTAAAGCCACCATTTCCTTTTATACTATACCAGGAAAATATTTTTCTCTCCTCACTTCCTCATAAGCTTCTGAAAGAAGTCACCCAATTGAAGTATTTTTTCATGTTCTACTAGTAAAGCATGATGTTGTAAGCAATAAACGCAATTGCTTTCCGGCAAAGATACTTCTTTTGGAACATGTTGGGACTCACTATAAAGATCAATTGTACCAGTTATTTTTAGTTCCGTAATTTTTGATGCAATATCCCCTAAAAATTTAGCTACAGTATCATGAAATCGGTCAGTAGGCTTTGCATCAATCTTTGACGCTGCTAGTTCATACGTCTTAAAAATTCGTAAGCTTCAGACTTTTTCAAAGAAAAACCTGCTATATCTGCACTTTTATCGCTCTTAGAATCAATTTTGCTACGGGCACTATAGTTTTTTATACCGTTCTACCAATATGCAAAACCCCATTTGGGGCAGGATTCTTATTTGTTCTGTGGGTTGCATCAAAATCAATTATGCTTTTTGTCGTTTCAGGATCGTTGACTCCTCCATATAACATCATAGAACCATTTAGACTGCTTCTTCTTGCCTTGTATACCTGCTTTTTTGTATTAAATCCTTTATCCTCCAAATATTCCGATAAGGTATTGGAGCATATCCACAGTGCATTTGAATTAGCATATGGTATGACTGATTTAATAGAATCTACTGTTTTTCTATAACCATCCTGATTTGCAGTAGATATTTTTGTAGGAAAAAAACTCACTATAAATGCAGGATGCGTTATCGGCCAAATTGATGCATTACCACTTTTTGTTCCTGCAACTACTGCTCCTCCCTGTTTACCAAGTACATAAGATTCTGACTTTGATTGTGCGTGGTTTTTTGTTATAAGTAACAGAAATGCCAGACTAATAATTGATAGAGCAACTGCTATTATGAATCTATGTTTTGACTTTCTGTTTTATTTATTTAATACTTCAGATATTCTCCGTAAATCGTAAAACATTTTGTTTGCCTCCTTTCTTTACATTTTGTTTATATTCTTGTTTGTCATATATAATATGATTAATATTTTTACTTCTATAGTAAATTTCTTGAATTTTAGACAAAAAAATCGGCTTCTTTACAAAGAAGCCAATTAGCAATATTTCTATTATTTTACGTTAATCTTAATCGCTTTTGAGGTAAAACCTACTCGAATGGATATTGTTACCGTCCCAGGCCATATACCTCCTTTAACAAGTATATAATCATCAGTTATTTTAACGACTTTGACAACTTCATAGCCCAACCCATCAAAGTATTCAACACCTCCCGTAACCTTAACCTTGTATCCATTTGCGTTTATAACTTTATATGGTATCTTTAATTCTTTGCCCATTTTTAACGAATAGCTGTCTTTCTTTATTTCAATCTTAGTTTCCTTTACATTTTTAAGTTCAGGGTAATCCATTTCTGTTTTATCTATTGATATGAATTTTATATTATACAAGGAACACAGTTCCGCTGTCGCAGATCCTTTATATCCGTATACCTTTATCTTTTTCAGCATATTTGCTTTACTGCCTTTAAAGAACATGTTATCACTCTGATATGAATACACTTTACACAAAGGATTCATAATTGTTAATTTTTCCAGGTTCCAGCACTGACCAAATGCTCTGCTTCCTATGGAAGTAACACTTTTAGGTACATATACTGTCTTCAAATCCGAGCAATTATAAAATGCATAAGCTTCAATTGTTTCAACACTATCTGGTATTTTAACAGATGTAACCGTATTATTAATAAAAGCACTAACTCCAATAGTTTTTATATTCTTAGATATAGGCAACGTCTTAAAGCTAGTATCTGCAAATGCCGAATCTCCTATTTTCACGACACTATCCGGATATGTAATACTCCTCAAACTATCACATCCACTAAATATTCCTTTTGGTAATTCTTTTATATTTCCTTTTATCTTTACGGTTTTTATACCAGTACACAAATAAAATGCATATTGACCTATATCTGTTGTACTTTCAGGAAGTTCAATAGAAGTCAGTTTATAACATGAATCAAAAGCGTCATACCCTATTTTTTTTAAGTTTTTTGGAAACTGCAGATCCTTTAGTTGTTTACATTCATAGAATGCTGAGGAATTAATTGCTTCAAGACTATCAGGGAAAACAATATTCGTTAAAGTGGAACCGATAAAAGCTCCTCCTTTTATTATGTTAACTCCGTCAGGTATCTCTATAGATATTAAACCAGTATCGGCAAATGCTTCTATTCCAATAGATTTAAGACTTTTTGGTAATTGCACTTCCTTTAAGTTCTCACATGAATCAAATGTTCCTTTTGGAAGTTCTTCAATTTCACTCCCCTCCTCAAACACTACTTTCTTTACGTTACTATGTGTAAATACGTACTCATCCATTGCTTCTATAGTGCTTGGTATGACTACACTATCTATATCAGTTGATCCCAGACAAGCTTCAAACATGATAGAAACCGTATCCGGAATTACGATATCTTTTGCAGTTCCAACATAATCAACCAGTAGATAATCATCTTGAATAACAAAACCTTCTGCGTCAGTTACAATATTTTCGTCATTGGCTTTAACATTAGAACACTGAAACATTAGAAAAAGAATCCATGTTGCTCCTAATAAATATTTTACTATTTTTTTATACATGTTTATCCCCTTTATCATATTATTTTTATCTTTAGAAAATATATTTAGTAGTTTTTTCTTTAAAGGATATATATATTTAATATACTATACACTTACCATCTTTGCATAATAGTACTATTTCCTCTAAGCAGTCCTCCCTTAAAAATCATTAAAACTTTGGTATTTCAAATATCTCTCGATATAAATAAATTTATACTGTTATTAATAAATAACTCAACTTTCCCACCAGCGAAGCTGGTGAAAACACTTGATTTCTCAAGGAATACAACTTAATAAATCGGTGCATTGACATTAAAAAAGCACCAAATCTTTGGTATAATAAGTTCACCACAAACATTAACATACAAAGAAAGGTGCTAAACTTATGATATACCAAAATACCAAAAATGAAAAT
>Ga0208297_1002033_pt1 | contig 13681 bp, 15 predicted proteins | sample LMS_cellobiose_e_FD_187367 | JGI IMG/M metagenome (GOLD analysis project Ga0208297, IMG submission 187367) | Rumen-fistulated moose microbial communities from Alaska, USA - LMS_cellobiose_enrichment (SPAdes) (version 2) | ecosystem: Host-associated > Mammals > Digestive system > Stomach > Rumen... | reverse complement strand
TTATTGATCCAGTTCATGATCGCCCCCGTACATCGCTTATTCCTGCCACACCCGAATCACATTTCCTCCTTTTCGCACCAGGCATCTTGCCACCACGTTGATCCAGCTTTTGCACTGATCCAGGATGATGGAATCTGACGTGACGACGTTTTCTTTCCCGTACAGTTCCTTGTCAACATCCTTCCGGATCCGGATGTCCAGACTGAAGGGATAGCCCTCGCCGGCATCGGCGATTAGGGCCTTCAACCGCCCGGAATTGGAGACCGGCTCATCCAGCAGGATATGGACCGATTTCACGTCCATCTCTTTCAGCATATCCAGAAGCATCCGGACCGCATCTCTCGTTTCGGAGATGATCCTGTAAGTGCCGCGCAAGGCCGCCAGATCGCGGATCGTGCCGTCCATGCCGGCGAACAGGATAGAGTCGCTGAACATGACCTCCAGCGTAATGATTGTGTTGAAACCGTCGATCCAGACTTCACTTCCCGCAATCTTCTCCTTTGCTTTGCGCCGGTCTAGCTGCTCCCTCGTGGCAAGACTGCGCATGATGGCAAGCCGTTGACGCTCGGAGAGCAGATAGTGGTTGCCGACAAAAGTGGCGGCTTGTTTCAGGTCATAGCCCTCGTTGATCAGATAGCTAATATGCCGGGAAGCCGTCCGCATTGTCTCCAGTGCTGACGGTGAAAAGTTCTTTTCATCATCCGGTACGTATCCGCGCTTAGCGTTCATCACAGTTCCCTCAGTACCAGAACCGTCTCGCCGGGATTCAGCCCGATTTCGATCCGCTTCACTTTTGGATGGGTTTTATAGTGCATCCTAATCTCGTCTCTGAGCGCTGTCCCACCATGGTATCCGTGGATCACGCGAAGCCGGTATACGGAAGCGTTTGATCGGCGGAGCTTCGCATCAACAGCCGCAATTGCCTGTACCTTCGTCATGTTATGAACGTCAATTTCCTGAAACCCGCTAATGGGAAGCATGTCTTTTCCTCATTCTTTACGAGCATTGATATTGCTGGTGATATCCCGGATCGCGCCAGCGAACTTTTTGTCGGTCTTAATCTGAGCCTCTGTTTTTCTGATTGCGGCGAGAACAGTCGTATAATCACGGTTGATAACGTCTCCGATAGCAGGTAACGTCAGATTGGTCAGAACGCGGATTAAATATGCTGCAACATGCCGAGCAGTCTTGATATTGCTCTGCCTGCTGGGCCCTTTGATTTCGTCAGCTGTTACCTTGAAAAAGCGTGCGACTTCATTTATGATGTCATCCGGTGTCGGGACGTAAGGAGAAATGCGGACAACATCGCTGACGACTTTGTCAACCAATTCCGCAGTGATTCTTCCTCCGGTAACATCGCGCATGGCGACCAGCCGATTAAGGATTCCTTCTATCTGACGAACATTCGCAGTGTCCTTCTGCGCAATGCAGGAGACAATTTCATCGGGAATGTCCATACAGCGGAGCTTTGCTTTGCTGCGGATAATGGCAATACGCGTCTCTAGATCAGGCGGCTGAATATCGGCCATGATACCGCCCTCGAAGCGCGTCCGCAACCGCTCATCCAAGCGCGCCATATCGATCGGCGGCCGATCGGAGGCGATGACGATCTGGTGTCCGGCTTCATAAATGCTGTTGAAGGTATGGAAGAATTCTTCCTGCGTTGCCTCTTTGCCGGCGATGAACTCAATATCGTCCATAAGAAGCAAATCCACAGAACGGCATTTCTTTCGAAACTCATTCGCCGTATTTTCCTTGATGGAGCGAATCATCTGATTTGTAAAATCTTCGCCCTTAATATATACAATCTTCGCCTTTGGCAGTTTTTCATGAACAGCAGTACCAATGGCACACAGCAAGTGTGTTTTGCCGAGGCCGGAGTTTCCATAGATGAGAAGAGGATTAGCAAAACGGTTTCCGGGATCCTTCACAACGCTTTGTGCAGCGCCATACGCAAATTTGTTGCTTGCTCCAACGATGAAATCATCAAAGGTGTAGCCGTCCATTTCCGGTAAAGAGTGTTCGGCTGCTTCTTTGATCACCTGATCCTGCTTATATTCTTCCAATTCTTCTGTGTTAAGAACCCGCAGTTCATAATCACGGGAAAAATACTCTTTCAACGCGTCCTTGACTTTATCTGCAAAGTTCTTCTGCAGCACGGCGGCCTTATAGGCGTTGGGTACATATATGATAAGGGTGCCGTCGCTCAGATCGATGGGCTCACAGTCGTTAAAGAACGTATTGATGGAGGTGCTGGTCAATGTACGGGAAAGGACATTTAGTACGCCTTCCCAAACGTCTTGAATAGAATTCATGGCCGTTGCCTCTGCATGATAGTAATGTTATAATGATGAAAAAGCTGGACGCCGTTGCGCCCAGAAGCACGCTCTTTTTCTGATACAGATAATATCATATCCGGCCTAGTTTTGGAAGAAAAAAAGAAACTGTCGGGATTGTACAAAATGCCGACAGCCACAATATTATGAAATAATTATGTAAACTTAATTGTGTCTTTTATGCCGCTTCTTTTGGTTTCACTTTGCTTAAAATATCTGGAATTGCTTTAGATTGCTTCTCCAAATAGTCGGCTGCCCAGGCACACCACGCGATAATTATGTCAACTAATTTGAGACGCAACCAATTTAGAGAACTTTAAAATATCCACAGGCCAAGTCTGACCGGTTTCCCATTATCTTTTTCGCGCTTATCCTCTTCCCGACGATGCCCGAAAAAGGGAGGAGGACAAGGCCACTTTATTGAAGGAACTTGTTTCATTAAAACCGTTGAAAATGCAGGTTTTTGCCACTATCTTTTTCGCGCGCAACCTGTTTTCGGAGAAATACAAAAAAACAGTGAAAAACTAGCCACTTTATTGCGGATTTTGGGCTAAAAGCGTTGGTACCGCTGGATTTCAGTCACTATTGAAGTACCCTATGGAATCCGAACCCCCAAGGTTTGGACAACATAGGGCACTTCGCTTTTTTCTAGAAGTCATGCGGGTTCGCGGGATTCCTTTCATGGAACGCACATTAGACATGAAAATTCAAAAAAGTTCAAAAGAGGAACCAGAAAAGAAAAATGTTTACAATCCGAACCTCCCAGTCTGAATTGATTATTACATCAATCCCGCAGAATTACTGAAGAATTTGACTCCCGTCTTCACCAGTTTCTAGTATAATTTCAGATTACTTAACATTCAAACATACAATAAAACAGAAACGATATAACATGGTTATGTAAACTTATTGACGGGCTTTCCCATGTTTCCTCAGAATTATAATTCGACTGTTGGAACAAAGCGCATAATGTCTTTCTAGGCAGACTAAAGCGACGCATTAAATAACTAGCTCTTCCAGAAACGATGTAATCAACGCATGCTTTTTACTGCCCTTTTTCGCAACAGAATACATGCTGATCCCCGGCGGTGCGGGAAACAGCATGGGGACAGAGAACAATTCGCCTTTTTCCAACTCTTCCTTTACGAATCCCGCCGGAAGAAAAGCAAACCCGTTCATCCGCTTTAAATACCATTTCATTTCATAAACCTTGCTGGTCCTGAGCTTGAACACATAATTAGTCGGAAACATAGACTGATACCAGTTATCAAGTTCCTGCGTCACATTAAAATAATCTGTCATCAGAAGCGGCTGCCTGAGTAATTCATCTCTTGATATACCGGTTGCCACAACTGATCTCTTATTACCCGTAATCAGAAGGAGTTCTTCACATGCCAACAGTTGTGTTTGATATGACGTCTCCCTGTTGGGCAAAAAGGATATGCAAAGATCAAGATTGTCATTCTGCAGTTCATTCATCATAATACCTGAATTTTGGCAGTGTACTTCCATTGCTACATTAGGATGTTTTTCCAAATAGGTTGAAATCAAGTCACGAACTTTCCAATCTAGAATACTGTCACTGATTCCAAGACGGAGCGTTCGCTCGCTTTCATCTATTTCGCAAATGCTTCTTCTGATATCGGCCTCCAGTTTGATCATTTTTTCTGCATAAGTTCGCAGTGCTTTTCCGGCATCTGTCAGATGTAATGTTCTACCGCTGAAAACAAAAAGCTTCTTTCCCAACTCTTTTTCCAGATCCTGAATACGTGCGGAAACAGTTGACTGAGCCAAAAAGAGCTGTTGAGCTGCTTTACGGTAGTTCATCGTTTCTGACAATTTGATAAATGTTCTCAAAGAATCTGTATTCAAGGTATCTCCTTCCTCATTACGCCTGGCGAACACTTTCACAAAAACATATTATCAGCAGAAAAACGGTAACGCAAGCCTCACAGGTCATTTCCTAGAAATCGATTATCGCGAACGATATGTTTCAAAATTCCGAATTGCAGCTAGAATACGTTTATGTTAAATTGTTGTTAAATAATCTGAAGATCGTGAAAACTGAATATTTTATGTATTTGACGGAGTCCCGTCTGAAAGAAGCAGCCACGTCGCTTCTTTGCAGGGAAGCAGGTGTAAATCCTGAACAGTCCCGCTGCCGTAAAAAGGGAGTGCTGCAGAAATGCCACTGAAACATTGTTTTGGGAAGGCCTGCAGTGCGTTGATCTTTAAGTCGGAATACCTGGTACATAAAAGTGCAGAGGATACTTTACGAGAGATAAAGGCGCTTCTGAATAACAAAAAGGATGCAATTCCTTTTTTCAGAAGGCCGTATTGCGGCCTTTTTTGTTTTCTTACCCTGTCATTCGCTAAACGACATGATTCCCCTCAGGAGGACGGCTATGCATTTTTTGCTGAAGAGCATTGGGCGCAAGTTGTTGGAATACCTGCTTGTCCTGTTCAGCGTTTCCGTAATAACGTTTGCCTTGACCTATTTTGCTCCAGGGGATCCGGCGTCCATGCTTGTGTCTATGAACGGCGGCGATGTTGGACTTGATGTCATTGAAGAAATGCGGGAAACGATGGGGTTGAACGATCCTTTTTTTATCCAGTATAAACGATGGTTAATAAACGCCATTCATGGAGATCTGGGGTTTTCCTATACGAACGGGCATCCGGTTAGACAGGAAATTGCAGGCAAGATGAAGAATACTCTCATTTTGGCTTCTGCTTCGTTTGCTGTTCTTCTGATTGTTGCCTTTCCGCTTGGGATTCTTTCTGCCGTGTACAGTGATCGATTACCGGACTATGTGATTCGAGTGCTTTCCTTTTTTGGGATCTCTATGCCCAACTTCTGGCTCGGATTATTGCTGATGTATTTGCTTTCTGTGAAATGGCATCTCCTGCCCATTATCGGGAGAATATCGGTGCTGGGCATGATTATGCCAGTGACCACAATCGTGGTGCAATTGATCTGTATGTACACGCAGAGGATCCGGGCCGCCATCCTTCTGGAACTTGGAAAGGAATACGTGAACGCCCTGCGGCTCCGGGGGATATCAAGAAAAAACATCATTCTTCACAACGTTTTGCCAAATTCCATGACATCAATTATTACTTTGCTGGGAATCTCGGCCGGAGCTTTGCTTTCAGGAACTGCAATCGTAGAGCAGATCTTCGGTTGGAACGGAATCGGACGATTTGCCTTGGACTCTATTGCGTATCGGGACTATCCCATCATACAGGCCTATGTACTGCAGGTTTGCTTGATCTATACAACCATCAATCTGATCGTAGATATTATCGTATTCTTACAGAATCCGAGACTTCGGGAGGGGGCGAGCCTGTGAAGAGTTTCTGGAAAAAGGCTCGAAAAAACAAGGCATTTCTCTTCAGCCTTACCGGAGTTTTAATCCTGCTGATTATTGCCGCCTCTGCCGATCTCTTTGTTCGGCATGATCCGTTGCAGGAGAACTTTTCTTATATCATGGGGGCACCGAATAAGGAATACATTTGCGGAACCGATCATATTGGGCGCTGCATTTTTTGCCGCATCCTGTCCGGTGCGAAGAATTCACTGCTTATCACATTCCTTATTATTTTTCTGATTATCTTCATCGGCACGGTACTGGGGATGACTGCCGGTTTTTTTGGCGGCATCCTCGATGTGATTATCATGCGCATCACAGATATTCTCATGTCGATCCCAATACAGGTGTTCGCGATTGCGCTCATCGCGGTGCTTCAGCCTGGAATCGGTAACGTAATCCTTGCCGTGTCTTTACTCTGGTGGACTCGCTACGCCAGAATGACACGTAATCAGGTGACCGCGCTCCGTCAGAAGGCCTTTATTGATGAGGCGCGTCTGGGCGGTGAATCAAAGATACGTATCCTGTCACGCTATATATTCCCTGAGCTGCTGCCTGAACTGGTCGTGATGGCAGCATTGGATGTGGGGAGGTTGATTCTCGCCATAGCCGGGCTTTCTTTCTTGGGCCTTTCCTCTCAACCGCCCATTCCTGAGTGGGGATATATGCTCAGCGAAGGCAAAAAGTATATTCAGAAAGCACCGTGGCTCCTGCTCTATCCAGGTATCGCGATCTTGATTACGGTAATTCTTTTCAACCTCCTCGGAGACTCAGTACGAAACATCCTCAGCCCCAGAGGCATTCGAAAGAAAAACCGTCTTAAGATAAGCCAATAATCAAATAGAAAGAAAGGAAGGTAAAAATGAACAAACACTTCAGAAGAGTTCTTGCTGTGCTGATGGCACTTGCCGCCGTGATGGTACTTGCCGCATGCGGGAACAATGCATCCACTCAACCCGCTGCAACAGCTGCGCCTGCTGCAACAGCTGCGCCCGCCGCAACAGCTGCACCTGCTGCAACGGCTGCACCTGCTGCAACGGCTGCACCTGCTGCAACAGCTGCGCCGACAGCGGCTGCCCCAAAGGAGATCCGCGCCTCTCTCTATTCCTTCCCTGGCGATTTGGAGCCGACAACCAATTACTATGGCTGGGGCGTTTGCCGTATCGGCGTCGGTGAAGCGCTGATGCGCTTTGACGAGAATATGGATACAGTCCCTTGGGTCGCTGAATCTGTAGAAAACATCGACGATCTCACATGGGTATTTCATATTCGCAGCGGGGTTACCTTCCATAATGGGAATCCCGTAGATGCTGAAGCGGTGATGAAGTCCATTCAGCGAGCAATGGAAAAGAACACCCGCGCTAAGTCCATTGCAAAGATTGACTCCATGAGCGCGAACGGTTTGGACCTCACTATCGTTACGACTGAACCTTACGGAGCTTTCCTTGGCTACATGGCAGAGCCGGTTTTCACCATCGTGGACACCTCTGTCGATACCTCTAACTACGCATCTCAGCCGATCTGCACCGGCCCCTTCAAGGTGGAATCCACCATCCCCTCTCAGGAAATCGTCGTTGTCAAGAACGAGACATACTGGGGTGGTGAGCCCAAGGTAGATAAGATTACCTTCCTTAATCTCGTTGATTCCAATGCCATTGCTATGGCCCTTCAGGCAGGCGAAATCAACATTGGTCAGGAGGTTTCCGGTACTGACCTGTACTTATTCAGAGACAATCCGGATTATGCTATTTCCACAAAACCCGGAACAAGAACTACCTATTGCTACCTCAATGTAGAAAACAAATTCTTGAGCGATCCGGTCGTGCGCAAAGCGATTTCCTACGGTATCGACCGGGAACTGTATGCCGAGACCTATGTCGGTGGCACAGCCGGTGTTGGACCGTTCAGTCCGGTTTTGAAATTCGGTTATGACGAACTGACCGCTTACAATTATGATCCTGAAAAAGCAGTCGCAATGCTGGAAGAGGCGGGATATGTCGATACAAACAAAGACGGTTACCGCGAGAAGGACGGTGAGCCGATCTCTCTTCAGCTTGCCGTCGTCGGAAAGACTAATGCGTCACTCCACAAGAGCATTGGTGAGGCGATGCAGGCTCAGTTGAAGAATATCGGAATCAATGTCGATCTGATCATTTCACAGTTGCAGAGCGAGCTGGACGTGAAAGAAAAGTATGATATCATGTTCAAAGGTGTCAATGCCGGTTCAACCAATGACCCCCAGAACTTCCTCCAACTCTATTTCACCACAGACTGCAGCTATTCCTTCGGCAACTACAGCAATCCCGAGTTGGATGCACTGATCGAAACCCTTAATAACGAGTTTGATTTGGAAAAGAGAGCCAAAATTGGCGCCGAAGCTTCTCAAATGATTTTGGATGACTGTGCGTTCCTGTTTATCGGCTATCCGGATTATAACATCGTTACGACCAGCAATATCTCCGGCCTTAAGCACTATCCCCTCAACATTTATCTGGTCGATAAGGACATTGACATCAATTGAGTTCCTCTGTCATGAGTGGTCCATGATTCTGACGAAGACTTCAGGGAGGCCATATGAAGCCGCTTCTTCAGCTTACGGATGTAAGCGTATCCTATCAACCGAATAGCTGGGCAGTCAGCCATGCAAATGTCGCCGTTGAGGAAGGAGAAATCCTGTCCATCGTCGGCGGAAGCGGAAGCGGCAAGTCAACACTTCTCGGCGCATGTATTGGTGCTTTTTCCGAACGGGATGTTTTGGTCACGGGGCATATCGAGTTTATGGGCCGGGATCTGACATCCCTGACGGAAAAGCAATGGGCTGATGTGCGGGGCAGGCAGATAGCCATGATTTTTCAGGATACCCAAAGTTCCCTGAATCCAAACCGTCGAATCTGGCCACAATTGTGGGAATATGTGTCTTCCCATAGTAATATTTCACAGAGCCAGACACGTCAACAGGCGGAGGCTCTGATGAAGAGTGTTCGCCTGAACGACCCGGAGCGCGTGTTTTCTTCTTATCCTTTTCAACTGTCTGGCGGTATGTTGCAGAGGGTCGCCATCGTGATGAGCATGCTGCTGCATCCGAAGTTGATTCTGGCGGATGAGCCAACAAGTGCTTTGGATGTTACTGTGCAGGCCCAAGTAGTCGCGGAGATTCGTTCCCTCACAGATAATTATGGTACTTCGGTCATTTTTGTGACACACAATATGGGAGTCGCCTCATATATTGCTGATCGAATTGCAGTCATGCAATCCGGCGTGCTGGTGGAAACGGGCACAAGGGATCAGGTGATCTTACATCCGCAGCATGAATATACCCAGCGCCTTCTCGCATCTGTGCCGGAGTTTTAATCTGTTCAAAATTGTGCGATCCGGAGGATCTTGCCGTGGAACAACCTCTGTTGGAACTACAACACGTCAAAAAAGAATTCAGAGTCCGGGGCAAGGTGCCACTCGTTGCCCTCGCTGACATCAATCTGCACCTGGATGCGGGTGAAAGTATCGCCGTTGCGGGCGAAAGCGGCTGCGGGAAAAGCACTCTGGCAAAGCTGATCACATTGATTGAAAAGCCAACCTCAGGTTCTATTCTGCTCTACGGAGAGGATATTACACACCTTGACGAAAAAGCGCGCAGAGTGCAGCGGCGGAATGTTCAGATGGTGTTTCAGCATCCTGCTGAAGCAATCAGCACCCGCATGACACTTGGACAGTTTTTGAAAGTGCCGCTAGTCAACTTTAGTATTGTTGAGAAACGGCATATGGATGACGAAGTCGACCGCCTGCTTTCCATGGTGGGTCTTCCGTCCTCGTTCAGAAACAAGTATGCCTATGAGGTGTCCGGAGGCGAACTGCAGCGTTGTGTTATTGCCAGAGCCCTAGCAGCGCGTCCCAAACTTATCTTGTTGGATGAAGCCACCAGCGCATTGGATGTTTCGATACAACAAGAGATACTGGAGCTGCTGATTCGGCTGCAAAAGGAGCAGAACGTTGCGTATATCTTCATCACACATGATTTGTCTTTGGTTGCTCAGATCAGCAGTCGGTTGCTCGTTATGTACCGCGGGCACATTGTGGAGGAGCTTTCTTCATGTGACATCAAAAGCAATTGTGTGCACCCATATTCACGATTCCTTATGTCTAGTGTATTCTCGGTAACAGATGGACGAAAAAAGCCTATCACGGTCCTGCCAGACGATCCAGCCGAAGAGTATATTTCTGTTGGTTGCCCCTTTAAAGGACGTTGTCCAAAAGCAATAACAATCTGCGATACTATACTGCCGCAGCTTCGTCTGATAAACGATAATACCGCGCATTACGCGGCTTGTCACATTGTATAAATACCGAGAGCAAAATAGGTCGCGCTTAGAAATATAAGAAATATATATGTGTCGGTAGGAGCATTCTGTTATTTGCCGGAGGAATCACGGACATGACGAATCATAATAGCGCAGTTGAAAACTGGGCGGATAATGCGGAAGTCTACGGGAATATCATTGCAAAGGAATTGCAATGCTTCAAAAAAGATGCATGGACAAAACTGATTCTTGATAATGCGCCAAAGCTTCCATGCCTGAATATTCTGGATGTTGGCACTGGTCCTGGTTTTTTCGCAATCATCCTCACGGAAGCAGGACACAAGGTTACTGCTGTCGACAGTACGGAAGCAATGCTGACGCAAGCCAGGCAGAATGCAGCTGAGTATCATGCGTTTCCCGATTTTCAGTTACAGGATATTCACAGCATGACCTTTTCGGACGAGAGTTTTGACCTGATTGTCAGTCGGAATGTAACGTGGACTCTGCTGGACGCAGAAAAAGCATATTCTGAGTGGAGCCGACTCTTGAAACCTGGTGGGCGCATTCTCATATTTGATAGCAACTGGAATCTTCGGTTTTTCGATGAACGGTTCGCGGCAGCATATAGGGAGGATGAAGCCGCATATTATGCACTGACTGGCAAAAAGGTACATCAGGATCCGGACGAAGAGAAAATGAATGCATACCGCAAATCAGTTCCGATGAGCGCACGACTTCGTCCTCAGTGGGATCTAATGACAATGTTGAATCTCGGGTTTCGGCATATTGAATGTGACACAGATATCACGGAACTGGTCTGGGACGACGAAGAAAAGATCAAATACCGATCGAGGCCGATGTTTATGATCTGTGCCGATAAGATTCCAACTTGAAAAGCGGTTTTTTTCGTCTAGAATTCTACTGTTCTTTGGACTTCGAAACTGCAAGCTATGCCACTAGTCTCCAATGATGATGAAAACTCTCTGCTTTCGTTGTAATGAACGCAGAGGGTTTTCTGTGTTTATGCTTTCAAATACCTTCAATAGAATTCATGGCCGTTGCCTCTGTATGGTAGTAATGTTATAATAACGAAAAAGCTGGACGCGGCGGCGCCCAGAATCACATCATTTTGGGTAGAGTAATTATACCACATCCAGCCCGTTTATGGAAGAAAAAAAGAGGCTGCCAGAATTGTATATTCTACCGACAGCCTCAGCATTGTATAAATATTATGTCAATTTGACTGCGCTTTTTATACTGCTTCTTATTTAGCTTTACTTTGCTTATAACATCTACATTTGATTTAGATTGCTTCTCCAAATACTCTGCCACAATGGCGCGTCCAACAATTAATTATGTCAATCTATTAGCAGCGGAGCCAATTTAGAGAACTTTATAAATCCTTCAGGCCAAGTCTGACCAGTTTCACATTATCTTTTTCGCGCTTATCCTCTTCCCAGCAACGCCCGGAGAAGGGAGGAGGACAAGACCACTTTATTGTAGGAACTTGTTTCATCAAAAACGTTGAAAATGCAGGTTTTGCCACTATCTTTTTCGCGCGCAACCTGTTTCCGGAGAAATTCAAAAAACAGTGAAAAACGGACCACTTTATTGCGGATTTTGGGCAAATGCGTTGGTACCGCTGGATTTCAGTCACTATCTTTTTCGCGCGCACGTTACACAATTGAGAAATCCGAACTTCGTTCCCATCGGGACGGCGTTCGGATTTCTTGTTTACATCGAAGATATCAAGGATATGTGATACATACGCCTGGGAGTCTCTGCCTTTAAAGCAGGTGCTCCTGGGCTTTTTTCATTTTCGCACATTCGCCTTTTGCGAAAAATGTTGATACGATGGTCTCACAAAAAAGCGAGGAGGTGCCGATATGGGCAAGGTAAAGCGGCTGACGCTGGATCGGTATGAGCATGGCTTGCTGGTCCGGGCACTGTATGAAGAATGGCAGCGCATGCAGACAGAGGGAAAGCCGACGGATGATATAGAGGATCTGATCTTAAAGGTCATTGATGCACCGGCGAAAAAACGATTTGGGAGGTTTTAATGATGTATGAACTGACATACCACCGCGAGGGCGATTATCTGCTCCCCGACCTGATTACGCCGGAGTCTCCGCGAATTGGGATTTGGGGCATGAGGCGGAAACGGTACTTGCAGCAATACCACGACGGCATCTACACCGGCCTGCTTCTCAGCGGGAAGCTGAATGCCCATCTGGAGGAGGTTGACCGAGGTGCTAATGAGATGTTCGATTTGTTGATGAAGCAGTACTCCAAGCGCGAAGGTGTGACGGAAGAACTCAAGGCAATAGATGAGATGACATGGGTGCAGAAGATGAACGAGATCCGGGAACGAGTGGAAGAAACGATCCGTACAGAGCTGATTTACAAGATCTAATTCTATTTGATAGCACAGGCGGCAAGGGAATCTATATCCTTGCCGCCATTATTTATTCGTTTATGATTTCAGCATGTAAGTGCGGTTCTTGTTTCCGCCTTCGGCTACAACTCTTCCGTCGGCAATCAGTTCCGCCAGATAATCTCGAACACGCGACGGCTTTAGATCAATATATTCGGAGATTTCCGATGCCTTTGCAACTGCATGATCCGTAAGATAGTCAATTATCATCTGACGCTTTGCAGCTTTTATGGCGGATGGATTTTTTTTCGCCGATTTTTATCGCCGGTCTTTTATCGCCGATCGGCGATAACGGCATCGATAATGTTGTGCGATTCGGCGAATACGTCTGTTTGATAATCGGCTCGCTCTCCCACATCAATCAGGTTGAACATCTTCATCAGAGCGCCGTTGCGCGGATCTGAGACGCCCCCGGATTTCGCGTCAGCCAACTCGATGCGGAAATCTCCCGGATTGGACATAGTATGCGGATGAATCACATCTTACTATTCACACAGCTCTGCCCCTCTGCGAGAAAGCAGGCGCAAAGGTGATTTCCACCAATCTCCCGGAGCTCCGGGCGTTCGGTCAGGCATCGCTCCGTGCAGTGAGGACAGCGCAGCGCAAAGGCGCAGCCCTCGTGGACCTGCAGGGGACTGGGGGGCTCACCCTCCAGCAGGCGGATCTCTTCGTTCTGATCGCAGTAGACGTCGAACACGCTGTTCAGAAGCGCCTTAGTGTAAGGATGCTGGCACGCCTGCTCCAACGTTTCACTTTCCAGCAGCTCCACCACCCGGCCGAGATACATGATGGCGATGCGCTGCGTGACACAGCGGACGAAGGCCAGATCGTGACCGATGAAAATGCAGCCGATGTTCTGCTCCTCCGTCAGCCGGACAAGCAGCTGCGCGATCTGGTTCTGGATCGAGACGTCCAGCGCGCCGGTCGCCTCGTCGCAAAGCAAAAGGTCCGGATGGATCGCGATCGCCCGCGCGATCGCGACGCGCTGAAGCTGGCCGCCGGAGAGCTCATGCGGGTAGCGTCTGATGAAATCAGCGGGCAGGCCCACCTGCGCCAGCAGCACTTCTGCCTCTTCCATAGCCTGCGCCTTCGGGATGCGGTCGAAATTGCGCCACGGCTCGCAGAGATAGGCGCCGATCCGCATCCGGGGAGAGAAGGAGCTGAGCGGGTCCTGAAACACCATCTGGATCCGGCGCCGAAACGCCCGCTTTTCCTTGCCCTTCAGTGCGGTATAATCGACCCCAT
>Ga0208297_1002030_pt1 | contig 13721 bp, 16 predicted proteins | sample LMS_cellobiose_e_FD_187367 | JGI IMG/M metagenome (GOLD analysis project Ga0208297, IMG submission 187367) | Rumen-fistulated moose microbial communities from Alaska, USA - LMS_cellobiose_enrichment (SPAdes) (version 2) | ecosystem: Host-associated > Mammals > Digestive system > Stomach > Rumen... | reverse complement strand
GTCACATTCTCCAACGGCACTCTGCTGCGCACAACCGAAAGCCAGCCCTTGTATCTGGCTCATGGGCAGCATTGTCTGGTAAAGTTTGCTAAAGGAAAGAAAGCACTCCTCCGGAATGGCGGAACTGTCACTGTGCTTGATGTTAAATATACAGGAAAGCGCGAAACAGTGTATGATGTCTTGGTTGGCGAGGATGAGGATGAGGATGTCATCTTTGTCTCTGGAATTGCTGCCGAAGGGTATTTGACACAGAAAGAACGCAAACTTCTTAAAAAAGCAATGGAGTGCAAGACAGCCGACGAAGTGATAGCCCTTGCAGAAGCCAACGGTATTTCAATCACCAAAGAAGAGGCTGAACTGTACATTGCTTAGCTGATAGACAAGGGGGAAAACATGCCGATTGACATGACAAAGATTACCAAGGAAATGGTTGCTAAAGCATTGGAGTGCAAGACAGCCGACGAACTGATGGCACTGGCAAAGTCTGAAGGCTTTGAAATCACAAAAGCAGAAGCCGAGGCCTACTTGTCCGAGATGGACAACATGGAACTTGATCAGCAAGCACTTGATAAAGTGGCAGGAGGAGGAACCTGTTATACAGCTTACTAATGGAGTGCTCAAAGTGTTTTGCGGGCGATTCCCAGGTTGCTGTTCCGGGCGGTGTAAAGTACATTAAAGATCTTAAGGTTGGCGACAAGGAGGAAAATATGCCTATTGACAAATCAAAAATCACAAAAGAAATGATGGAGAAAGCAGAACAGTGCAAGACAGCTGATGACCTGGTTGCGCTTGCAAAGGCCAACGGTATCACACTGACAAAGGAAGAGGCTGATGCCTACTTGGCAGAGATGGACAACATGGAACTTGACGAGGAAGCACTGGACAAAGTGGCAGGTGGAAATAGTTATTCAGATGGCTATGGTGATGAACCTTAAGTAGCCGTGCTAATGCATCAATTGATATGATCTTTTCTAAATGAGAGTAAGCACATACGAACTCTTTCTTCCTCTAACAGGTGAAAAGGAAGAAGAAATAAAAGACAGGACTCTACTCCTCAATGGCCTGTACGGTGCATTGGATATCCTGAAAAAAGAAGATGCCGACAAAGTAAAATCGGGAGACTTTGACCTGCTCCCTCTGGCTCTGCGGGAAAAGCTTCTTTTACGGGGACATATCACCTGCAAGGATAAGGATGCAGAGCTGGCCGACCAGAAACTTCTGGGCAGGATATACAGGACTATTTTCGCCAGAAGCAAAATTGAACCTTTCATCATGCCCACATTCGACTGCAACTTCCGCTGCCCCTACTGCTTTGAGCATTACCGCCTGCATCACGGGCAGCAGTGGCTTGACCAGAGCATGAGCCCCGGTATGATCGAGGCTGTATTCAAGTCCCTTAAAGATTACAAGAACAGAGGTTACAAAGTTTCTGGATGCACCCTGTATGGCGGAGAGCCACTCCTGGCCAAGAATATTGAGACAGTACGCTCAATCTGCCGGCACTGCAAAGAGATGGGGCTTGAAATTAAAGCCTTGACCAACGGATATGAGCTTGAATCTTTCATAGACCTGATCAAAGAATTCAAGTTTATAAACCTGCATATTACCGTGGATGGCGCAGGTCCAGTGAATGACAGGATGCGGCGTCACAAAAGCGGGTGCGGCACCTACGAGAAAATCCTTAAGAATATTGAGCTGGCACTGAAGAACGATATCAGGGTAATAATGCGGGTCAATGTGAACAGTGAAAACCTGCATAAAATCAAAGATCTGATTGATGACATCAAAGCCCGGGGTCTTACGAAATACAAAAATTATTCATACTACTTCAAGGCTATCAGCGACTATGACCATCCTGAGAATATTTTACAGGAACATGAGATTTTTGATGAACTGATAAGCATAGGTTTTACAGCACAGGAAGCAATTGAGCACCAGGTGCAGTACAGAGGACTATCCGATGGGATACAGAAACTGATGAAGAAAGAGAACTACCCGGACTTCAATCCATGCTATTGCAGTGCTGTGACAGGGAGGATAGTCTTTGACCCCTTTGGAAATGTGTTTACATGCACGGAAATTGTAGCCAAGGAAGAGGCAGCCATAGGCTATGTGGACCAGGAGAGAGGACGCATAATATGGAGCTTTGACAAAGCCAGATGGTGTACCCGGACCACAGACCTTATGACATCCTGCCAGGGATGTCCCTATGCATTTATCTGCCGAGGTGGCTGTGCAGCAAGAGCCATGGCCCGTTATGGTAGTTTTTTCCTGGCAGATTGCGAAGAGTACAAAGGAATCACCCAGTATGTAGCCTCCAGGGCAGCTGGCAGAGCCTGGGAGGAAAACCATACCGAGGAGTTGACATTATCCTTGGCTGGGCCTGTGTCACGTTTGACAGAGAAGGACCGGAAAACCATTATGGAGACCCGGAACCTGAAAGAGATTATGGAAATAATAGAAAATGCAGGATTTTCATTAAAATAAGGAGGTATATATGCCGATTGACATGACAAAGATTACCAAGGAAATGGTTGCTAAAGCATTGGAGTGCGAAACTGCAGAAGAACTGGTTGCACTGGCTAAGGCCGAAGGTTTCACACTGACCAAAGAAGAGGCCGAGGCCTACTTGTCCGAGATGGACAACATGGAACTTGATCAGCAAGCACTTGATCAAGTGGCTGGTGGTGGTGGATATGGGTGCGAATCAAATAGTTGTGGAAGTTTTCATTGTTTTGCAGGCGATTCCGAGGTTGCTGTTCCTGGCGGTGTAAAACTTATCAAAGATCTCAAGGTTGGCGACAAGGTTATTACCCTGGATGCATCTGGAAAGGAGATTATAGGTGTTGTTACCGAAGTTATGACACCGGCTGAGGAAGAAATTGTAGAGGTCACATTCTCCAACGGCACTCTGCTGCGCACAACCGAAAGCCAGCCCTTGTATCTGGCTCATGGGCAGCATTGTCTGGTAAAGTTTGCTAAAGGAAAGAAGGCACTCCTCCGGAATGGCGGAACTGTCACTGTACTTGATGTTAAATATACAGGAAAGCATGAAACAGTGTATGATGTCTTGGTTGGCGAGGATGAGGATGAGGATGTCATCTTTGTCTCTGGAATTGCTGCCGAAGGGTATTTGACACAGAAAGAGCGCAAACTGCTTAAAAAAGCAATGGAGTGCAAGACAGCCGATGAGGTGATGTCCCTTGCTAAGGCCAACGGAATTTCAATCACCAAAGAAGAGGCTGAACTGTACATTGCTTAGTTGATAGACAAGGAGGAAAATATGCCGATTGACATGACAAAAGTTACAAAGGAAATGCTTGAAAAAGCATTGAAGTGCGAGACAGCCGATGAACTGGTTGCCCTGGCAAAGGCCAGCGGTGTCACACTGACTAAAGAGGAAGCTGAGGCTTACCTGGCCGAGCTTGATAACATTGAACTGGACAGTGCTGATTTGGATAAAGTTGCTGCTGGCAAAAGGGTATGCTACGCAGTCGACGGTTGCGCTTCAAAAATGACGAATAATGATTGTGTGCATATGTTTTAGAAATAACTGGAGGAAAATATGCCAATAGATATGACAAAGATTACAAGGGAAATGTCTGCTAAAGCATTGGAGTGCGAAACTGCAGAAGAGCTGATGACCCTTGCAAAGGCCGAAGGTTTCACACTGACAAAAGAAGAGGCCGAGGCCTATATGGCCGAGATGGACAACATGGAACTGGACGAGAATGCACTGGATAATGTGGCTGGCGGTATGTGCTACAGTGCAGGATTAGGATCAAATGAACGCTGCAATAGAGGCGGTGGCATAACAGGTGCATAATTGTGTGTAAGCACATACGAGCTCTTTCTTCCTCTGGTAGGTGAGAAGGAAAACTATTATGGAGACCCGGAGCCAGAAAGAGATGATGAATATTCTGGAAAAGACAGGATTTACATTTAAAAAGGAGAAATAAAATGTCGATTGACAAATCAAAAATCACAAAAGAGATTCTGGAGAAAGCATGGAAGTGCGAGACAGCCGACCAGCTGGTTGCCCTTGCTAAAGCCAGTGGTGTCACTCTGACTAAAGAGGAAGCTGAAGCCTATATGGCCGAGCTTGAAGACATGGAACTGGACAGTGCTGCTTTGGAGAAAGTGGCAGGGGGTAGTTGTAACAAGGTGACCATCTGGGGTACAGATGGTTGTGAACGAAATGAACATTTGTGCTTTGCAGGCGATTCCGAGGTTGCTGTTCCTGGCGGTGTAAAACTTATCAAAGATCTCAAGCTTGGCGACAAGGTTATTACCCTGGATGTGTCTGGAAAGGAAATCATCGGTGTGGTGACCGAAGTGATGCAACCTGCAGAAGAGGAAATTGTTGAGGTAGCTTTCTCAGACGGAACTCTGTGGCACACCACCGAAAGCCAGACTCTGTATCTGGCTCATAATCAGCATTGCATGGTAAAGTTTGCGAAAGGAAAGAAGGCACTTTTACGTGATGGCGGAACTGTCACTGTAACAGATGTCAGATATACAGGAAAGCGGGAGACAGTATATGACGTCCTGGTTGGCGAGGATGGGGATGAGAATGTATTTTTCGTCGCTGGAATTGCTACCGAAGGGTATTTCACACAGAGAGAACGCGAACTTCTTAAAAAAGCAAGGGAGTGCAAGACAGCCGACGAAGTAATGTCTCTTGCAAAGACCAACGGAATTACAATCACCAAAGAAGAGGCTGAACTGTACATCGCTTAGTTGATAGACAAGGAGGAAAATATGCCGATTGACAAATCAAAGATCACAAAAGAGATGCTTGAGAAAGCATCACACTGCAAAACTGCTGATGAGCTGATCGCACTGGCTGAAGCTGAAGGATTTGAAATCACCAAGGCAGAGGCAGATGCTTACTTGGCAGAGCTTGATGATGTAGAGCTGGACGAGGAATATCTGGACAAAGTTGCCGGTGGCAACAACGATGGTAACTGCGATGACTGCTGGACACGTAATTTCGACTGAAAAAAAATATCTACCAAAGGGGGCAGGATTCCGGTTATCTCCACTGGCTGCCACGACGATTTCTGCTATATGGAGGCACTGGATGTCATAGAAGCAAAAGTTGCCGCCCTTTGCAGGGAAAAGGCATCTCTAATCTTTATTTTGACAAATATAATAATTAATAGTATACTAAAATTGTAGGGGGAAATAATATGCCTATTGATAAATCAAAAATTACCAATGAGATGTTGGAAAAAGCTACCCAGTGCGAAACAGCCGAAGAACTGATTGCTCTGGCAAAAACAGAGGATATCGAAATTACAAAGGAAGAGGCCGAGGCCTATATGGCCGAGATGGACAACATGGAACTGGACGAGGATGCACTGGATAATGTGGCTGGCGGTTATAACGGAAGAGGCTCGTGTAGTTCAGTTGTTATCACTAGTTGTACAGTTTATCCCTAATTATGCCTTTCATCACTGCAGAAGCCAACGGTATTACATTGACAAAAGAAGAGGCAGAGTTCTACGTCGCTTAATTGTCAGATACGGACAGCAGGGCATGGCAGGCAGCGCCGTTTATACGGGCATGAATTGCATTTTTCATCGCGCATGGTCCGCTGCCTGAGTTTTTTAAGTGCCTGAGATCCTTCCCAATAGTGGGCAATAGTATCAAACTCCCCTGCCCCGGACAATTCCAGACAAGGGACAAAACTGCCATCAGATCGTACTGCAAAGAATGACCGCCCTGCCTCGCAGCCCCGTTCTATACTCCTGTTGTCATTTTTCTTAGGGTCTTCGCCGCCAAGGTATGCCCTCAGCCTGGAAAAACAGGTTTCAACTTCGACTTCTGTCTTTTTTTCCTTCCAGTTTTTTATTACCTCTGCAGCCTCTTTTATATGGTCAAAATCGGGAACATCCTTCCTGGACTCTGCAATGATAATTTTCTTTACACCGTTCTTTTCGGCCTCTTCCAGTACTGCAGAAAGCTCTGTATAGTTGGTGTTGTCCATTACCCATCGGTTCTTGTCGGCATAAGGCTCCACTATGCTCTCAAGGCCCAGGGAACGGCAGACCTCAAGAATCTGATCCAGGCTGTCATACCCGGCAGTGCCAAAGAGGCGGACTATCTTTCCACGCTCCTGGACAAACTCTTTCAGGAGAGACTGGACTTTCTCTGCAGGCAGGAAGTGTTTATCATTCTTAAGCTCAATATCAAGGCGTTCTGGCCTGTCGTAATAATCAAAGTAGGTATGAAACCTATAAGGACTCTGCTCAAGGTATGCTTTTGCCTCTGATATTTTTCCATCCTTATAATTCAGCTTGTAATAGTTGACACGGGTCTGGATAAATGGATTGCAATCGGGATTTATCCGCATCCACCGCCTCAGGGCGTCGCCTTTCGACTTAAGGCACAGACCAAGCTCCTCAAGCCTGTTGATGAAAAGTTCAGCCAGAATCGGGTTTTTGTAGGAAGGAAAGACTTCGAATCCTATCTTGGACAGCACTCCATGTTCGCCCAGATCTATATTTACTGCAACCTTGCCTGTATCTATCCATTCAGAGAGAGAAGCCTTCACAGCAGAGATATCCCCCTGCCACCCTATATCCGCAAGTCCTGTGGTGACATAATCCCAGTCTTCAAAAATAATCACCAGCCTCATTATATCAAGCTCTTTGCGGCTTGTCATAGTTCCAACCTGCTTGACCACTGCACCTTCCGGCAGTTGGCTTAAAAGCTTTTCTAAAGCGGGCTTCAGCTTTTTTGTCCTCTCCTCGCCCAAGAAAGGGAGCAACAGATTATCGCACAAAGCATCATGTTTCTTAGGGGTATTGGCAAACAGACATGGACATATCTGGCTTCCTGTCAGGTGCGCTTTCTTGAACTCAGCATAATCTATCTCATACCAGAGGGATTGCACATCAGGAATCTTATCATCATCTATATTCATGATGTAGTCCACATACCGCTCAGGATTCCCCAGACGTACCTCCAGCCCTGCACCGTGGCTTATGACATCGCCATACTGTCTCTGGATAGAGCCCAGGGCTTCCATACATTCATCGGAGATAAGCTCTGGCACAGGATGACGCTTAAGATGAGCAAGAAAATTATTTACCGGCTGTTCCTGGATTTTCATATTATTCGCCTATATATTCAACCATATTTCCAGTATAATATTTATATTCCATCACACACTGCAGATAGTCGGTCATAATGCTGTAATACTGGGTCTCGGCTATAAGATATTTGCTGTCCTGGTTGAACATGTCATCCACAGTTATAAGCCCGGCATCAAAGCGCCGTTTCTCGTTCTCGTACAGCTGTTTCTGCATTGTAAGGGCATCGTTGGCACTTACTACCTGGTCATAATATTCGTTAAGGCTGTAGACTGTCTGCTTAAGCTGGGATGCCAGCTTCTGCCGGGCCTGATTAAGCTGAATCTGTGCCTGCTTATAGTTTGCCTCTGCCTGTTCTGCTGCTCCTGATCTGCTGTTGTTTGGAAGGGACATGGAGAATATCAGGGCACCGGTGAAATTTGCTCCCGGCACATTTTTCACATAGGAAGAAAGATAATCCCCTGCACTGTCGCCATACATTGCTCCGGTAGTTCCGCCGGAAAGAGCTATTGTGGCATCGGGGCGGCGTTCTGCCTTGGTTGCCCTGAGTGCTGCCTGGGCTGCTGACAGCTGGTTCTGAAGAGCCAGCATATCAGGCCTTGTACTTGCAACCTTTTCCATGAATGCATAATCTATATCATTTTCCGAAGGCAAGTCTTTATCGATTGAATCCAGATCCGGGAGTGAGCTCTCCGGGAGTCCCAGCTCTGTCTCCACTCCCATGACCTGCTGCAGGTAGTATTTTGCACGGTTAAAATCTATACGGGCAGAGACTACAGAACGTTCGTTCTCTATAAGGTTGACCTGCATTCCTAAAAGGTCGTTGCGGGATCTGATACCTGCATCCATAAGCCGTGGCATACGGTCCATACGCTCATGCAGAGTCTGTATCAGGCTGTCCAGCATCTGCACATTCTTGTAGGCATTGAAATAAGCCCAGTAAGCGGCAGACACCTGCTCCACAGTCATGCAGATAGTATCTGTAAGTTCATATTCCAGCTGGCGGTAATACTCCTTGGCCGCCTGTATATTGTTGGCCAGTATGGCAGAGTTGAAGGATTTGAACAGAGGAAGCGACAGTTCCAGATTCAAAGTTCCTCTGCTTGTATGCTCATCTCCATATTGGTTCTGAGCCATATCGGCAGCTTCTGAGCCTTCGTAGGTATCCAGAGTTCTTACAGCCCCCACAGAAAGCCTGGACTGGAGACCGAAGGCAAAGTCCTTCTGAATCCATACAGATGTGGAGAGGGTATCCCGTTTTACGTTATCAATTCCGTTTCCACCGTAATAAGGGTCGTTTCCATAAGGATTGTTCTGCACACTGTAGCTGGCCTCTGCCCCTATTGTGACATCGGCACCACCTTTGGCCATCCGCAGCCTTCCATGGGCCTCCTGCACTGCTGCCTGTTTAAGCTGTATTGCATAGCTTGACTCAATGGCTGCCTTGATTGCATCATCCAGGCTCAAAGGTGGCAGGTTTTCCGGTGCCTGAGAGTAAAGCACAGCAGGAAGAGCAATAATAAAAATCAGAATCAGAATTATATTTTTCTTCATCCCATCACCCTACTCTATCACCTCAAAGGCCTTATTATGCGGCTTTTTCACATACAGTGTATAGTTTATGATATTGCCGTTGGCATCAAACCGGTATGGGCCGGCTCCCTCATTCCACCTTTCAGAGTGCAATACCTTTGCAATATCTTTAGGATGCACCGATTTTGCTGTCTCCATAGCTTTGGTCAGCACCTTGAGGGCATCGTATCCCTGCCGTGCCGCAATATCAGGCTCCATTCCATACTTGATACGGAATGCGGTGCGGAATGACCTGAATACAGGATTCTCTGATTTTTCATTATAAGGTGTAATAGTATAAATGTTTTCTTCGTTTATGGTACCTGGAGTCTGGAAGAAAGCAGGGTCGTCAAATTCGCCGCCATCAATGATAGGTACGTCGATTCCGTTCTCTCTGAACACAGAGACAACCCCGGCTGTATCGGGCCAGAGTCCGGCCAGGAATATAGCATCAAACTCATAGTTCTGTTTCCAGGACTGTGCAACTGCGGCATGCTCTGCCCTTGTGGATGAAGTCTCGTAGCTTACCCGGTCCAGGACATTTCCTGACTGGATCTCGAAAGCATTGGCAAGTCCTGTTCCATAAGAGCTGTTCAGATAGTAGACCAATATGCGGTGCCATCCCATCTTCTCGCAGAACTGCGAAGCTCTATGGGCTGTGGCATCATCACCAGGGATATTGCGGAACACATAGGGCAGTCCCTGCTTGGTCAGTGCCGGATTTGTTGAATATGGACTGAACATCAGAAGCCCATAGAAATGGTAAATCAGAGAGTTGGATATAGAGATAGAAGAAGAGGAATGACCTATCACAGCACATATCTGCGGATCAGATACAAGCTGATATGCGGCAAGACCGCCTGTAAAAAGCATATTGGTTTTACGACCTTCCGAAATCGGAAGGTCGTTTAGGAGCAACAACATCATGATGCCTGTTGTAGCAGTGCTCACCTGTGTATTTGTCGGATATGTGATCAAGCCACAGGCAATCATAGAGGAAGTGGAGCTCTCCAACACATTCAAGAAGAAAAAGCTGTTCGAGCTTTCCATCAAGTTCTTTGCACCAGTATGTATCTTCATCATCCTGGTATCCCAGTTTGTATAAAAATTAAGGAGCATATATGACTATACAAGATATCAAACATGCAAAAATCAAGGCATGGATTGAAGAGATCAAGGCAATGTGTACCCCCGATGCAGTCCATATCTGCGACGGCACACGGGAGGAATACGACACCCTGATGAAGAAGATGGTGGATTCGGGACTGGCTATCCCACTTAAGAAGAAACCTCACAGCTTCCTGTTCCGCTCTCTCCCTTCCGATGTAGCCCGGGTTGAGGCTCGGACATTTATCTCATCTGTAAAGGAAGAGGATGCAGGTCCTACCAACCACTGGATCGACCCGGTGGAGCTTAAGAAGACAATGACAAAGCTCTACACAGGCTGCATGAAAGGAAGGACTATGTATGTAATCCCATACAGCATGGGTCCTATCGGGTCCCCTATCTCCAAGAACGGTATTGAAATCACTGACTCCGAATATGTTGTCTGCAACATGATTATCATGACCCGGGTCGGCAAGAAAGTCCTGGATGCAATCGGACCAGACGGCGAGTTTGTCCCATGTCTCCACTCTGTTGGAAAACCTCTGGCTCCTGGCGAATCTGACCATGGAATCTGGCCCTGTGCCGATATGGAGAACAAATACATTTCCCAGTTCCCGGAGGAGCGGACTATCTGGTCCTATGGCTCCGGCTACGGCGGAAATGCCCTGCTGGGCAAAAAATGCTTCGCACTCCGGATTGCCACTGTACTGGCAAGGGATGAAGGCTGGCTTGCAGAACACATGCTTATCCTTAAGCTTACCAATCCAAAGGGAGAGGTAAAATATGTGACAGGCGCCTTCCCTTCTGCCTGCGGCAAGACAAACCTGGCTATGCTTATTCCTAAGATTCCTGGCTGGAAGGTAGAGACAATAGGCGACGACATCGCATGGATGAAGTTCGGCTCTGACGGCCGGCTCTATGCTATAAACCCAGAGGCAGGATTCTTTGGTGTTGCACCTGGAACATCAGAAAAATCCAACAAGAATGCTCTGGAGGCAGCCCGGGAGAATGCTATCTTTACAAACTGCGCATTGACCGAGGATGGAGATATCTGGTGGGAAGGAATCGGCTACCCTGCAAAGGGCGACCTGGTAGACTGGAAAGGGGTAAAACGCCCTGCACTGCCAAAGGATAAATCTCCAAAAGGCGAAGAGTTTGCCCACCCCAATGCCAGATTCACTGCACCTGCAAACCAGTGTCCATGTATAGCACCAGAGTGGGAAGATCCAAAGGGAGTGCCAATCTCTGCATTCCTCTTCGGCGGCAGAAGACCTTCCACTGTCCCACTGGTACACCAGGCACGGGACTGGAACCATGGCGTCTTCCTGGGCTCTATAGTAGGCTCCGAAGTAACTGCCGCTGTAATCTCTGACCAGGTTGGCCAGGTACGCCGGGACCCATTTGCAATGCTGCCATTCTGCGGCTACAACATGGGCGACTACTTCCAGCACTGGATCAATATAGGCAAGAAATCAAGCGCCGACAAGCTGCCAAAGATATTCTATGTCAACTGGTTCCGCAAGGACGAGGATGGCAACTTTATGTGGCCTGGCTATGGCGACAACTCCAGGGTCCTGGCATGGATATTCGACCGCTGTGACGGCAAGAACAATGCTGTGGAGACAGCCATCGGCTATATGCCTAAGCCGGGTGCTCTGAACACAGAGGGGCTTACAGAGGAAGAGAAGGCAAACATTCCTGCCATTACATCTGTAGACAAAGAGGGCTGGCTCAAAGAGATCAAAGATATCAGGGAAAACCACTATCCTAAGTTTGGAAAGCACCTGCCAAAGGAGCTTTCACAGCAGCTGGACATCCTTGAGAAGAATTTGAATAATATGTAAAAAAATAAAAGGCAGAGGAAACTCTGCCTTTTTTTATCAGGACTGACAAATGAATTTACAGAATGCTCTCCTGCTTTTCGCAGCCGGTTTTCTTATCGCATTTCTGCTGCGGAAACTAAGTTCCAGAAATAAGAAATAGAATTACTGAGCTGTAAAGATATCCACAATCTCTTTTGGTGTTTTGGCATTCAGAAGCAGCTTGCAGAAGTTGCTGGACCGTGTAAGCCGTGCAATCTCGGAAAGAGCCTCGATATGAGGACCAGCCTGCTGTGGAGTTGCTATCAGGAGGAAGAACAGCTTGGAAGGCTCTCCGTCCAGGGAATCAAAATCCACACCCTCAGGCGATACACCGATAGCCAGAACCAGGTTGCTTACCTTGTGGGTCTTGGCGTGAGGAACTGCAATACCTTTCTCAAGGCCGGTGCTTCCCATATTCTCCCGCAGCATGACAGCGCGGAATACACTTTCTGCATCCTCTATCTTTCCAGCCTTCTTAAGTACATCCACCAGCTCTTTGATTACATCAGGCTTGGTTTTTGCCTCCAGTGGAATCTTTATTATATCTTCTTCAATCAGATTGACTACTGCCATATAGTTCTCCTTTGTTATTTCTTCCGTGATTTAGCAAGCTGATAGGTAAAATCAAACTCCTCAGCCACATTTCCGCTGCTATACATCAGAGGCAGGTTCATGAAACACTCTCCCCGCTGTCTGAAGTTGTTTATGAATACAACATATGCTTTATAGCTTTCGCCAGGCTGAATCCTGACAATATTTCTATACATTGTCTTCTTGGCCAGACGTATCTGTGCAAGCTTAGAAGAGCCTTTGGTATTCTTCTCCTCATCAAGTCTGGACTCGATATCTCCGATTACAGCAGCCCGGGCAGTCCGTTCGCCGAAGGATATCTCTGTCTCACGGGAATCATATTTGATCATCATGCTGGTCCTGTTCTTGATCTCAACCTCAAATACCAGTGAATAAACCGGGGTAAGCGCAAACTCTTTATCTATATATGGATTGTCATTCTTTCCATGGCGTTTGATAAGTTCACCTTCATCAAGATAATGACATACTACTGTAATACCATTCTTCTCCTGAGTCTGGACAGTATTATCCTGTGCTATATGATATTTCTTTGTGGAAAGACATCCCGAAAAGCTCAAACAGATAATTAAAAGAAGCAAAATTTTTCTCATATTAATAATTTTATATTTTATTACATATTTTGTAAAGAGAGAAAAAAAAATGAAAATTTTTAAAATTTTTTTCAAAAAATTGAAGCAAAAATGAAATTCTGTGTGTTACATAAGTAAAACTTGTCAGGAGGATGTATATGACAAACAACTTGAATTCAGTGATTGTAGAGGGAAATCTCACCAAGGATGCAGATTTTGATTCAACACAGAAAGGGACTGGTTTCTGTACCTTCGCAGTAGCAACAAACCGGTACTTCAAGTCTGGCGAGGAGATTCAGCATGAGGTTTCGTACTTTGATGTGGAGGCCTGGGGAAAACTGGCAGACAGCTGCCACAGCCTCCTGGTGAAAGGCTCTGGTGTACGGGTTGTAGGGCGGCTTAAGCAGGACCGGTGGAACAGCGAGGATGGCAAGGCCAGAAGCAGGGTTAAGATTGTGGCAGAACATATCGAGGCCAAACCTGTGACCGCATCAGAAAAGACAGAAGTTGCCGCCGAGGAGCCAAAGGCTAAGGAAAAACAGAAAAAAAGCCAGAAACAGGCTGTAGCTGTCTGAAAAAAAATGCCACCCCGAGGTGTCACTCTGAACTAAGTTCAGCGTGACGAAGGGGTGACTTATCATAAGTTATTTTCTGATGGTAGGATCTATTGTATCCCGGACCCAGTCTCCAAGAAGACACATACTCAGTGTAGTCAGGAAGATGGTGAGTCCTGGAATGACTGCCAGCCACCAGTTGGTCATCATGTAGGCTCTTCCAAAGGAAAGGAGGCTTCCCAATGATGTGTCAGGAGGCTGGATTCCAAGGCCCAGGAAGGAGAGTGATGTCTCTGCAAGAATCTTTGCAGGGAAGTTCAGTGTAAGCTCTACAATCAGGATGTTGGATACGTTAGGGAGAATATG
>Ga0208297_1002025_pt1 | contig 13743 bp, 23 predicted proteins | sample LMS_cellobiose_e_FD_187367 | JGI IMG/M metagenome (GOLD analysis project Ga0208297, IMG submission 187367) | Rumen-fistulated moose microbial communities from Alaska, USA - LMS_cellobiose_enrichment (SPAdes) (version 2) | ecosystem: Host-associated > Mammals > Digestive system > Stomach > Rumen... | reverse complement strand
GCGTTTCGCGCTCGCGGGCCTGCGTGCGCTTGCGGGCGTGTGGGCTGGTGTGCGCCTGCGGGCGGGCGTGTGGGCGCTGGTGCTGCTGGTGGAGCTGGTGCCGGTGCTGCTGGTGGAGCTGGTGCCCGGCCTGCTGCCGCTGCCGCCGGTGCTGCTGGTGCTGCTGGTGCCCGGCCTGCTGCCGCTGCCGCCGGTGCCGGTGCCCGTCTCCCGGCCCGCGTCGATCCGCTCCCGCCGGGCCTGCTGCCGGTGCCGTCTCCCGGCCTGCCGCCGGGCCTGCATCGGCGCGGCGGAGGGTTTTATGCGCGCGGTCTATGGCTTGATAGCTTGTATATTATCTCCCCCTATAGCCCCCCAGCGGCCCCAGTCCGCTGCACGAAAACAGCCGCCACGAAAAACGGACACGAAAAAAGCCCGCGCAGGCCGTCCAGCTTGCACGGGCATTTTTCGCGCGGGCGCGTTATTCTGTTTTGCCGCCGGTCATATATGCGCGGATCGCGTCAAGTACAAAATTTTGCAGGCTTTTCCCGCTCGCAGCCGCAGCCGCACGGATTGCCGCTCCCGTCTCTTTATCCGGGCGCAATGTGATGTTGTCTTTTGAGCGGTTATATTTTAGGCTTGCTTTTTTGTGCGCGTCTGATACTGCCACAAAACCACCTCCCGCAAAGTATTATACTATATAACGCGCGAACCGTCGACGGTCATTCTGCACAAAAATAACCGTCGACGTTTGTTTATTTTGCCGTCTTGACTTTTTAACCGTCGACGGTTATCATAATGCCATACCAAGCGAAACGCGACGCCGCCGGACGGCGGGCCGCTCAAAATCAAAATCATTTTGCAGGAGGTCAAGAACATGAAAAAGTTTACAGGCAATTATACCAGCGACGCGGGCAAGGCCCTCAAAAATGCGGATCGGCTTTTCTGCCGGATCGACGAGGACGGCGCGATCTACCTTTGCAACGGCTATGTTGTTTACCGTATGGCCGCGCATGAATACGCCGCAACGGTGCAGCCCGTCACCAAATGCGACGCGGGCAACTGGATCATTGAGCGCGGCGAAAAGCGCGACGCAGGCCCGGCGGATTTTGACGTTATCAAAACTTTCCGCGATACCGTGAACGCCTGCACCGGCTCCGCGCTGGATCGCTGCCCGGCTGAATTTCCCATTGAAAAGGGCGTTTTGTCCAGCTACTACAGCGCCTCCGCCGGTTTTGCGGCTTTTTATAATCGGCTGTACGTCGCCGGGCTTTATTCCGGCTTGACGATCCGCGCAAACAGCGCCATTTCTCCCGCCGTCTTTTATGACGGGGAGGAGGCCGTCGCCATGGTGCTGCCCGTCAAGGCGAAGCCGGACGCGGCCCGCGCTGTCAAGGCATATTTCACGGCGGAGCAGGCCGCCGAGGACAAGCCCGCCGAGCTTGACGCGATCCGCGCCGAGCTGGAAACGGAACGCAACGCCCGCCGCGCCGCCGAGCTTGAAAACGCGGCAGCACTGGACAAGATCACGGAGCAGGCCGCCGAGATCGGCAGCCTCCGCGCCGAGCTTGACAAGCTGCACGCGGAGCAGGCCGCCGCGCCGGTGGAGCAGGCCGCCGACGAAAAGCCCGCCGAGGACGTAAAGAGCGCCGCCGAGATCATAGCCGCCCGCTTTACGGAGCTTGACGGCGTGCGGGCCGTTATCAAAGGCGCAGGCACTTCCGCACCGGTGGTATGGCTGGCAGGCGATACCGAGAAGCACGCCGACGCGATCCGCGCCGCCGGTGCCAAGTGGAGCGGCAAAAAGGGCGCGTATTACGTCCGCGTCGCCTGAACACAAAACTTAGAGCCGAAACGGGCCGCGCGGCCCGTCCGCCGGAAACGGCCTCCCGGCGCTGATGATGGCAGGCCAAACACAAAACACGACGACAAAATAACAGGAGGTTTTCACCATGACAAACAACGAAATCATTTACAGCGCCGCGATTGATGCCGGTATCTACACCGAGGAACAGGCCGCCGCGATCCTTGCCTCCGGGCATATGCTCCCGCTGCACACGTTCCAAGAGTGGAAAGCCCGCGGCTACAGCGTGAAAAAGGGCGAAAAGGCCGTGCTTCACGTTGACCTCTGGAAGTACACGACGCGCCCGGCCAAGGCCCTGCGGGAAGCGGCAGAGGCCGCCGGGGAGGACATTCCCGACGATCCGCATTATTACAAAAAGCTGTCGCACCTGTTCCACGTTTCGCAGGTCAGGCGCACCGACGGCAGCGACGACGGCGACGCGGGCGAAAAGCCCGCCGCGCCGGAGGCCGTAAACGAAACGCCCGCCGCCGCTCCCGCTCCCGTGGAGCAGGCCGCAACCGTGGAGCAGGCCGACGAAACGCCCGCCGCGCCGCTCTCCCGCTCCGAGTTTTACAAGGCGCTTGACGCGCTGCTGGAGGACGACAACGGGCAGATGTTCCTCGGATAACACAAAACACAAGCCGAAACGGGCCGCGCGGCCCGTCCGCCGGAGATCGCCTCCCGGCGCTGATGATGGCAGGCGGGAAAGGGTAACGAAATGAACGAATACAAGATCGAGTTTTCCTATATGCGCGACGGGCGGCGCATATACGAAACAGACTTCACCCACAGCAGCCGCGCGGCGGATGCCGCCGACGAAATCCGCCGCGAGTATTCCGACCTTGACGGCCTGCGGATTGAACAAGTCTGGATCGACACGGGCCGCGCGTGGGAAGTCCGCGAGTTTGATTATTGACACAAAGCCGAAACGCGGCCCCGCGCCGCGTCCGCCGGGGATCGCCTCCCGGCGCTGATGATGGCAGGCCACACAAAACGAAATGGAGGTTTACACCATGCCGAAGTATTACGAAGTCGACGAACAGACCGCCCGCCGCGCAAAAGAGGCGTATTCCATGAGCGAATACAAGCCCGGCAGCGCAACGGCAGAATACCGCGCCGCCGTGGATCAGGCCGCCGAGATCGCCGAGCAGCACAAGCAGCGCGTCAGCCCGTTCTACCATGACAAGATCGACGCGGCCCTCGACCGCTACGCAAAGCGCCTCGCCGAGTGGACAAACGCCCACAACCGCAACACGGCAAGCTGCCCCTCGTCTTTCATCACCGGCGGCAGCAATTACGGCAAAGTGTTTGGACGCAAGCACGAAAAGCAGCAGGGCCGCGAGGATCGTCTTTGGCAGGAATACAAAGACATTCAGACGATCCGCGACAAAATAACCGAGATCGGCACCGGCCCCGTTGACCTGTCCGACCCGCACGCCCGCGAGATTTTGACGGAGCGCCTCGAAAAGCTCCAAAAGCAGCAGGCACGCGCGAAAGAGATCAACGCCCATTACAGAAAGCACAAGACTTTCAAGGGCTGCCCCGGTATCACCGACGAGGCCGCCGCCCGGCTGGATGCCAGCGTAAAAGAGCATAGCCCGCGCCCGGAGTATTACAAGCCCTATCCCGATTATGAGCTTTCAAGCCTCCGCGAGAAGATCAAGCGCACCGCCGCCCGGCTGGAGGAGCTGGACAAGCTGCAAGCCCGGCAGGACGCGCCCGACGAAACGACGGATTTTGACGGCGGGCAGATCGTCCGCAACGCGGATTTGAACCGGCTGCAAATCATTTTCGACACGATCCCCGACGCAGAGACGCGCACCGCCCTAAAGGGCGAGGGCTTCCACTGGTCGCCCAAAAATCAAGCGTGGCAGCGCCAGCTTACCGACAACGCAGAACGCGCCGCCCGCCGTGCCTTAAAGCTCGCATAACGAAAAGCACAAGCGGAAACCCCAGCAGGGCCGCACCGCTCAAAGCGGCCCAGCCCCAGCCCAAAAGGGCCAAACACGAAAAGCAGGAGGAAACAGCATGAGCAAAGCATATCAATGGCCCGGTCGCCCCGTCCAGCCGGACGAGCTGACCCCGGAGGAGGCCCCGTATCTTTACACGGCATACGCGGAATTGTTCGCCGCTGTCCGGCCAAATCTGGAACCGCGCCCCGCCGGAACAATCGCCTTTTTCGGTATGGAACCGCTGCAAGATGGCATCACGGCCCGCGCATGGCTTGAGGCCGGGTACGTCGTGAGACGATAACGAAACGGAGGTATAATCGCATGAAACCCACAAAACACGCCACAACAAACTATCGCATGATCCGCCCGTTTCTTGACGCGGTGGACGCAAGCCCGGAACACTCCCGGCGCTTTCTCTCCGGCGCATATATGCCGCTCTCCATGGAATACCTCGGCTATACGTTCCACGGCGGCAAGGTTTATGCCATAGCCCACTACGGCGAGCAGAACGGCGACATGATGCGCGATCCTGATATGACAATCAGCGTTGACCACAAAGCCGGAACCGTTGACCCGCTCACATACCAGAATGACTATATGGGGCAGTATTCCGAGGTCTATGGCACAAACGACGACGGGCGCGAGACATACCGGCCCCAGCTCCGTGCCGACCTTGACTGCTTCCTCTGGCAATGGCTGAAAAACATTCAGGATCAGCAGTTTACGCCGGACGTGTACGAACCCGACGAAACGGACGAGGACGATTTCAGCGACGTAAACCCGGCGGAAGTCCGGGCCGCGCTGGAGGCGGGCGGCAGCGGTTTTGTCGATCAGGTGATGGCCGACGTGGAGCGGATCGCCGCCGCCAACGCCGCCGACGCTCCCGACGTTCCCGACTGGACACAATACGCGCTTTTCTCCTGAACAGCCCAAAACCCACAAATCCCGCCCCGGAGATTACGAGGGCAGAAAGGACAACAAAATGCTGCACGAAAACGACAAAATCCGCGTTCACATGATCGACTGGCCGCACCGCCGCGAGATCAAGACGCGCAACCACGGGGAAGTGTTCACGATCCAGAAGCACCCTCGCACCGGGCAGCTCTGCATTGACTGGCGGCGCGGCTCCGATCCGCTGGCCCACATGGGCGACGGCCTCCTCCCGCTCCGCTCCTTTGCATGGACGGTGGTATTTGAGAACACCAAAACCGGCGAGCTTTACCACAACAACGAGATTGCCGGAGGCGTTGTACAGCTTGCGCCGGAACACGACGACCTCCGCCGCGCCGTCGCCGCCGGTGTAGCCTGACGCCCACGCGGACACCCTGAACGGGCCGCACCGCTCAAAGCGGCCCGATCCCAGCCCACAAGGGCCAAAATCCAAAAAGCAGGAGGAAAACAAAGTGGATATTTTGAGAACATGGATTGACGCAGACACAAGGCGCGAGCGTGCAAGACTGTATCGCAACATCGACCCGGAAAGCATCACGATTAACGGGCTTGAAATCTATTTTGCGCATCCCGGCGCATATACGCCCGGCGGCAGCAGCGCCGGAATGTATCGTGTCCCACTCACCGGCTGCCCGTACATCACGACCGACCCGGTGCAGATCAAGCAGTATCTTGACGAGCATCCCGACCATGACGGCGGCGTGTGCGTCACGACCTTTGCGAGCTGAAAGGAGGCCCACAAGATGCAATTCCACGGCTTTTCCAGTATCGCCGCCTATGAGCGTGAATGTTCCCGAACGGGCTTTACTACGGAGCGCCAGACGTACCACAAAGACGGCGAGGATTATCTGCTCCTGATAACGCGCCTTGCCCAGCCCAGCGGCACCAGCGTGGACACATGGCACCTGTTCACCGCCGACGAAACGCGCGAGGTGCTGTCCGGCATCATGCCGCACGGCACCAGCGCCGCCGGGCAGCTTGCCCAGCGCGGTTATTTCTCCGACGAAACGCCCGCAGAAGATCCCGCTCCCGCCGCGCCGGAGTATTACGCGGAGGACAGCGCCGGAGATTGGCAGCAATACGCGCTTTTCGGCTGACACGAAAAAGCCCGGTACACAAGCCGGGCTTTCCGTGCTATACTGATACCACCAAAACGCAGGAGGAAACGCCTATGGAACAAGAAACACAAGCCTTTGCCGCGTATCGCCTTGTCGCCGCCTTCGCCGACGGCTCCCGGCTGCTATTCGACGGCCCCACGGAAGAAGCGGCCTATAACCAGATCGCCGCCGCCGCAAAGCAGCACGGGGATGTCGCATGGTATGACGGCGTGACGGATCAGCATTACGAAAAGGGCCGGTATTATAAACTTGTCCCGGAAACCGGCCTGCACCTGACGCACATTGACCTGACGGAATACGACGGCCCGCTGGATGAAAACGGCCTGCCGCCGTCCCTGACCGGCAACCCGCCCGTGGAGAAATAGCCCCCACAAAACGCAGAAAGCCCCTGCAAGCCCGTTCCGGCTCGCAGGGGTATCTTTATCGTTTCCTCTGTTCCCATCCACCAATCACTATTTCTAACGCCGCAATAAAAACCGTGATTCTCCATATGGCGTTTGCGGCCGCATCTATGAACGCAAGTATTATCGCTATGGTATTCATGCCATCCTCCCTATTCGCAAATTGTTTTTCCAACGGCTTTTCCTGCTTCGCGGAAATGCTTTTTCCCACGCGTAATGGCTTTGACGGAAAACAGGCTTTTTCTTGATAATTCTACACGCCCGCCGCCGCTCGCCGCCGGTCGTTTCAGCGACGCCGCAGCGCCGCCGAAAACCGGCGCAAAAATTTTTCCGCTTATAATGATCGCGCACGTGAGGCGCGGCCCTCCAGCTCGTCCGCCATGGGTGCCTCGTCCAGTATGTCCGCCAGCCGGTCAAGGGCCATTTTGTACCAGTAGCGGGCGGTGCTGTCCGGCACGCCCAGCCGTACCGATATTTTGCCCCAACTGTACCCACGCAGCAGTTTCATGGAAAGGATGCTCTTGTACTTACCGCTCATGGCGTCCATGCTGCCCCGGATCATTGCCGCGTCCGCTTCCAGAACCTCCAGCCGCACGCCGATTTCCTGCAAGCGGTCATAGATACCCTTTTCCGCGACGCTTACGGCCAGCGCCTCCGTCGGCTTGCCCGGTGTTGAACCATGCGGCATCCCGTCATAGGACGTTCCGCGCAGGCCGTCATATTCGCCCTCCAGCTCCGCGCGCTCCGTTTTCAACAGCGTGACCATGCCCGGAATAGCCTTGTAATACAGGACGATATTTTCCGCGCCGTTTCTCCGCATATCCAACACCTCCACACAATCAGTCCAGCGTCTTACCGAAAACCGGCTCCGACGCTCCGCTTTCGTCAATCGTCATTTCCGTGCGCAGGATCGCGCCCATATCCCGCGCCAGCTTCCAGTAGCCGTAATAATCGCCGTCCTTGGCATACGCTCCAAAGGCCCGGTATTCCCGCTCCACGGCCTGCACAAAAGCCGCTGTGCGGTCTTTCCCAAAGCCCATAACTTCCCGCATGGCCTTGATATAAAACTTCACCACAGCGTCCGCCGCGTCCCGCTGCTCTCCCAAACGCGCCCAGTCCCGCGCCTTTTTCGGTGCGATGATCACGGGCAATACAAAATCCCCGGTGAACACGTCGGAAATATCCTCGGCCAGCTTTTTCTTAGCCTTTTCCCAGCCCACGCCCTTTTTGTTGAGGTCGAACTGATCCGCCACGGCTCCGGCCCTGTCCGCCACGCGCTGGAGGCGGCCCTCGCCCAGTCCAAAATCCTTGTTGAGCGCCACAAGGATGCACATAGAAACCACGTCCGCCGTCGCTTCGCGCTTCTTTTCGATCTTCTTTGTCTCCGGCTCCCGGCTCTGCAAATAGCGTCGCTGCGCGTTCTGCGCCGCGTTTGCCCGGAAATGCGCCGGTATCTTTTGCTTTCTCATATCGCCGCACCTGCCTGTTCCGGCAGCGCCTCGCCGCAAAGCGGGCAGTGCGCAATGCACAGCGTATGCACGCCCGTCACGGCCAGCGCGTCCGTCATAAGGCGCGGCTTGCCGTCCTCGCCCCACTCGATCCAGAATTGCAGGCCGTCCACCGTCTCCATGCGCCGGTGCCGCGTGCAAAGCGGGCACGGCTTCGCCTTTGTCTGCTCGTCCATGCTATTTGACCTCCTTTGCCAGCTCCCGCCAGCGTTTTATTTCGTCCCGGCTGTCCGCCGTGATGATCTCACGAAAGCGCCATCCGGCAGGCCGCGCTATCGTCTCGATGAAGATACGCCGCCGGACAGGGTAATCCCGCTGCATTTTTCGGACAAACTTGCTCTTGACCTCTACGATCTCCACCGTGCCGTCGGCATAGTCCAGCCGAAAATCCGCCGTGTACTGGATCGCGCCCAGCACAAGGCCGCCATACTCTCCGGCAGGGAACAGTTGAAAACGCGGGTGCTGTTCGCACGCCTTGATTTCTCCCGTCGCCAGCTTCGGCAGTACGGCCCCGATGTAAAACTCATACTCACCCATGCTGTCAAAGTCGCGGCCCGCCGCTTTCGCCTGCTTCATGGCCGCCGCCATGGGATCGCCTTTCTTTTTCTTCGCCTGCTCTGCAAGCTGCTTTTCCACCTGCGCACGATAAGCGGGCGGCAGGTCTTTGAGTTCCAGCCTCATGCAGCGCCTCGCTTTCTGCCCGGTGATCCGTGCCAACACTCCGCCCGCCGGAGAATGACAACGGTGTGGCGCAGCCCCGCGTCGCTGACCGTCGTTTCCACCCGGTTCAGCGTATAGCCGGGGTATTGCTTTTCCCAATAGGCCGCGTCGTCTATGTACAGGGTGCTTGCGTCCTCAACCTTTTTGCGGCTCCACTTGGTATCATTCGGGCGCGGTGTTTTCGGCTTTTCCAGTCCCCGGCTCTGCCGCCACGACCGGCAGCACCGCTTGTTCTTGGATATATATTTCACGAGGCTTTCCACGCTTCCGTGATCCACGTCCAGATATTCGCAGCGCGTCAGGCCGATCCGCTGCCCGCGCTCGCTCCAAAGCTCCTCCAGAATATCCCGCGTCAAGCCCTCGGTATGTTCGATGATTGCATGGTGATGATGGCGGCCCACGGTGCCGCCGTCCTCCTGCACGGTGGTGTACTCCGTCGCCATGACCCATTTCGGTCTGGAAACGTCGTGCTTGTCGCACCAGCGATAAACCCGCTTCATGTAGTTGGAAAAATCCTTGTCGGCCCGTTCCTTGTCTCCGGGCGCTGGCAGGTGGTCGTCGTCATAGGTGCCCGTCCACGAATAATCCCCCTTGCGGAAGTTCGCGTTGACAAGCTGAACATGATAGCGTTTCGCTCTGCTGTCGTTATATCGCTGCTGGGCAAGGCTGGAGGCTTCTTTTTTCTTCGCCCGCGTGGATGCTCTGTGCTTCTTCGGGCTGACGGCGTAGAGATCAACCTCCATGTACGGGGCGGTGTCGTAGTCTTTCCCGCAGATATGTTTCTGTTCCCGCCAGTAGATTGTGCCCACAGCTTCACCCCCTGAATTGACCTTGCAGCAGATCGTGACCTCTTGGGGAAAGGGAAAGCCAAAGAGCGGCCCCTATCGGGGCCTTAAAGAGAAAGCCACCTTTCCCTTTCCCCAAACCCCTATCCCTTTCCGGCTTTCTCCCTTTCTTTGAGAGAGAAAGATTTATTTTTCTTTTTCAGGGACTGGCGGGCGCGTTCACCCGCTCCCTTGTCCCTTAATTTAAGAGTGATATACCAGCCCATTGCGGCCCGTGGCCGCAACCTTTTTCCCCGATGGCATTGCCGGGGCGGGGATTTTTGGCCCCGCTCCCGGCTTGCTTTTTCGTTTCTATGGCTGATTTTCCGCCGCTTTCCGGCGACACATTGGGCAGAGATCAACGGTTTTCCCGCCCGGCTCGGTTGTCCGCCAGCCGTCCTCTTCTGCGATCCGCTCCGCTTCTTCTTGGCTCCATCCGGCGCGATCCAGCGCCCCGCAGCGGTCGCAGACGGGATTATAAAACTCCCGGTAGTGGTTAATGCTCATTGTCGTACCCCTTTTCCTCGAAAAGACAGTCATTGCAGACACAAAGCCGCTCGCCGTCGCGCTCCCTGCTCTCCCATCCGGCATCCCACATAGCCCGCAACGCGGCCCGGAAACTCATTTCTCCCGGCAGCCGCTTTTCGCAGTAGTCGCACACCGGCGTATAGTTGTTATAAAACCGCTCGATCATCGTTTCACCGTGTCAAACATGACCACGTTACCGCCGTGCAGCACTTTCACGCTGCCGCCGTGCCTGCTCTCCGCGCACAGCACTGTCACGCGATCCAAAAGCTCCGCCGCCCGGCGCATAGCGCCACGGTGTCCGGGCAGGTAAACGCCCCGCTCCATCAGCTCCGCCGCTTCCCGCAAGTCATAGGGCAGATCATTGTCCACCGCGATTTCCTTTGCGATCCGCAGCGCGGCCATACCCATGCGGCACGCTTCGTTGACTTCTTCCAGATCGTCGTAATGCTCCCGGTGTTCGGGGTCGAGGATTTCAATAGCCCGTTCAATCTTCATTTTCCCGTACTCCCAAAGCCCGCGCTGCCGCGCTCCGTTTCCTCCAGATTGTTCACCAGCTCCATGTCCGGCGCAAGATAGGGCTGCACAATGAGCTGGCATACCTTGTCGCCCGCTCTCACGGTATAGTCCTTGTCGGAGAAGTTATAGAGCTTCGCCACGATGCTGCCGGTATAGCCCTCGTCGATCACGCCGCCGCAGGAAACGACGCTGCTTTTCACGTTGAGGCCGCTCTTGCTTTCCAGCTTTCCGTATGTGCCCGGATCAAAGGCGATATGTACGCCAGTGTCAAACAGCGCACTACCACCCGCCGGGATCACCGCAGCGTCCCGCGCCCGCAAATCCATTCCCGCGTCTGTCGGGTGCGCCCGCTCCGGGAGGTACGCTCCCAAATCCAGCTTAATCTTCATCATCCATGCCCTCCATTGTGGCTTGCTCGCTGGTTTCCGTTTCCGCCGCTTGCACAGCCGCCAGCGCAGCCGCGCGGCTTTCTTCCCGGAAATACTGCTCCGTGCATCGGGCCTGAAAATCGGAGAGGTCGCCCAAAAACTCCTTGCTTACGATCTTGACCGGCATAATCCCGGCCTCGGTGTCAAAGCCGTTGCGGATCACCACATAGCGGTGCCCGGCAGGATCGACGCGCACCACCGTCTGCACATAGTCGCTTTCCTTGAACACGTCGGCCAGCGGGGAGAGCTGCGCCTCGTCGTAGAAGACCAGCTCGCCGTCGTTGCACAGCAGCGCCGTGGCAAAGGTGCCCTTATAGACCGCCGCAACCTCGATTTTCTTTGCTTCAATGTCCGGCGTGGGATCGTCGCTCAAATCCATGCCGAACATATCATGCACGGTTTCAAAATCCCGTTCCTGCACCACGATCTTTTCCGCCGCCTTGCTGTCAAAGTCAAGGATGGTCATAATCGTGTCGCTGTCCACCGTCTCCGGCAGGCCGTTTGCCTTGTAAAAGCCCCAGCGCGTGCCCAGCCACACGCCGCTGTCCTCGACGTGGCAGAGGTACAGGAAACCGCTCTGCTTGACCAGCTTCGCGTATTTCGATAGCTTCATTTCCCGTCCTCCTTTCCGTCTCGCTGCCGCTCGACGGTCAGTGTGTCAGGGTTCAGTGTGCTGTGCTTCTTGAAATAAGCGGAGCGGCCCCCGATGTCCGTGCGGGAGTACGTGCGGCCATCGTTGAGGTCCAGCGCGAAAACGCCGCCGCTGGCCCCGCTGTACCAGCCGCCGCCGCGAGGGAGGATGTACTCGCCCTCGGTGCTGTCCACAAAGCAGTAAGCGTCCGGCTCTCCGGCAAAGAAAGCAAGCTCTTTGAGCTGTTCGCTCTCGCACTCTACGGCCACATCTGCCCAGCGGCACCCGGAATAATCATCCTTGATCTGCTGTTCCGCCGTGATCTTGATTTCGTCGCCGTCAACGGAAACGCGCAGGGGCCGTCCCGCGTCGTCCGTGATGGGCTGCCAGTCGTCGCCGTTCTCTGTCAGATCGGTTTCCGGCAGGGCCGCGTCGTTGTTCTTTGCCGCCTGCAAATATCCGTCCTTGATCCGTGCGCCCCGGCAATGCTCCCACAGATTGCCGCACAGGTCATGCACGCCGGTGGGCTTGTGGTTATGCGTCCACGTCGCCGGGCCGCTTCCGGTCAGTGTCTTGGGGCCGCCGCCGATCAGCACGCCCTTTTCCGCGCTGTCCCCGTGCCATGATCCGCAATTCGTATTTCCGTGCGGCAACGTGCCCAGCTTCAAACTGATGTCCGCCAGCAAGCCCCATTCCGCAGCGGTGATGCAATGCCAGCCCTCGCCCTTGGAGAAACAGGCTTCCGCAAAATCGTCCTGCGTGATGTTGTAAACAGGCTCCGCCATGGGCAGGCTGTAGGGCTTGCCGTTTATCATGGTGTTCTCATAGACGGAAATATAAATCTCGTCGTAAACCTCGCCGCCGATGATAAAGGCCGGATGTACCTTGTCGCTCCCGCCGAAAAGCTCCTTGTTGGTGATCCTGCGGAAGCGGTGCATAATGGACGGAATACCGGCGTTGTCGTAGATCGCCACAACGTCGTGTTCTGCTACGCCGGGGATCGTCTCCGGCTCGGTCAACGGCACCGGCACCTCCGCCGGGGCATCCGCCGACGCGCTCCTGATGTTGTCCCGCTCGGCGTAGGCCAGAAAAGCCGCCGCCTGATCTCCCACGAACTTGTCTGATCCCTCCGCCGCCATGCCGAGGCCGAAATAGGAATAGCGTACCTTTGCCATGTTCTTAACCCCTTTCTTCGATGGTCACATAGGCCGTTTCCCGCCGGTTCAGCTCCATATCTACCGGCGCATGACAGGAAATGCAGGTGTGCGTCACATACTTTTCCGTCAGGTTGGTCTTATAATGGAACTCCTTGCCGCACTTGCAGCGCATGAACATGGGGCGGAGCTTTTCAAGCGGTGTCTGCGCCCCGCACTTGTCGCACTTAAAGCCGTAGGTTTCCCGCTTCGCGCAGAACGCCTTGACCGCTCCACATTCCTCACACTTGACCATGAGAAAGCCCTTGTACGGCCCCTCGTCGTCGTGGAAGTTGTGGGACGGCTTCAACTCGGTGCCGAACATCCGCGCCGTTCTCCCGCCGTGCGGTGTCTGGTTCTTCTTTGCCGCCTGCTCGCGGGCGCGGGCAGGGAAGTCCGGCGGCATCAGCTCCCGGCGCTCCGGCTCGCTCTCCCGCTCCGGCTCCGTTCTGTTCAGAAGCACCTTTCCGCCGGTGAACGTGTCCTCCAGATAGATGTCCTCGCCCCGCGCATACGCCCGGAACGCGCCGCGCCTGCACATAAAGCGCACGTCCTCAATGGTGGTTTCTCTATTGTCGTCCATTTCTCTGCCTCCTGCTTTTTATAGGTGGAACAAGCTCACTTGGCTTGTGTGTTCCCTGAACCGTTGTTCTTCTGCCGCGTAATAGTCCGGGTCGATCTCAAAGCCGATAAAATCAAGCCCGGCCTCGTATGCCGCAATCCGGCTGCTCCCGCTCCCCAAATGGGTGTCGAGGATTTTGTCGCCGGGCTTCGCGTAGGTCTTGAAAATCCAGTCGTATAGCTTCACCGGCTTTTGTGTCGGGTGAAATCTGTCACCTTGTCCGGCGGAACTGCAAGCCACGATCTTTGCGTTGTCGTTGAAGCTGCACCATGCGTATTCCGCCATAGCCATTGTGAAGTTTTCCGGGATGTTGGTTTTCTGCCACACGATAAAGCAGCGGTTTGGCGGCAGGTCAAAGTAATTCCCGCCCCAAATGATTTGCTGCTTCGATACCCGGAACAGCTCTTTGAAATACTCCGGGCCGGGCGCATGATCCCAGCCTATAATTTTTTTGGCGTATTGCCTCGCCCAGCCGCCGCCGGTTCTGTAAATGCCGCTTTCAGAGTACCCCCCCGCAGCATTTCCGGGC
>Ga0208297_1002021_pt1 | contig 13784 bp, 14 predicted proteins | sample LMS_cellobiose_e_FD_187367 | JGI IMG/M metagenome (GOLD analysis project Ga0208297, IMG submission 187367) | Rumen-fistulated moose microbial communities from Alaska, USA - LMS_cellobiose_enrichment (SPAdes) (version 2) | ecosystem: Host-associated > Mammals > Digestive system > Stomach > Rumen... | reverse complement strand
CCTGATGACGCGGCTCCTATAATCCTTACCCTTCTCGCTTCATCGTTTGTCATACTCATCATGATCTGCCTCATAGTGACATTATCTCAGAACGATTAGAGGGTGACATTATCTCAGAACAACAACAGAAACAATTCTGCGCGCCTGGGAAGGAAGAGTCAATGAGACAATAGAGCATCCGACGCTCGGAAGAAAAGTCAGCTACCGCGGGCTTGTGCGTATGGAGATATATAAACTGCAAAAGCATATAATGGAAAATATTGATTACGCTCCCTATGTGAGCAGGTGGTGACATTGTTCGTCCTTATGTTCTACGATGTAGGAGAAAAGAGGGTAAATAAAGTGCTTAAGGCGGCAAGAAAATACCTAACGTGGATTCAGAACTCGGTGCTTGAAGGCGAGCTGACGCCGGCAGCACTTGAGGCTTTGAAAGTTGATGTGAAGAAGATTATAGACGACGAATATGACAGCGTGCTATTCTATATTTGGAGAACAGAACGGTATATGGCACGTGAAGCGATGGGGGTAAAACGCGGCGCAGTGGATTCATTTATCTGACGGCACGTCGCCCTGTAATAACGCAGAAAACGCACGAGATCGACAGACATTGTGAAACTCCGATTTATTAAGTGCAGGACCGGACCATGACAATTTAATATAGGATTTTTTAAACAAAAACTGCCGTTGACCCAAGCGAAAAGAGTGGGTAAAATGGCAAGGGAGCGGGGGGTTAGAAATCTTCCTCTAAGGAATGGAAACACCAGGTCGCAGAATTCGCTTTTTGTCCTGATTTTCGTTAGAAATCTTCCTCTAAGGAATGGAAACATCAATACTTTTTCAAAAGCTTAAAATAAAACCCGCCCGTTAGAAATCTTCCTCTAAGGAATGGAAACTCGAGTCTCCGAAGGCGAGGTACGTCCCCGAGCCCAGTTAGAAATCTTCCTCTAAGACCCGTTCAGTTCTTTGCAGCGCGTATCTTATCGAGAAATTCCCTGTCGGTCGGGCAGAATTCGTACTGAGGAATCTCTTCGGCCGTTATCCAGCGTATATCGCTGTGTTCAAGCTTTTGCGGCGTTCCCTTGGCTATCGCCGCGCTGAAGAGCGTCAGATGCACGGCTGTATCGGGGTATGTGTATTCCGCTTCGGCAAAGACGCTTCCGAGCGATAGCGCGACGCCGAGCTCTTCGCGACATTCGCGGATAAGGGCCTCTTCCTTGCTCTCGCCCGGCTCTACCTTGCCTCCGGCGAATTCCCACAGCCTTCCGCGCGCCTTGTGCGCGGGCCTCCGGCAGATCATGAATTTATCTCCGCTGCTAATCAACGCGGCCACGACTTCGATCATAAAAATCCCCCCGCCTTTCCGCATGGCGGCGAAAGCGCCGCCATGCGTCGGTAATCATAGCACAGTGCTTACGCCGAGGCGCGCCTGCCTCCGAAAAATACACTGCTCCTGATTCCTTCCTGCGCGCATTTTCTCTTTATCTCCAAGCGCAGCCCTTCCCAGAAATCTTTTTGGCGGCGCAGATATATTTCTTCGTATAGTTCTTTCAGCTCAGGGTGAAGCGAGTGCACGAAGGATAAGATCTTTTCCGCGTTGCCGCGGCGCAGTTTCAGCGCGTCGAAGGCGATGTGCGAGGTTAAGGGCTTCACGGCGTCTATTATCGCGGCACAGTCCGTTATCGCGGGGAAGAGCGGCGCGCACATGACGTCCGTCTCTATCCCCGCGCTTTGCAGAGCCGCCATCGCTGCGAGCTTCTTCTGAGGGCTCGACGCGTACGGCTCCGCCCTCTTCCTGAATTCGTCGTCAAGCGAGCTGAAGGAGAATGTCACGCAGGCGCTGGGAAATTTTTTAAGAATATCTATGTCGCGGACGACGAGCGCCGATTTGGTGATTATCGATATGGAAGGCTGAGCCGGAAGCAGCGCGCGGAGGATGCTGCGGGTCGTGAGTGAGCGTTCCTCGTAAGGGTTGTAGGCGTCGGTCATCGAACTGAGCAGTATGCTTTTGCGGAATAGTTTCGCAAGGTCGAAGGGCGTGGAGGGGAGCTTCACGTCAAGGTACGACCCCCATGGCTCGGCGCGCCCGCGACGCGCGCGCATTATCTCGGCCGCGTAGCAGTAAACGCAGCTGTGCGGGCAGCCGATATACGGGTTTATCACGAAGTCGGAGCCCAGCTTCGTTGGGGAGAGCAGGCTCTTTACCTTGACGCGTGCTACCGTTACCATTTTTCCCCTCCTAATCCATCAGCGGAGTGCAGCTTTTGATTCCCCTCGCCTTGTCTACGTCCGTGATCTTTACCTTCGCGCCGAAGACGTCGCACACGGACTCTTCGGTGATCGCCGAAGCGGGAGGGCCCCCCACACACATACGCCCGCCTTTCAGCAGCGTAGCAAGGTTTCCCGCGAGGAAGGCGTGCTCTGGCGCGTGTGTAGCCATTATAATGCTTATCCCCCTTTCTTCGGCGAGGTTTTTTACCGTTTTCAGCACTTTGATTTGGTTGCCGAAATCAAGGTGCGACGTCGGCTCGTCGAGCAGCAGCTCCGGCTCTCGCACTATCGCGGGGGCGAAGGGCGCCGTCTGCCGCTCGCCGCGAAAGCTCTTATAGAATTCCCGAACGGTTTTTTTGCCCCCTATTCCCAGATTGGCGGGCTTGTGTTTCGGCATCGCGACGTCGGCAACTCCAGATGAAATGCTTGAAGTGGCTTTTACGCAGATTGCTCGAATATGATAATATTGGTAAACGAAAAATTCCGCGGCGTCGTGCGTGGGAGCGGGTGAGAGAATGGCTTTGAGCGGGAATATGAGGAGGGGCGGGGCGCTCGCCCTCTGTGCCGCTTTTTGCTGGGGGATCATCAGCCCCGCGGCGAAGATTGTCTCCGCCGCCGATATAGATCTGATGACGCTGATGATATTCCGCTCTTTATTTACGCTTGCGGCGTCGGGGCTCTGCCTTTTTATCAGCGGACAGCGGGCGCGCCTGCACGTCGGCCGCGAGACGGCGCGCTTCTATTTCATATGCGGCGCTTTCTCCGTCGCCTTGGCGGGAGGAGGCTATCTGAAATCCCTCGCCTATCTCACAGTCGCCCAGGCCATCGTCATACACTACACCTTCCCGTTGGCGACTCTCGCCGGCTCTATGTGGGTCACTCGCGAGAAGCCGACTCTGTTGCAGGTGGCGGCCGGCTTCATCATCGTCGCCGGCGTCGTCACGGGGATGGGAGGAAGCGCCGCGTCGTTCATCTCCGTACCGGCCGCCGGATTTATCTGGGCCGCTCTCGCCGTAATAGGCATATCGGGGCAGGCCCTTGTCGCGCGGCGTTTCTCGATATCTCACGAGACTGACGAACTCGCGATGCTATTTTACTCGAATCTTTTCGGCTCCGCGCTGCTGATAGCGTACAAAACACTCTTCGCCGGCTGGGGGGACGCGGCGCGCGTCACGCCGCGCCTCTTCGCTCTGATGAGTCTGGTGGCCTTTACCGGCAGCTTTCTCTCCTACGGCTTCTTCTACGCGGCGCTTAAATATATACCCGCCGCGGTCGCGAGCCTCTTCTGCACGTTCGAGATAGTCGTCGCTGTCGGGCTCACCGCTCTCTTCGTCGGGCAGGCCCCGTCGCCGCAAGAGACGACCGGCTGTGCTCTGATACTGATAGCCATCTTCTGTGCGTCGGCAACGCCGAGAGAAAGAAGATAACGATAACGTTTTTGGGCAAGGTCGCCAGAGCGCACGTTCCGCGCGGCGCTTAAGCGGGCTTGAAAAGGGAGCCCCCGTGCCTGCTCCTACGCGAGCAGAGGCATCACGTCGCCCTCCGTCACCTTTAGATATATCGTCTCTCCTTCGTGATAGCGGGCGGCGGTTTCCTTCGACGTTTCAACCCTTACCATGGAGAAATTGCTTTCCGAGTCAGAGCCCCGCGGGCGCACGTTGATCACGCCGGAGAATACGTCATCTTTGACTTCGAGTATCTCGGCTTCGATGGTGTTTTTGTCGCGTTCGCTTTCCGGCACCGGAATCAAATAATGCGCGCGCACGCCGACGTAGCGGATTTCTTTAGTCACCCCGCGCGCGCAGCTGAATTCCATATTCCAGTCCTTCGCGCGTATCGTATATGCCCCCGAGGCCTCGGCGCGCGAGAAGTTCTTGCAGCCGGAAAGAATCGCGGCCGCCAGCGTCGGCGGGGCGCCGAAAAATTCCGCCACATCCTTAACTGGCTCGGAAACGCCTTGGTTTATCACGCAGACGCGGTCACATAGCCTGTAGACCTCGTCCCTGTTGTGCGATACGTAAAGGGTCGTGCCTCTGTATTGGCGGAGGACGCGCGCCAGCTTCTGTTCGAGCTGCCAGTGCAGGAAGCTGTCGAGCGCCGAGAGAGGCTCGTCGAGCATTATCACGGCCGGGTCGCTCGCCATGATGCGCGCTAGAGCGACGCGCTGCTGCTGCCCGCCGGAGAGCTGCGAGGGGTAGTGGTCTTCGAGCCCGGAAATGAAAAATCTCTCCGCTATCTCTTTGTAGCGCTCCTCTTTGTTCTCACTGCGCCCCGCGCCGTGTTCTAATACCGTCATTATGTTCTGGCGCGTCGTCATATTCGGGAAGAGCGCGTAATTTTGAAATAGCAGCCCGACGTGACGCTGCTGCGGCTTGAGATTTATTTTAGCGGCCGAATCGTAGAAGGTCACGCCGTTGACTATTATGCGCCCCTCGTCCGGCGTCACGATGCCGGCGATGCATTTCAGCGTCATGCTCTTGCCGCAGCCGGAGCCGCCGAGCAGCGCGAGCACCTCTCCGCCGGCTTCGAAGCTTACGTCGAGGGAAAAGCTCCCGAGTTTTTTCCTGAATTCTACTATCGCCGACATGGGTTACCTCCGCTCGAACTCTTCGGATAGCGTGTGGCTGACGGCTTTGCCCTTCGGCTGGCGATAGCTGTTTTCGAGCATGTTGACGGCTACTAAGACGACGAATGATATAACGAGGTTCACAAAGACCCATTTGTACGCCGCGGCGTCGTTACCCTCGCGCCACAGCTGATAGACCGTCGTCGAAATCGTCGCGGTGCGCCCGGGGATGTAGCCCGTCACCATCGTCGTGGCGCCGTACTCGCCGATCGCGCGCGCGAAGGCGAGCACGGTCGCCGCTAAGATGCCGTCTTTGCAATTCGGCACCATCACGCGCCAAAAGATGTATGTATTCGAAAGGCCCAGCGTCTGAGCGCTGTAGGTCAGGTTGTGGTCGAAGCCGTCGAAGGCCCCGCGCACCGTGCGGTACATCAGAGGGAAGGTGACGACGCCTGTCGCGAATATCGCCGAGTACCACGTCATCGTCAGCTTGAAGCCGAAAAAATCCAGAACGACGGAGCCTACCGGGCCGAGAGGCCCTATCGTCTTTAAGAGGAAGAAGCCTACGACCGTCGGAGGCAGGACCATCGGCAGCGTGAGCACGCAGTCGAGCACGCCCTTTATGAACTTAGGCAGCTTGGAGATGTAGTAGGCGGCGCAGATGCCGCTGAAAAACGTTATAAATGTGGAAATACCCGCTATGCGAAGCGAGTTATACAGCGGGAACCAGTCCAAAAGTATCACTCTCCGTTATCATACGCGGCGGCCTGCGCTCTGCCGCGCGGGCAAACAGCGCCCGATCTTTTTTGAATCGTCAATTCCTTTTACTGATTAAAAAGGGGCCGATTGTGTCGGCCCCTTACACGAGGAGAGAGAAGAAATAATATTTGCCTGGAATATTACTTCTCCGGAATCGAAAATCCTATCTTTGTAAATACCGCCGAGCAGGGGTCGCTCTTGAGGTATTTCACGAACGCTTCGGCCTCGGCCTTATGCTTCGTATCCTTCATGATGGCCGCCGGGTAGATGATCGGCTTGTGCGTGCCCTTCGGCGCGAAGGAGATCACTTCGACGGCGTCCGAGGTGGCGGCGTCCGTGCTGTAGACCACACCGCAGTTGACCGCCGCCGCAGCCGTCTGAGCGAGGACTTCCTTGACGTTGCTGGCGTAGGTGATCTTGTTTTCTTTCTTGAGCTTCTCCCAGATGCCCATGTTCTTGAATATCTCTTCCGAATACTGTCCGACGGGGACGTCGGAGTTGCCGAGCGCGATCAGCTTGACCTTGTCGCTCGCCACGTCGCCGAAGCTGCGGATATTCGTCGGGTTCTGGCCCTTCGGGACGATAAGGACGACCCTGTTCGAAACGATGTCGAAGCGCGTATCGGGCATTACGAACTTGTCGTTGATCGCGTTCATCTGCTTCTGTCCGGCGGAGATAAAGACGTCGCACTCGGCTCCCTGCTCGATCTGCGTCTTGAGCGTGCCGCTTGAGTCGAAATTGTAGACTATTTTGACGTTCGGGTCGACTTTCTCATACATCTCGGCGATCTGGTTCATCGATTCCGTCATCGATGCCGCCGCAAAGACATAGAGCTCAGTAGCGGCAAACGCAGGGAGCGCGATCAGGAGTGCCGCGCAAAGCAGCGCCAAAAGCGAAAGTTTCTTCTTCATATAGAACCTCTCCTTCAAGAATTTTTGCAAACCGCGGCGCGGCCGCAATAACGCAATGAAAATTATATAACGAGCTGCGATTTATTGCAATGCACTTGCGTTGCTGAAATTAAAAAACTTAAGGCTCCGAATAAATTTATGAGACGGCGTATGACGCACGGACCGGCCGGCGTTTTTGCGCCGATTTCTCAACGTTCGTGCCGGCATCGCGAAAAAATGCGGGCTCGATTTGACTTAGATACTTTACGAAGGTACAATGTCACCGAAATTTTATTTTGGGGGTATGTTAATGCAGCTGGAGCGCTATAACGGCCACATAGAAGAGGCCGATTACCTCAATCTCCTTATGGTGGATATCGCCGGCGACATAAGGAGCGTCGCCCTGCCCAAGGGCTACGTGTCGGAGAAGATATTGAAGGACGGCATCGGCTTCGACGCTTCGAATTACGGCTACGCGAAGGTCAGCGACTCTGATATGGTCGCGGTCCCCGATATGTCCACCGCGTTTTTCGAGATCCGCGGCGATTACAAGATGCTCCACGTCCTCTGCGACGTGGTATCGGCCGACCGTGAAACCTTTGATCAGTACCCGCGCAACGTTATAAAGAAAGCGCGCGATTTCCTCCGCGAGGAGGGCATCGCGGACACGGCGAAGCTCCTCGTCGAGCTTGAGTATTACGTCTTCGAAGAGGCGGAATACAAGAGCGGCGTGGAGGGCGCGTTCTACCGAGTTAAATCCTCCGAGGGCCTCGGCGAAGAGTTTGCAAGCAGCCCGAGGGTCTCCCTGCGGGGCGCCTATCACAGGATGCCGCCGGAGGACAGCTACATGGATTTCCGCAACGAAACGGTAAAGCTGATGGACGTCATCGGCATACCGGTGAAGTACCACCATCACGAAGTCGCTCTCTCGCAGCTCGAGATAGAGCTCGACTTCATGGACATGGCACAGGCCGCCGACATGGTCTCCCTCGCGAAATGGATAATCCGCCAGGTCGCCGCGGAGTGGGGCTTGCGCGTAACTTTCATGCCGAAGCCCCTCTATAAGATGCCAGGCAACGGCATGCACGTCCATCAGTTCCTTGAGAAAGGCGGCAGCTCGATTTTCCCCGGCGATGTGCTTTTCAACCTCTCCAACGAAGGGCTTTCCTACATAGCCGGGATGCTGTCGCACAGCCTGACTGGAAGTCTGCTCGCCTTCGCATGCCCGAGCACCAACAGCTACCGCCGCCTCGTGCACGGCTACGAGGCCCCGGTCTCAGCGACATTCGCGAAGGGCTCGCGCGCGGCCGCGGTGCGCATCCCCGGCTACGTCAAAAAGGATGAGACGCGCGTCGAATACCGAACCGGCGACGCGTCGTGCAACCTTTACTTCTTCCTCGCCGCGATGGTGCTCGCCGGAGCCGACGGTATACTAAGAGGGCTGAACCCGGTCGCGCTCGGCTATCAGAGCCGGGAGGCGAGGGAGGATCTGACCTTCCCGCTGAACCTCAACGCCGTGCTCGACGGCCTTGAGAAGGACGCGGATTACCTCGCTCCGGCCTTCCCCGACAAGCTGATAGAGCTTTGGATAAAGGCGAAGCGCGCCGAGGCGGAATACGTTTACAACGCGCCGACGCCGCAGGAATACGAGCTCTATTTTTAGAGAAACGAAAAATTTATGTATAAAAGCATTATAAAGGAGGGGCGCTCGGCCCCTCCTTGAATTTTGCGCCTGAATTTGCGATTATTTCCCGAAGCTCACGCCGATCGCCGCGACGAAGCCCTTTTCCCGGAGCGACGAGCTTTCCGTCATATAGAGCACCTTTCCCGTTACCGGTGCGATGAATTTTTCGATCACCGTGCCGAAATAGTCGGTGAGCAACCCGATCATCTGGCCGCGCTTCACCATGTCGCCGACGCGCACTCTTCTGTAATATATGCCGCGCTTAGACGCGCGCACCTTTTCCATGTTCTCGAATATCTGCGGTCTGCCGACCGGCTGCTGATTCCCGCGCAGCGAGCCGAGACGGCGCATCACGTTTTTGACTCCGTCTATGTGTATCCTCACGGCCTCAGCCGACGCGGCGTTCAACCCGCCAGTCTGGAAGAGGACCGACGGGATGCCGATGTTCTCGTAAACGCTCGAGTAGCAACAGCCCTTGTCGGACCAGCGCCCCTCCGTCTCAGTGATCATGATGTTCGGCATTCCGAAGTAATAGGCCATCTCGTGGGAACGGTCGTTGAGCTCGCCGCGCCTGCCCCTGTGATACGCCGCGAAGGGGACCGAGCGTTCCTGCGCGCCGCTGCCGTGCAGGTCTATATGGTAATCGGCGCCCTTTATCTCGTCGAATATCTTCGCGGCGAGGACGTCGTTGTAATTTCCTTTGATCTGGCCGGGGAAGCAGCGGTTGAGATTATTCTCGTCCGCGAATACCGGAGTGAAAGCGCCCGTTTCGAAGGCCGCCGTGTTGCACATCGTGATTATTTTGATGCTCCCCTTTACGTCGGCCGGCGTAAGCTCGTGCAGCAGCTTTATCGCGGCAAGCTCGCTGCAGAACTCCCCGGCGTGGATGCCGGCCGTTATGACGGCTTCGGGCCCCGGCTCGTCGCCTATTATCAAGCCGACCGGAAGTTCGATCGTTTGCCCGCCGTCCGTTGGAAATTGCAAAATTTCAGTTTTTTTCCCACCCATTTTGTCTCTCTACCTCGTGTAATTTATTTATGTTGCAGCCGTGTTTGTAAGCTTTAAAACAGCTAAAAATGTTGCCATTATTATGGTATTTTGCCGGATGCCGCTTATAAATTATCCAAAAAATTTCCCCAGCTTCGGCGCCCGCCGAAGAAACAACTGAGATTGCAGCGTAAGCAGCCTATCGAAGCCACGCTTAAACCATTGGTAGTATTATACAACAACTTTCAGATTTTAGTTAAAAAAAGCGTATAAATACGCCGGTAAAGCTCTTGATTCCTCCTCTCACGCCGACGCTTTTAATTTGTATTCGAACCGTCCCCATTCTTTTCGCAGCGAGGACTATTATTGATTATTTGTTTGATCTCATCCGTTTTTCACAGAATCATACGCCGCCGCGGCTATGGCTATATCGAGCACGCAGGAGCCGACGCTCTCATATATCGTTATCTCCGAATCGTCCCTGCGCGCCGCAAGCGACCCCGTGAGGGCCTCTCCGACGGAGCCCGCGACCTTCTCCTTTGAGATAAGCCCTTTATTGAAGGGAATCAGAATGTCGCCGGCCGCTTCCCACAGCCCGTCGACGTGCTCAGTGATGATCCTGGCGGCTTTAATTACGGTTTCGTCTTCTATCTCCTGCATAAAGGGCGTGAAGGAGCCGATCGCGTTGATATGGGCGCCGGGCTTGAGCGACGAGGTGCGGAATACCGGCTTCCGCGACGTCGTGCATGTACAGACGATGTCGGAGCCGGAGACGCATTCCTCCGCGTCGGTGCATACGATGATCTTATACGGCCCGTTCCGTTCCTTTTTTATTTTTTCGGCGAAGGCTTCGGCGCGCCCGCGGCTTACGTCGAAAAGGCGCAGCTCGCTCAGCCCGCGCACCTCCTGAATCGCCAGCACCTGTGTGAAGGCCTGTATCCCGCTTCCGATCACGCCGAGCCTGCGCGCGTCTTTCCGCGCCATCAGCTCCGTCGCTATGCCGGCGCTGCCTCCGGTCTTCACCGCCGTCAGCCAGTTGGCCTCTATTATCGCGAGCGGCTCGCCCGTCTCCGCCGAGTAAAGGCTTATCTGCGAGAGGACGCTCGGCAGCCCCTTGGATGCGTTGCCGGGAAAGACCGACGAAAACTTGGCGCCGAAGATCGGCATATTCGTACAGACGGCGGCGAGCCACTGCCCGCAGTTTTCTTCGCCGCGCACCGGGGCCACGATGCGTCCGGCCGCGTACATTTCGCCCTTTGCACAGGCCCTGTAGGCTTCTCTAAATATCGGCAGGGCCATCTTCATATTTACTACTTTTTTGACCTCTTCCTCAGTGATGATGAGAAAATCCTTTATCATGACAAACGCCCCCCTTTGATATAGTTTTGTTTTTTTAACATAGCGTAAGATAGTTTTGCAACCGATGCGATTAAGATAAATCATGCGGGGCTTTTAGTCAAATATCAGCCAAACGCTTTAAGATGATTTTTTGCCGGAAGGCCGCGCGTAGCGGCCTGTATTTTCCGGCGCTCGAAAAAGGTGATAAAGCGCAAAAAAGTTGTATCGATTCGTACCGTTGATGTATCATATGCGCGTAAGGAATCAAAGTCAAAATGCGGTGCGTCTCAGCCGCGTCTCATATCCAAGCATTTTTAGGAGGAATGGCAATGATCAAAAAAGAACGTCTGGCGCGCCTTGCCGGAGAGCTGAAAAATAGGGGGCTCGACGCGCTTTACATCGGGCCGTCGGCGGACCTTGAATATATCGGCGAGTTCCGCTCTTTCCCGGATGAGCGCGTGCGCGGGCTGATGGTCGGCAGCGACGGAAGATGCTTCGCGCTGACGCCGCTGCTTTACAGAGAGGAAATGATGGACGCTTTCGGCGACCTGCCCTTTTACTCTATGTGGGACGATCACGAAGGCTTCGCCGGCGCTTTTAAGCGTGGATGCGAACATCTCGGCGTGAGCGGCGGCAAGGTGGCGTTCAACGACGGAGTGCGCGCGGTCGACCTCTTCGCCATGCTCGAAGCCGTAGACATTCGGCCGGCGGACGGGCAGGATCTGCTCGCAAACATGCGCTCGCGCAAGGACGGCGAAGAGCTCGACAGACTGCGCCGGGCAGGCGCGATAATAGACGGCGTCGTCGAAAAGCTCTATACGTTTATAAAGCCCGGAATGAAAGAGCGCGACGTCATAAGGGCGATCCCCGATTTTATCGAAGAACTCGGCGGGGAGGGGGAGTCCTTCGCGCCGATAGTCGCGAGCGGCCCCAACGGCTCGATGCCGCACTACGGCGGCGATCGGCGCGTGATAGCGGAGCACGACTCCGTGATACTCGACCTCGGCTGCCGCTACAAGTCATACTGCTCCGACACTACGAGGACCTTCTTCGTCGGCGAGCCGACGCGGGAAATGCGCGAAGTATACGAGATAGTGCGCCGCGCGCAGGCCGCCGGCGAGGCCGCGGTAAAGCCCGGCGTCACGGCGGAGGAGGTCGACCGCGCGGCGAGGAGGGTGATCGTCGACGCCGGCTATGGGAAATATTTCTTCAACCGCGTAGGGCACGGCGTGGGCATAGCGGTGCACGAGACGCCGTTCATCATCGAAGGGAATAAAAAGCCGCTCGAGCCCGGCAACGTATTCAGCGTCGAGCCCGGCATATACATCCCCGGCAAATTCGGCGTGCGTATCGAAAACCTCGTCGCCGTCAAACCGGACGGCACGGCCGAAGCGCTGAACAAAACGACGAGAGAGATGAGAATCATAAAATAAGCGTAACGCAAGCAGTGTGAAATGAATGCCGCCAGGCTCATTTAGCGCCGGGCGGCATTTTTGTACTGCGCTATATATTTTTGTACTTTAAAAGATAAAAAATTATAGCTTTTTGTTAAAATGGATACTAAAAAGTGTGAAAGTATGTTATCCTGTCTTCTGAGGTGAATTTTATGGGAGAAAAGTCATCGCTGTCGGCGCAGGTATATGAAAGCATAAAAGAGGGGATAATATCGCTGAAATATCCGCCGGGATCGGTGCTTAAAGAGCGCGAGCTCTCCGAAAGCCTCGGCGTCAGCCGCACGCCTGTCCGCGAAGCGATACAGCGCCTTTCCCAGGAGTCATGGCTCGTACCGGGAGAGGGCAAAAGAATGCAGGTGCGCCCCGTCACTACGGCCGACATACATGAGATCATCCAGATCCGCAACCTTGTGGAATTCGCCGCGGTAGACGAGCTGATCATGCACGGAGAGCCGCGCGTCGTAGCAGGGCAGCTTGATTCCATATTAAACGAAATGAAGGGCGCGAAGGAAGAGTTCACACTTGTGACGCTCGACCTCAAATTCCATCACCTGCTGGTCGAAAGCATGAATAACGAAAGGCTTTTGAGATTCTGGGGCACCGTGCAGGACGAAGTTAAGAGAATGGGGCTGTTGAGGCTCAGAGGAAACGACCGCTGGCACGAGGTGATAAACGAGCACGGGCGTATGGTGGAGACCCTTTGGGACAAAGATCTGCAAAATACCAGGCTCGCGCTGAGGGAACATTTGGAACGCAGCTATGCCAATCTGATAAGCGAATCGGAATAACGGCGGGATAATAAAAAGAATAATTTAAGCATTGCATTCTAATTGAAAAAAGAGAATCGAAAAAAGATTCTCTTTTTTGTTTTTATAAGCCCGAGTATCCTCTTGACAAAATTGCATTCAAAATAGATAATTTGCATGCCAAGAAGTTAAGAGTATGCAATGTTATTGCGATTAAAGCTAAGTTAGAGAGGAGCAAGCAGTGTGAAATTTACTGTTTTAGAGAAAAACGGAAAAGAGAAAGTCATAGACTTTATTCCGAAGCATATCATCAATGCGGGCTACACAGGACGCGACCAGGCGGCTGTGCAGGCCCACATCGACGAACTGAAGGAAAAGGGCATTCCCGCGCCCGACAAGACGCCTGTCTATTTCGTCAAATTCGGCGACAGGCTGACTCAAGAGGAAAAGTTCGAGGTACTTGATGAAACGGATCATTCCGGAGAGGCTGAATTCGCGCTCTTCTTCGACGGGGATGAGATATACGTAGGCGTCGGCAGCGACCACACCGACCGCAAGCTCGAAGAGGTAAACATTCCTAAAGCGAAGCAGATGTACCCCAACACAGTGAGCAGAAAGCTCTGGAAGCTGAGCGACGTCGTCGACCATTGGGACGATATAACGCTCCGCAGCTGGATAAAGGTAAACGGGAAGAAGACTCTCTTCCAGGAAGCAAAGCTGACGGCCATGCTGGATGCGGCGGATCTTATCAAAAGGACGAAAGAACTTCTTCGCAGCCCCGAGGAAACTGACGGGCTCGTTCTCTACTCCGGGACCGTCGCATCCCTTTTCAGCGCGGACTACAGCCCGTATTTCGAGACGGAACTCGAAGATCCGGTCCTCGGAAGGAAGCTTGGCGAATCCTACGAAATGACCTGCGTCTCGTCTTGGTATAAAGGCAATTGACTTTTACACAAATAAATCATAAGGAGACCAGCTATTAAATGTCAAGCAGTAAATCCGAGAACATTAACCAAGAATCGGGATCATTAGCGAGAACATCATATAGCTGATCGACCGCCTGAAAAAGGCAAAAGCGCACCTTGAAAACAG
>Ga0208297_1002019_pt1 | contig 13804 bp, 10 predicted proteins | sample LMS_cellobiose_e_FD_187367 | JGI IMG/M metagenome (GOLD analysis project Ga0208297, IMG submission 187367) | Rumen-fistulated moose microbial communities from Alaska, USA - LMS_cellobiose_enrichment (SPAdes) (version 2) | ecosystem: Host-associated > Mammals > Digestive system > Stomach > Rumen... | reverse complement strand
GCTGATGAAACGCTTTACCGCCGCTGTCACCCGTTGATCATCGGCGACAGCGATATCCTGCGCCGGTCCATGCAGATTTCCGGCATGCCCCAACTGGCGCTTCATCCGGTGCAGGGCCCCCGGGACGCCTACTTTCAACCTGGCATTATGGATGTGCTTGATTTGAACATCTGTCAGGCCATGGATGCTCCGGTGGGCCAGGTGACTGCCGCCGCCGGAGACGCTTCCTTCCAGTATGTAGTCAAAGCCATTCAATTGGCCATGGAGAAAAAGATCGACGCCACCGTTACTAACGCTATCTGCAAGGAGTCGGTGAATCTGGCGGGGCATCACTTCGCCGGGCATACCGAAATCTACGCTCATTACACCGGAGCCTCCAGTTACACCATGATGCTGGCTTATGAGGAAATCCGCATCGTGCACATATCCACCCACATATCCCTGCGGGAGGCCTGCGATCGGGTGAAAAAGGAAAGGGTGCTGGAAGTGATCCGCATCGCCGACAAAGCCTGCCGGGATATGGGCATCGCTGCTCCCCGGGTGGGCGTGGCCGGGCTGAACCCCCACTGCGGCGAAGGCGGCCTGTTCGGGCGGGAGGAGATGGAAGAAATTACCCCGGCCATCCGACAGGCCCAGCAGGAAGGCATTGATGCCATCGGCCCCGTATCGCCGGATACCATCTTCCCCAAGGCCCGGGGCGGCTGGTACGATATCGTGGTCGCCATGTACCATGATCAGGGGCACATTCCCCTGAAAACCATTGGCTTTGTATACGACCGGGACAGGCAAAAATGGCAGGCCGTCAGCGGGGTGAATATTACCTTGGGCTTGCCCATCATCCGCACCAGCGTGGATCACGGCACGGCCTTCGATCAGGCGGGCCTGGGCACCGCCAGCGCCGATAGCCTGAATAACGCCATCTCGTATGCCATCAGTTTCGCAACCGCCCAAACGGAAGCGTGAACTGTGATATAGCATAAAAAATGATAAGGAGGAATCTCACAATGAAGAAACTGCTGTCCACTCTGCTTGCGGCCACTCTGCTGCTGTCCCTGGTGGCTGTGCCTGCGCTGGCAGAGGCCCCCAACGGCACCTACACCATGTTCATGCGCTCTACTTACATCGACTGGATCAAAGAACTGAAATGGTACGATGAGGCGGAAACCCGAACCGGTATCCATGTGGATTACGTGTACGGTCCCGAAGAATTCGCGGATTGCTATGCCGAGGTGGACCAGCGTATTCTGTCCAACACACTGACGGATGCCGTGATGACCAAACTGACCCAGACCAACGTGTACGGCCCTGACGGTGTGTTCGCCGATCTGGCTCCCTACATTGAAAAGTACGCCCCCAACATCAAGGCCTATATTGAAGAAAATCCTGCTTATAAGGCCCTGGTAACCAACGATAAGGGCGCCATCTACGGCCTGTGCAAGGAAACCCCCATCTTTGCCGATCTGATCGGCTACCGGGTGGATCATTTTGAAAAAGCCGGCATCGATCCCGAAAAGGTGATCACTGTAAAGGATTTCACTGAAGCCCTGCGTACCCTGAAAGCTTACTGGGGCAAGGACAATCCCAACTATTATCCCCTGACCGGCCGTGATTCTGCCCTGCGCTTCGCCGCCTGGTTCTCCTGCCCCGCCACCATTTCCACTGAGGAATCCAACGGCGTGTACATCGGTCACTACAAGGATGGCTCCTTCGATATCCTCAACGACAACGCCTACACCATGATCGAAACCATGAAGACTTGGTACGACGAGGACCTGATCAATCCTGAATGGGTGGCAGGCACCTTCTCTGAAGGCGACTGGGAAGCCGCAATGCTCAACGGCAACGGCTCCATCTTTTATGATTATTACACCCGTGCCCAGTGGTTCATGGTCAACGGCGGCCCCGCCAATGATCCTGATTTCAAAATGGGCGTCCTGAACTTCCTGAAAAATGAAGATGGCTCCGTGATCCCCGTCACCTCCTCCATGCCCTATAACGATGAGGTTGTCACCGCCATCAATGCCAAGGCCAGCGAAGAAACCATCAAGACCATCCTGACCTTCCTTGATTACTTCTATTCCGAAGAGGGGCAGATCCTGGCCAACTACGGTGTGGAGAACGTTAGCTTCAAAGTGGATGAACAAGGTGAAAAGGTGTTCATCGTGGATTACAATCAGGAAGAAGCGACGCCTGCCGGCGAAAAACGCTGGAGCTTCCTGTCCGACCGTCTCACCGTTTGCAAGCCCGTGGATGACGAGGCCTTCTTCAAGTGGAACGACGCCCTGATCGCCGAAGCGGCCAGCCGCCTGTTCACCGAAGACAACATGATCACTGCCTACGCCATCAAGCTCACCGATGAACAGAGCATGGAACTGAGCAACCTAATTGCCAGCGTATATGACGCTGAAGTGGCCGGCATGACCGCCTTTATCACCGGCAGCAGCGAACTGACCAACGATTCTTGGAAAGCCTTTCAGGAACAGATGAATAACCTGGGCCTGAGGCGCATCGAAGAAATCCAGTTGGAAGCCTTCCGTGCCCAGTACGCCGAATAAGCAAGCCTATCGAATCTTTTGCTCCGGGCAGGCGCAGGCCTGCCCGGAGGTATCCTCTTATTTCCCTGGAAGGAGCGATGAAAGCCATGTCCAGCCACCCTGCGGCAAACAAGCGGACCCTGTGGGAACGCATCATGCGGGATATCAAACGCAACCGGCAGCTATATTTGCTGATTATCCCCGGTTTTTTGCTTCTGGTGCTGTTCAAAATCGGCCCAGTTGGCGCCATGGTCATCGCTTTCCAGAATTTCCGGGCTTCCCGGGGGCTGTGGGGCAGCCAGTGGGTGGGGATCACGAATTTTGAAAGGATCATCAATGATCCTTACATCCTTACCCTGACCAAAAACACCGTAATCCTGGCGGTGCTGTCGGTGGTGGTGGTGTTTCCGATCCCCATCATTTTTGCGCTGTTCCTGAACGAAGTAAAGTCCAAGCGGCTGCATGGATTCATTCAATCCATGAGCTTCCTGCCCTATTTCATTTCTGCCGCCGTCATGGTGTCTATTCTATCCACGCTGCTGTCGCCATCCTCCGGCCTGGTGAATAACCTGATTCGGGCGTCCGGCGGCAAATCAATCAATTTTATGTCTCAGCCGGAATGGTTCCGGCCCCTGTATGTGCTGCTGGAAATCTGGCAGACCTTCGGCTATTCCGCTATCATTTACATTGCCGCCATGACCGCCATCGACCCGGCCCTGTACGAGGCGGCTGAAATGGACGGCGCCAATCGCTGGAAGAAAATGTGGCATATCACCCTGCCTTCCATCGCCACTTCGGTGATCGTGATGCTGATTATTTCAGTGGGCAATATTTTTACCGTCAATCTGGACCGCATCCTGATCATGTACAACCCCAGCACCTATTCCACCGCCGATGTGATCCAAACCTACGTATACCGCATCGCTTTCCAATCCAAAGGTTTTCCGGATTACAGCTACAGTGCCGCGGTAAACGTGCTCAAATCGGTAATCGCCTTCATTCTGGTGATGGGCGTCAACAAAATCGCCGATAAAGCCGCCGACGCCCGGCTGTTTTAAGAAAGGAGGCAGCGGCGGATATGCTGAATTATTCTCATCATAAACATCATCGCCTGTCCCTGTTTGATGGCGTCAACGAATTATTCCTGCTTCTGGTTTCGCTTCTGTGCGTATATCCCTTCCTGTATGTATTCTTTGTCGCTTGCTCGGACGGTGCATCCCTGGCGCTGGGCCAGGTCACTTTTCTGCCCAAGGGCTTCCAATTGCTGTCCTTCCAATATATTTTTGATAATCCCCGCTTCAACGTGGGCACCGGCCTGATCAATTCCTTTCTTTATACCCTGGGCGGCACCGCCGTGGCCCTGTTTGTAACCTACATCACCGCCTTTGTGCTCAGCCGCAAGCGGTTCGTGCATCGGCATTGGATAATGCGCCTGTTCATCATCACCTGGGTGTTCGACGCCGGCATTATCCCTCAATATATCATTTATAACGCCTTCTCCTTTGTGGATAATCCCTTGGTTATGATCATCCCGGGGGCTATCAACACCCAATTCCTGATCATTGCCCGCACCTTCCTGCTGGGCATCCCGGACGAGCTGGAAGAAGCGGCCTTCATTGACGGCGCCAGTGATCTGCAGATTCTGTTCCGTGTATTCCTGCCCCTGTCCACCACCATTCTGGCCACGGTAGGCACTTTCTACGCCGTCAGCATCTGGAACCAATATCTGATTCCCCAGATCTATTTGAAAAGCGATAAATACCGCACCATTCAGCAGGTGCTGAAAAACGTTGTGGTTACCGACGGCGCATCAGATACCACCTTCGTCAACGTGACTGTGGGCGATGTGACGCTGAACCAGCACAATTTGAAGGCGGCGGCCATTTTTGTCACCATGCTCCCCATCGTGCTGGTGTATCCCTTCGTGCAAAAATATTTCAAGAAAGGCGTTCTGCTGGGCTCCGTGAAGGGCTGATACGGAACGTTTGTGAACGAATAGAGGAGGAGCGATCATGTCCCGCACCTTGTTTGAATTGCCTGCCCTTCGCACGGATGGCATCCTGTGCCACAATAACACCCTGGATACCATCGAAGCCCTGATCCCCAATGCGCCCTATAACAGCTGCCACGCAGCCGATCTTCTGGAAACGAAAGATGGCGATCTGCTGTGCGTATGGTTTGCCGGTTCCAGCGAAGGCTATGCCGACATTTCCATCGTGGGCAGCCGTCTGAAAGCAGGGGAAAACCAGTGGTCCGCACCGGTGAAATTATCCGACGATCCCATCCGCTCCGAGCAGAACCCCAGCCTATTCCAGCATCCCAATGGCGATATCTGGCTGATGTACACCGCCCAGGTGGCCCGCACCGACGAAACGCCCGAAGGGTATTCTCTGCAATTCACCGCCGAGATTCGGCGCAAAATTTCCCACGATCAGGGTTACACATGGGGCCTCACTGAAACCATGTTTCATCGGCCCGGCTCCTTCTGCCGGCAGAAGATCCAAATCCTGTCCAGCGGCCGGTGGATTTTCAGCAACTGGTATTGCTTTGAGGACAAAACCCGCAACGGCAGCGATATCACCGTGTTTCATTTGAGTGACGACCAGGGACAGACCTGGCGCACGGTGGAATTGCCCGGCAGCGAAGGACGGGTGCACGCCAACATCGTGGAAAAGGACCCCGGCCACCTGGTGGCCATCATGCGCAGTCGCTTCGCTGACCGCATCTGGATCGCCGAATCCGACGATGATGGCGATCATTGGACAGTACCCTTCCGCACAGAATTGCGCAACAACAATGCTTCCATTTCCGCCGTGAAGCTGCCCAGCGGCGCCATCGGCCTGATTTATAACGACGTTGCCTTTTCCGATGAACCCGGCGGGCCCGTAGCTCTGTGGCCCGATCAGCGATGCCCTGTCACCTTTGCCATCTCTGAGGATGGTGGACACACCTGGCCGTACCGGCGCATCATTGAAAGCGGCGAAGGCTTCTGCGGTTACTGGAACGATATCAATAACCGCCGCTACGAATACCCCGTAATGATGGTGGCGCATGACGGCGTCATCCATGCCGCCTGGAGCTGGGGCAGCCGTCTGCAGGTGAAATATGTGGCTGTCACGGAGAATTGGATTCGGGGTCAGCGCACTGAGCATGGTATCGACAATGACCAAACCCATTTCTGTTTGCGATAAACCCTCCCTGCGAACGATTCTGCTTGTCTTCCTTAAGTGAGCATTACTATTTTAAGAGGAAATTGTGAGTGTCGCAACATAAAAATAAAACCGTCTGTGCCGCAGAACTGACGGTGCAGATTGCCGAAATAATCCGAAGACACATCGAAGAGAGGATGAACTGAATTGGTGATAAAACTGTAAATACGTATATTAATTCTCGTTGTGTGGATTCTTGCTCAATGATCCGGGGAATGGAGCAATAGCTTTGCGTTTGCAGTGCGGGCAAAGCCGTCTTTCACTTATTTGCCCCGCGCTTTTCCACCATGGGGAAACACGGGTTTTGGGCCTCAGGCCGGCAAAGATGTTCCTGAGGGAAAAAACCAAGGGTTTGGGGATTCTGCGATGCGGCCCAAAGGGTGGCCGATCGTTTGAACGCCTCCAGAGTAATTCTGGAGACGTTTTGCGGGCGAGTCAGTTCTTTTTCCAGACGGTGGGAGAAAACAGGATCAGCACCGGATAGATTTCCAGCCTGCCCGCCAGCATCAGAAGCGAGAGGATCAATTTGGAAACCGGGGAAAAGAACGCGAAGTTTTCCGCCGGGCCCACCTGGCCCAGGCCGGGGCCCACGTTGGACAGGCAGGTGAGGGAGGCGGTGAAGGACGTGGTCAGGTCCCCCGCGTCAAAGGACAAAAGAATGCCGCCCGCCAGGAACAGGCACAGGTAAATGAACAAATAAACGCCCAGCTGGGTCAGGGTGCTTTCGGGAACGGATTTGCCCTCAAACCGCACCACGGATACCTTCCGGGGCAGCAGAGTATGCTCCAGGTCCCGGTAGGCGGACTTCACCAGCAGCAGCACCCGGCTGATCTTGAACCCGCCGGCGGTGCTTCCCGCGCAGGCGCCGGTGCACATCACCAGCAGCAGCATGCACCGGGCAAACAGCGGCCAGATATTGAAATCCGTGGTGGAAAAGCCGGTGGTGGAGATGACGGAAGCGGTCTGGAAAAAGCCATAGCGCAGGGCGGTGAAGAAATCGGGATACCGGGGCAGGATGGTGGCCGTGATGGCCCCGGTGGCCAGGAGCACCAGCCCCAGATATGCCCACATTTCCTCGCTGTGCAGAATGGGCCCGCCCTCCCGGCGCAGGGCATGGAAATATATGGCGAAGTTGATGCCGAACAAAAGCATGAAGCACGCGATGATCCATTCGATCAGCGGGCTGTGGAAGGCGGCCACGCTTAGGTTATAATTGGAAAAGCCGCCGGTGCCCGCCGTGCCGAAGGTGTGGATCAGGGCGTCGTAGACGTTCATCCCCGCCAGCAGCAGGCACGCGCATTCGGCCAGGGACAGGGCGAAATACAGGGCATAGAGCATCTTGGCCGTATCGCCCATCTTGGGCAGGAGCTTGCTGAAAGTAGGGCCGGGGCTTTCGGCCCGGGCCAGGTGAGCCGTGCGGCCGGACAGCCGGGGCAGCACCGCCAGGGTGAACACCAGCACGCCCATGCCGCCGATCCAGTGGGTGAAGGAACGCCAGAACAAAATGCCCCGGGGCAGCCCTTCGATGTCCCGCAGGATGGTGGAGCCGGTGGTGGTGAAGCCGCTGACAGATTCAAACAGCGCGTCGTGCAGATGCGGAATGGCCCCGGAAAACACGAAGGGCAGCGCCCCGAAGAACGAAAGCAGCAGCCAGCTCAGCCCCGCCACGGCCATGCCGTCCCGGGCGGTCAGATCATCCCTTTTTGGATGCAGGAGAAAGCCGGGCAGCGCCCCGCACACCAGCGTGAGGGCAATGGTGAAAATGAACGCCGGCGCGTCGCCGCCATGATGCAGGAAGGCCACCAGCAGCGAGGGGCACATCAGCGCCCCTTCCATCATCAGCAGCCGGCCCAGCAGCCGGAAAACCAACCGATAATTCAAATCTACGCTTCCTTTACTCTGTAATCAGGCGTCACCGGTGCACAATCTGGCCCAGTTCGCTGATCCCCGTGCGGCGGGAAATGGCCACCACGTGGTCGCCTGCCTCGATGGTATCGTTGCCGAAGGGCACCTGCACCTGGCCGTCCCGCACGATCACAGCGATCAGGGCGTCCTTATGCACGTTCAGGTTTTTCAGCGGCACATGGGTATAGGGGGCGCCGGGATCGGCGATGAATTCCAGGGCCTCGGCCTTGCCGTCCATCAGGCGGTACATGCGCTCCACCGTGGCCGTTGACCGGCTGGCGCGGGTGCGCACGGTGCGCAGGATGGAATTGCAGGCCACCGCCTTGGTACTGATGATGCTGTCCAGGCCCATGTTGTGCATCAGCGCGGAATAATTCTCCCGGTTGGATTTTACGATCACCTTTTTCACGCCCCGCTGCACCGCATAGAACCCGGCCATCAGGTTTTCCTCATCCCGGCCCGACAGGGGCACGAAGGCGTGCACGTCCGACAGGCCCTCGCTCTCCAGCAGCTCCTGGTCCGTGCCGTCGCCCTGGATGATGGTGGCGCCGGGCAGCAATTCGGACAGCCGGCGCGCCCTTTCCGGATTGATCTCAATGAGGGACACCTTGATTTTCATGCCCAGCAGCATATTGGCCAAATAATAGCCGATGCGCCCGCCGCCCATGATCATAACGGACTTGATGGCGGAGGCGCCCTTGTTCAGCGCCTCGAAAAACTGGGTGATGGTTTTCACGTCGGATACCACGTGCACCCGATCGCCCGCCTTGATGACGAAATCGCCCTTGGGAATGATGATTTCGTCCCCCCGTTCCACCGCGCAGAAGAGCACCTGGGGCAGGTGCTTGTTTTTCTTGTACATTTCCCTCAGGGGCACGCCCACCACCGGGTCGTCCTCCGCGGCGCGGAAATCGGCCATTTCCACCCGGCCCCGGGCGAAGGTTTCCACCGTGCCTGCATAGGGAAAACGCAGCATGCGGCTGATTTCCCGGGCGGTGGCCCGCTCCGGGTTGATGGCGTAGTCGATGGAGAGCTCCTTTTGCAGGAAGGGCAGGGCGGACAGGTATTCCGGGTCCCGGATGCGGGCAATGGCATACTGGGCGCCCAGGCGCTTGGCCGTCAGGCAGGAGAGCATGTTGATCTCGTCGCCCATGGTGGCGGCGATGACAATATCGGCGTGGGGCGCGTCGGCCTCCCGCAGGGTATCCACGCTGACGCCGCTGCCTTTGATGAACATGGCGTCCATGGTGTCCTGGCTGCGCTGGATCACCGTATCGCTGCGGTCAATGACGGTCACGTCATGGCCCTCATTGATCAGGCTTTGGGCCAGGGACGCGCCCATCTTGCCGCCGCCGATGACTAAAATCCGCATGATTGCCTCCGAAAAGCGAAATCAATCTATATTATAGCAGGCTTCCTCCATTTTGAAAAGGGGGAGGAAATGGAAAGGTGAAGCGCGGAAACGGCGCCATGATCCAATGCAGCCTAACCGTCTATGATCCCCGCGTTTTCCAGCGCGGTCAGCAGCGCCTGAACGCAGGCCTCGTACACCCCGTCGTCCCCGCCGTAGGGGTCCGGGATGGCGGGGCGCAGGACGCGCACCTTGCCGGCGCAGGCGGGAAACAGGCATTTCAGGTATTCCGCGTGGGCGTCCGTCATGGCGAACACCCACTGAGCGCGCGCCATGAAATCTTCCGTGACGGGCTGTGCCAGGTGATCGGTCAGGTCGGCCCCGTGCCGGGCCGCGGCGCGGATCGCCCGGGGCGTGGCCGGGTCCCCGGAGCGGGCGGCGATGCCGGCGGACTCCGCCCAAACGCCCCGCGCCCGCGACAGGGCGGCGGCCAGGGGGCTGCGGCAGGTATTGCCGGTGCAGACGAACAGAATCATAGCGCATCCTTTCCCGGCGCGGCGGCTGTCCTCCGCGCCCTTTCTATTATAGCCCTTTGGGCAAACCGTGGCAACACGGGGAGGGGACCAATTTTCATTTCATGCGGCGCCGCGCGGCAAAACACGCGCAAAAACAGAAAAAAAGAAAAAATCGTGAAAAACGCTTGCGTTTTTTCGAAGCATATGATAAAATACCGTTTGCTGATTGTCAGCGCATGAATCCGTGAGGAGGTGAAGGAAGTTGCCGAACATCAAGTCCGCCATGAAGCGTGTAAAGGTGAGCAAGAAGAAGAACCTGCGGAATCGTATGGTGAAGACGGGCGTTAAGACTGCCATCAAGAAGTATCAGGTCGCTCTGACTGAGGGCGTCGCCCCCGCCAGCGCGCAACTGAGCGCCACCGCCTCCGCTATTGATAAAGCGGCTGCCAAGGGCGTGCTGCACAAGAATGCCGCCAACCGCAAAAAGGCTCGTCTGGCCAAAGCCCTGAATAAGGTGCAGGCCTGAAACGCTGAAAGCCCAAATTGCCAAAAACCCGCTCATGGCGGGTTTTTTATTGCTGAGAATACAAAAGGGGAGACGTTCAAGAGGGCGCGATGGATCACCAGTTGTTGCACCAGCCCACGGTTTCACCCTTCAGGAGGGCGACGGGAACGATGACCGCATCGTTGGAGGCGGTGTCCGGACGCTCGATTTTGTCAATGAGCCGCCGGGCCGCCGCCCGGCCCATGAGCTCGCTGTCCTGGCGGATGGTGGTCAAATGCGGGCGAAGGGACTGGGTAAGCCGGATGCCGTCGTAGCCCGCCACGGACACATCCGCGGGGATGCGCAGCTCGCACGCCCGGATGGCTTCCTGGGCGCCCAGGAAGCATGCGTCGTCGGGCAGGAGCAGGCAGGTGGGCCGCTCCGGCAGCCGCAGCATTTCCGTGGTCTGGGCGCGGATCAGCTCCAGATCGTCATACCGCCCTTCCACCAGATAGCCCTCCGGAACGGGCAGGCCGTGCCGGCGCATGGAGGAAAGGAATTCGTCGATGCGGTCGTCCGTCACCTGGGAATTGCGCTGGCCGTGAATAAAGGCGATGCGCTTGTGCCCCAGGGATACGGCGTAGTCCACCAGCATGCGCATCCCGGTCCGGTTATCCGAAACCACGCTGGGCTGGCCCGGCGCCGTGTGGTCCACCGTGACGCAGGGGATTTCGGACGCCAGCAGCTCCGCCACGTCCCGGGAGGAAAAATCGATGCAGGCGATGAACACCCCGTCCATATTCCGGTATTGGCAATGCTCCAGGTAGGTGGCGCTTTCGGTGCCGATATGGTGGTTGATAAAGGTGATATCATAGCCGTGGGCCTCCGCCTCCGACTTGAACGCGTTGAGCATGCTGGCGAAGAAGGGGTGGGTGAGCCCGCTGTTGCTTTCCTCCACGAACAGCACCCCCAGGTTGTGGAGCAGGCCCTTGCCGGTCCCATCCAGGGGGTATCCGCTGCGCTGCGCTGCGGCCAGCACCTGTCGGCGGGTATCCTCATCCACCACGGCGTGGCAGGTGAGCACCGCAGCCACCGCGGATACGGGCACGCCGCACTGCTGAGCGATGGTTTTGAAGCTGACGGGCATAGGAGCCACCTCCTCAATGATTCACCGTTTCCTATGATACCCTCAAAATACCACAAATGGTCCGCTTCGTCAATTGCCAAGGCCCAAACATCGCCGCAAAACTTTCAAAAATACGCAAAAAGCAGCCCCGACGGCTGTCGGGGCTGCTTCTTCCCTATATGGGATGAAGTGAGAAGCCTAAAGCTTACTCGGTTACTTCTTCAACGACTTCTTCAGCCGCTTCTTCGACGACTTCTTCAGCCGCTTCTTCAACGACTTCTTCGGCTTCCTCTTCAGCGGGAGCTTCAGCAGCGGTGACGACGGTGCCGGCGCTCTTGGCCATCAGGGCACCATTGGAAGAGAAGTCAGCAGAGATGCTGGCGATGTCGCCTTCTTCAAATTCTTCGGTGATGTTGGTGATGTAATAGCGGCCGACCCAAATGCCGGTGTAGTTCTCCAGGGGGATCCAGGTCACGGTGGTCTTCACGGGGTCAACTTCGTTGCCCAGCAGGTTCAGGCCGGTGAATTCCTGGCTGATCACCACGGGAGCGCCAAAGCGGTCATACTTCACAGAGATGCCGTCAGCGGTCTTGCCGTCATAGGCAAAGCCCATTTCGTAGGTGCCGGAGTAGCGGCCATACAGGCAGCCATACAGGGTCTCGGTGCCGTCGCCGTTGTCGACAACATATTCACGATAGTAAACACCTTCGCCCCACTTTTCCCAGTAGCCCTTATAGGTGCCGCTCTCAGCAGTGGCGATCTGCCAGGAATTGTCGCCGTCAGATCCGGGATAGCCCCACATGCCGGCATAGGTGCCGGTGCCCTGCTGATTCTTTTTGAAATCATCCATGGAGAAGGTGGCCACACCATCTTCAAAGGTGATGGGGAGCCACTGCCAGTTCACCACGGCGGAAAGGGATTCGAATTCGCCGTCGGCGGTGACAGTCTGGGTAACGCCATCGTTCTTGGTCTTCAAAGCGGGAACTTCAGGCATTTCGGGAACGCCCTCAACCCCCTTCAGGGTGGCGGGGAAGTTGTATCCTTCGGCGACAGCCGCGGACACAGACAGCAGCATGATGGCCGCCAGCAGGATAGCCAGGGTCTTTTTCATTGAAAATCCTTCCTTTCGATGTGTAAACTAACTTCGGTATGAAGCTGTTTGCCTATAAAATAGCAGAATCGGGGTTATTTGTCAATTGGTTTCAAACGTGTAACAAACATTTAATACTTTTTGTGCCATACTTTGCCGCCAAATCAGGAGAAAAGCAGGAAGAAATTTACAAATCCTGTTCTTTCAGGTGAAAAAAAGAGCGGACGGAGCATTGCTTTTCTGCGTTATTTCCATTATAATGGGCCCGCGCAGCCGGGAAGGAAAGGACGCCCGGGAGCGCAAGGAGGAAACATGAGCAGAGTAGAAGCCCTGGAACAGTACAACACCGCCCTGAAACTGGGCAAAAAATACTATAACGCCTGCGTGGCAAAGGGGCAGTATCCCTATCCGCGGGTGCTGGATGCGCTGCTGGAGAAGGCGGAAACCACGGGCACGGTGAACGTGGGCCTGGTGGACGTTCCCACCGACCGCATCGTGGGCACCTGGACCGAAGGGCGCAAGGCCGCCTTCGCGGGCAACTTTATGCCGCTGCTGGACGCGGATTCCGAATTCGGCGGCAAGTGGATATCCCTGTGCGAAGCGCATCTGAGCGAAAAGGGCATCACCGATCCCATCACCTGCTTTGAATACCTGGGGGATTTCTACGTCAAGGAAGGCCACAAGCGGGTCAGCGTGCTCAAAAGCTACGGCGCGCCCAGCATCCCCGCCCAGGTCACGCGGATGCTTCCGGCGCAGTCGGAGGAAACAAAAGTCTATTACGAATTCCTGCGGTTTTACAAGGCCAGCCGCCTGTACATTGTCACCTTCACCCAGCCCGGCGGCTACGCCCGGCTGCAGGCGGCCCTGGGCTTTGAACCGGACCAGGAATGGACGGAGGAAGCCCGGCGGGGCTTTGCGGGGGATTTTAGGCGCTTTTCCGCGGCATTTGACCACCTCAACAGTGAAAAGCTGCCCATGACGGTGGGGGACGCGCTGCTGGAATACCTGCAGGTGCATCCCTACCCGGAGCTCCGGGGAAAAACGGAGGATCAGATCCAGCAGCAGCTTGCCGCCCTGTGGCCCGACCTGCGCCTGATGGCCCAGGACGAGCCCATCTCCGTCAGCTCCGAGCCGGAGGAAAAGGAAAAGGGCCTGCTGGGGCGCATCCTGGGCGCGCCCAGGCTGCACGTCGCCTTTATCTACGACCTTGACCCCCAGACCAGTGCCTGGGCCTCCGCCCACGAGCAGGGGCAGAAGTATCTGGAGGAGAAGCTGGGCAATACGGTGCGCATCAGCGCCCACCTGTGCGGCGAGCATCCGGACGAAACCATGGAAAGCGCCGTGGAGCAGGGGGCTAACGTGATCTTTGCCGTCACCCCCACCCTCATAGACGCCTGCCGCCGGCTGGCCGCCAAACACAAAAATGTGGCGGTGTTCAACTGCTCCCTGTCCATGCCCTATACCGGGGTGCGCAGCTATTACTGCCGCGTTTATGAAGGCAAGTTCATTGCCGGGGCCATTGCCGGGGCCATGGCGGAGGACGGGCGCATCGGCTACATCGCCAATTATCCCATCATGGGCGTGGTGGCC
>Ga0208297_1002018_pt1 | contig 13812 bp, 24 predicted proteins | sample LMS_cellobiose_e_FD_187367 | JGI IMG/M metagenome (GOLD analysis project Ga0208297, IMG submission 187367) | Rumen-fistulated moose microbial communities from Alaska, USA - LMS_cellobiose_enrichment (SPAdes) (version 2) | ecosystem: Host-associated > Mammals > Digestive system > Stomach > Rumen... | reverse complement strand
AGCTTCCGGACGGCTGATCGACCGTCTGAAAGCCCGAAATTGCCTGTTTTTCCCGTATTTTTGCCCAAAATGCGAAAAGAAACGCCTTTTATCGTGGTAGACAAAAGACGTTTCTTTTATGGTGGAGCAAGGTGGAGCTTAAACGAACACTCGGCCGCGTTATTTTCTGCCGCCTCCGGCGGGCTATCTATCGGTATTTTCACGGTGTTCTTGTCCCCCGTGAATGAGAATACGATCTTGAGATCGTCGTCGTAGACGTAGACGGCCACGAGGAAGGTATCGAAAAGGCGCGCCTGGTATTTCTTGTCGTACACGTCGCCGTCGCGGAACATCCCCAGGCCAGATATGATATCATCCCGCGACACCACCACAATGTTGGCTCGTGCAGCTGCGATCTGGGCCTCGATCCTCGACTGCTCCGCTTCCAGCTCTTGCAGCCGCTCCTTCGTGCTGGCTGTGATAATGCCCTGCTCGATGGCTGTTATGATGTTCTTGATCCCGCGTTTTGCGGCGGCGAGCTGATCTTCCAGCACCCCGATCCGGCTCTCGGCTTCCTTGCGCTCGTTGTAGGCCACGGTCTGATCGGCGATCCATTCTATGATCTCGTCCTGGAGGGCGTAGTCTTTGATGGCCTGGGCGACGCGCAGCTCTATGTCATCCCGCCGGACGTTCTTCTTGTCGCATGTCTTTTCCAGCCGCCGCTTCTGGCACACATAGTAGTAATGCAGCTCGCCGGTACGCCCGGTGCCTGAGTACCCCGTCATGGGGTTGCCACACTTTCCGCAGAACAGCTTGCCGGTCAGAAGATAGTCGCCGTTCACGCGGTGCCGGCCTCTCGGATTTTTCTTCGTCTTGATCACCTCCTGGACTTTGAAAAAGAGTTCGTCGCTGACAATTCGGGGAATGCCGCCTTCTATTCGTATATCCCCGTACAGGTAGACACCCCGGTATCGCTCGTTCGTGATGATCTTATTCAGGCTGGTGCGCTTCCAGGGCTGACCGTATGAGGTCAGAATCCCCCGGTCGTTCAGACTATTGAAGATATCGACGAAGGGCTCTCCTGCTGCCACGCGGGTGAAGATCTCCCGGATCACCGCCGCCCTGGGCTCGTCAATGGCATAGTGCAGCGTTTCATCGGCCTTGTACCCATACGGCAGGTGCCCGTTGGCCACCATGCAGTTCCGAGCATTGTCATACAGGCCCCGCTTGATGTCCTCGGCCATGTTCTCGCTGTAGAACTGGTTGACGTTCATCATGGAGCGGGCGGCGAAGCGCCCAGCGGCCGTGTCGTCGAAGTCCTCTTCGACGTAGAGGATGCGCACGCCCAGCTCCTGCAGCCTGGCCTCATTGACCAGAGCTTCCAGCATATCTCGGCCGATTCGATTTGACTTCCACGCGATCACATACTTGAAGCGTCCGGAGGCCGCGTCCTTCATCATCCGCTGGAAGTCTTTGCGCTTGTCCGTTCTTCCCGTGACGGCACGATCGTGGTAGATCTCGATGATGTGAATGCCGAACTCGCGGGCGAGCTCCTGGCATTTCTCCAGCTGCTGCTCGATGGAGATATCCTTCTGGTTGTGGCTGCTGTACCGGCCGTAGAATACGCCGGGCTCGTCGAGCTTCTGCCCGCGCTTCGGCTTCGCCGGCTGCGAGCCGGAGCTTTTCTTTTTCGGCACAGCGCCACCCCCTTCTACAGATAGTTTTCCTTAGAACGATATACAGGAACAGAGAACAGATACAGATGCAGTATCAGGTACAGATACAGAAACAGATACAGTGCGCGCCCGATCGCGCGCACCCGCACGCACGCGCGCGTGTATCGCTACGATATGGATATGGTATGAGCTTTTCGGTTCTCAAAGGCCGAGAAGCTGCTTTTTCTTTGCATCGAATTCTTCCTGCGTGAGAATGCCGTCATCCAGCAGCCCCTTCAGGCCGCGGATCTCGTCGACAACGGAAACGACGGTTTTTCCCTCCGGCACAGCCGGCGCAGCAGCTTCGGCGGGCTGGGGCGCATCACCGCCCCGGCTGACGAAGTCCCGCAGGGCTCTGGCGTTTTCCGTTTCGTCGCCGGTGAAGAAGAACGTCTTTTCAGCGCCCAGAGCAAGCCCGATCCCCATGCCGATGTTTACGCCTACCGAGGCCGCCTGCGCGGTCGTGAATATGATCTTTCCGTAGCCGATCCCGCGCGGCTCTTTCAGAGAAAAGGACTGGATGCCGGAAACGGGGATCGTTTCCTCTTCCCGCTTTCTGACGATAGCCACCGTCTGGCCGCTGGCTTTCAAGGTGAAGCCGTTGGAGCATTTTACCGTAATTGTGTTCATGAAGCGCCCTCCTACCATTTTTTGCGGGTCGATGTCAGTCGAAAGTGATAATCTCCCAAAACGAACAAAAAACCTGTGCTATCGCTATAATTGGAATACTGCCGACAGCAGAATATACTTAAGGAGCTGAAGATCATGGATGACAACAGACCGAACGAGGACATGGAGACAGTGTATGCCGCCGAGCTGTTCGCCCAGCTCTCCGAGGCGGCGCAACGGGAAATCATTGATCTGATAAAATCCCTTTTATCTGAGAGATAATGAGCGCCTGCTGCTCTGCCGTCAGCTTTCCAAACACTTCGGAAAACTCCTTGATACGCTCGCTTTCCTCCGGGGAGGCGGGCGTTTTTCTTTCCATGGGGACGTCGAAGCCCATCAGCCAGGCCTCGGACACATTCAGCGCCTTTGCGATCAGATAGGTGCGATCCTGCCGAGGCGTGAAGCTTCCGTTTACATACTGACTCATGGCGCTTTTCCCGATGCCGGTGATCCGGCACAGATCGGCCTGGGTCATATCTCGGGCAGCAAGGCCTTCCTTGATTCGCTGCGCACACGTCACCTTTTCGCTCATGGTAACACCCCCCGTTTGTCTCTTATACTATATCCTATCGGTTTAGATAAATCAACACAAAATGCGCGAGAACGCGAAAAAAGTTTGGAAAAATCTAAACTGCCCCTTGACAGTCCCCACTACATGCAGTATAGTTTAGATAAACTGGACACAAGGAGGTGACAGACGATGGCAAAAGCCGCCGCCGTGACGATGCAGTTCGACTATTCCAAGCTTCGGGGGAAGACCGCCGAAATGGGAAAGACGGATAGAGACGTTGCAACCGCTGCGAAGATGAATCCCGGTACATACAGCCAGAAGATCAACGGCAAGGGTGTGTTCTCGCAGGATCAGATTTGCTCTATCTGTGCGTTTCTCGGAATTGAGCTGGTCAACGTCCCGGCATATTTTTTTACCCTGAAAGTTTAGTTTTTCTAAACTCCCGGGAGAAAGGAGGTTAAGTGCATGAACGATTCGCGGTACATATCCGCCCCGGGTGAGGAGCAGATCACATCGGCCATCCATATCAACACCGCCGAGATCCCGGCTCATGTTCGGGACGATCTGGCCGCGTCAACCCTCGATCTGATCCACGCGATCCTGCGGCAGCCAGGAGGGCGCGAGGCGCTGGATGCGCGAACTGCTGCCAGATATGCAGCTGCGGCTGCGAAGTGAAAGGAGCGATTTTATGAAAGCAGGCAGAACACTACAGGAGCTTGCCGTCGAGCTGGACCGGCAGAACACGGCAAAGAAGGACTACATCGTGGACGCCGGCGCACTGACGATGATCGGGGACGAGTACCCCCGGCTTCAGTTCGACGTCGGCAACAACGGAATCCCGGCCGAGTATGGGATCACGGATATCGCCCACCGGCAGATCGGGAGCTTCACCAAAATCCCCGCTGCGTATTATGACCGGATGCGCGCGGAGGATCCGGAGCTGTTGGCCCGGAACGTCAACGCCTGGCTCGGGAGCCTGGGCGGGACGAGGCGGATGCTGCGCACTATGGACGGCGACGCTCGTGCGCTGCTCTCCGATCGGTACCGCCGGATTGACAACTTCGAGATCGCCTCGGCGGTGTTGCCGATCATCGGCGGCATCGAGGACGCCAGGGTGGAGAGCTGCGAGCTGACGGAGAGCCGAATGTACATCAAGGTCGTGTCCCCGCGTACGCAGGCTGAGGTCAAGGTCGGCGATCCTGTCCAGGCCGGCGTCATTATCACCAATTCCGAGGTCGGCCAGGGCAGCGTCAATGTGAAGCCGCTGATCTATCGCCTGGTCTGCTCCAACGGCATGGTGGCCGAGAGCGGAGCTATGCGGAAGTATCACGTCGGCCGGACGAACGAAGCCAACGAGGACATGAGCATCTTCCGCGACGAGACCATCCAGGCCAGCGACAAGGCATTCATCATGCGGCTGGAGGACTCCGTGCGAGCTGCCGTCAGCCAGACGAGCTTTGAAAAGATCGTCGGCCAGATGCGCGAGGCCACGGAAGCGAAGCTCAAGGCCGACACGGTCCCGCAGGTGATCGAGCTGACCTCCAAGGAGTTCGGCTTCACCGAGAACGAGGGCAAGGGCATCCTCGGCCACCTTATCGACGGTGGCGATCTATCCCTGTACGGCCTGGCCAACGCCGTCACCCGCCACGCCCAGGACGTGGCAAGCTATGACAGATCCACTGAGCTTGAGGCCGCCGGCTATCAGATCATCACCATGGCGCCGGCGCTCTGGCACCAGCTCGAAAGGTTGTGATGCTGTGGCGTACTACCGCGTCTGTCCGAATTGCGGCTGCAATATCGACCCGGGCGAGATCTGTGATTGCCGGACAGAAAAAGAAGAGGCCGCCCCGCTGGCACGGGAAACGACCTCAGGCGAAAGAACACCCATAGCCATTATAGCCGCGAGCTTCGCGGAAATCAAGGCGGTGCCGATATGAACGAGCTGAAAGCCCTGCGCATCGAGAAGAAGATCCCCGCCAAAGACATGGTCGCCGTCGTGCAGAAGATCTATCCGAAGTACGACAAGACCGTGCAGAGCAAGTGTGAGAACAGCGAGCTCTACGGCACAATCCTCGCCCCGGACGCCATGAAGGCCCTCCGATCTGCTTTTGACCCGAAGGGCGAGGCAGCCGCCAGAGCGCGCAGGAAGGACAGGCACCGGCTGACGTGTTCCATCAGGGCGAGGTTGGAAACGCCGATCTATGAGGCGTTGCAACAGCTGATAGAGGCCGAGGGACACACCACCGCACAGGAGTGGTTGACCGAGAAGGTCATGACTTATCTTGCGGAGAAGGGAGGCGCACCGTGAGCTATCCAGAGGTGCCGGATCATCCCGTCATCCGGAACATGGAACGCACCGGGTACCCGGACGGCAAAGAGCCGGAATATCCGCACTGCCCGATCTGCGGCGCCGAGTGCGACACCATCTACATCCGCGACGAAGATTTTGAGGTCATCGGCTGCAGCGAGTGTCTGAGCAGCCGGGATGCGTGGGAGGTCGAAGAGTGCTTCCCCGGAAAGGAGCAATGATGCTGACCTATTACTTCACCTATGGCACCGGGGATCAGCCGTTTTATGGCGGCTGGACCGAGATCGAGGCCCCATCCCGGAGCGCAGCGTGCGCGATTTTTAGGGCCTTTCACCCCGATAAGACCGAAGGGAGCCTGAATTGCAGCTCTGTCTACAACGCGGCGCAATTCAAAGAAACGACAATGGCAACGGAGGGCAACTTCGGCCGCCGCTGCCACGAGAGGATCACCGTCATCCGTGTTGTCAACGACTGAAAGGAGCAGCCATGAAAGGAATTGTCTGCACCACCGAGGACGAGCTGGAGATCCGCGATTTTGCGGAGCCGCTGCATAAGACGCTCGGGGAGGCCGTGGGAGGTTGGATCGAGATCGTCCACCCCGTCGGCATGAAGCGCCCGTTCGTGATGATCGTGAACGAGGAAGGCCTGCTGCATGACCTGGACATCAACGCGCTTGGCAGCTTCCTCTATGGGACGCTTGCCCACGGAAACCCCATTGTGGGGGACATCGTGATTATGAAGGAGGGCTTCGTCGATGGCGAGCCCGACATCGTTGGCCTGACCGATCAAGAGGCCGACGCATTTATGGACCTGTTCAAGAAAACGCTGGTCCGACACAACGAAAGGAGTAACTGAAATGATCGTAAAGCCCGAATCTCTCACCTTTGCGGATAAGAAGATCCGCATGCTGATCGCCGGCTACCCCGGTATCGGAAAGACCACCCTGGCGCTCTCCGCGCCGAAGCCCCTGTACATAGATGTCGACCTGTCCGCCGAGCGCATCAACCGCGACGTACTGAACATGGCTGCGGGCATCACCCAGCCCAGGGACTACAAGGAGCTGCGCGCCGATCTCGGCATCGGCTGCACCGAGCTGGAGCTCCAGGCCGTGAAGAACAACCTGGCCGACTTTGAGACCATCGTCATCGACACCGGCGGGAAGCTGCTCACCATCATGGGACAGTACGGAAAAGGCATCGAGCCGAAATACGGCCAGCGCGACGGCTCCCTGTCGCTGAAAGGCTACGGCTGGCTCGGCAAGGAGTTCCAGCGCTTCCTGGATCATTGCATCTATCAGCTGGACAAGCACATCGTGATCGTCTTCCACACCATCGAGGACAAGGACGGCGACGACGTGAAGCTCCGCATCAAGGCCGAGGGCAGCTCCAAAAACTCCGTGTGGGAGGTCATGGACCTGGGCGGCTTCATGGAAATGCGCGGCAATACCCGCACGATCGGCTTCTCCAACTGCGAGCGGTACTTCGCCAAGGGCACCCGCGGTATTCACGGCATCCGGCAGATCCCCGAGCTGGCGCCGGGCGTCCCCAATGACTTCCTCACCAAGCTGTTCGCGGAGTACAACGCCGTGAGCGCTCAGGAGTCCGAGCAGGCGGCAGCGGACAAGGCTGCCTATGAGAACGCCATGCAGATCGGCCACGAGCTGATCGGGAAGGTGTCCGATTTGGAGAGCGTCAACGCCATCTTCCCCGAGTTCCTGAAGATCCCCCACGCTCTGACCTCCAAGCGGGAGCTCCACGCGGAATGGAACGCCAAATGCAAGGCGCTCGGCCTGTTCTATGACAAGGTGCTCGGAAAGTACACTCCCGCACCGGCCGCGAAGGACAACGCCGCCCCGGCCCCCGAGGAGGAAAAGGAGGCGAAGTAAATGCGGTACACCATCACGCACTCCCTGCTCTCGTCCTGGCTCCATTCCATGAAGGACAACCCCTACGAGGACGCGACCACAGAGCGCGACGCCGGCGAGGAGCTCATGCAGGCACTCCGGCGTGAGCCGATCCCGATGAACGAGGCCATGCAGAACGGTATCGACTTCGAGAACCTGGTAACGAGGATCGCCTATGGCATGAGCCCGGAGGGCGACAGCTGGGGCGAAGCAGCAGCGGCGATCGCAGACCGCGTCCGTGGAGGTATCTTTCAGTACAAGGCATACAAGGAAGTGCAGGTCGGCGGCATGACGCTGCTGCTGAACGGTCGGCTGGATGTTCTGAAGGCCGGAGAGATCTTCGACATCAAATTCTCCAAGAATTACGAGCCCGGCAAGTTCTTCGGCAGCACCCAGCACCCGATGTACTTTGAGCTGATCCCGGAAGCCAACAGCTTCACCTATCTGGCAAGCAACGGCAGCGGGGTATGGTCGGAAACATACCGCCGGGACGAAACGCAGAGCATCATCCCCACGATAGAGAGCTTCCTGTCCTGGCTCAGCGACACCGGCCTGATGCCGTTGTACCAGGAGAAATGGGCGGCCAAATGAGCGGCCCGATGCGTGGGAGGCTGGTGGATATGACCATCGGCCTCAACCGCAAGTATCGCGTGACGGTCGAGATCGACAGGGACTTTCGGGAGGATTACGACCAGCTGAAGGATCAGCCCCTGGACATTGAGATCAAGAAGCACCGGGAGAAGCGGTCGAAGGACGCCAACGCCTACTTCCACGTCCTCGTGAACAGGATCGCCGCCGAGCGTGGCGGCAAGGACGACGATGTGAAGCGGCAGCTGGTGGTCGAATACGGCGCCCTGGACCGTGACGAAGACGGTACCGTGATCGGCTTCAAGCTTCCGGCCAGCGTCGACGTCAGCAAGATTTATCCCTACGTCCGCTGCTTTGACACGCGAGAAGAAAACGGCAAGCTGTTCAAATGCTACTTGGTCTATAAGCATACCAGCGACATGGACAGCAAGGAGATGGCCCGGCTGATCGACGGCGCCATCGAGACGGCCAAGGAGCTTGGGATCGAGACTGATACCCCGGAGCAGCTTGCCAAATACCGGGAGGAATGGAACAGAAAATGAGGAAAGTTTATTGCGCCTACTGTGGCCGGCTGGCTGAGTACGTGGACAGCTCAGTTGTCTACGGTCGGAGCTATGGCATGATCTACCTTTGCCGGAACTGCATGGCTTATGTGGGCGTACACAAGGGGACGGACAAGCCCCTCGGCCGCCTGGCCAATGCGGAGCTGCGGGAGTGGAAGAAGAAAGCACACGCTGCCTTTGACCCTCTCTGGCAGTATGGGCGCTTCCGGAAGCGCCGGAATGCCGCCTATGCATGGCTCTCGCAGCAGATGCATCTGCCGATCGAGAAAACACACATCGGAATGTTCGATGTCGCCGAGTGCAAGCGCGTCATCGAAATCTGCAACAAAGAAAGGAGCTTCTGAATGAACACCATAAACACTATCACGATCGACGTCGAGGAATATGCCGGCCTGATCCGGCGCTCTGCGCTCCTTGACGTGATCCTGTCCTGCCAGATCGACAAGGCCTATCCTTCGGAGACGGAAAAGGAAGTACTGCGCATCAAGGGGCTCATCGGCCCGAGTGCCCTGACGATCTCCGCTCCGGAAGAGGAAGGCGAGGGAGACGATGCTTAATCACATCGTGCTCATGGGCCGCCTGACCCGGGATCCGGAGCTCAGGTACACCCAGAGCCAGACGCCGGTGGCCAGCTTCACGCTGGCCTGTGACCGGGACTACGGCGGGAAAGATGGCGGCGAGAAGCAGACAGATTTCATCGACTGCGTGGCCTGGCGCTCCACCGCCGAGTTCGCCTCCAAGTATTTCGCCAAGGGCCGCATGGCTGTCGTGTCCGGACGTTTGCAGCTGCGCGATTGGACGGATCGGGACGGCAACAAGCGCCGCAGCGCCGAGATCGTGGTCGACAACATGTACTTCGGCGACAGCAAGAAAGAGGGCGGCAGCGCGCCGGGCGGCGCTCCCGGCGGGTATGGGCAGCCGAATGGCTACGGCCAGCAAGGCGGCTATGGCGGTTATGGAGGTTACGCCCAGGCGCAGGGCCAGCCCCCCGCATATCCCCAGGCATCCAACGGGTACCCGCCATCCAACTATGGGGGCGGCTTCCAGGACGTCGAAGACGACGGGGAGCTCCCGTTTTAATCGGGATGGCCGCTCGGCATCCCCGGGCGGCCACCTGCGAAAGAAGGTGACGATATGGCAAATTATCGGAACATCAGCATGAACTTCTGGACGGACAGCAAGATCGTGGACGAGTTCACGCCGGAGGACAAGTACATATACCTCTACGTCATGACAAATCCCCACACAAACCTTTGCGGCTGCTATGAGATCAGCGTCCGGCAGATCGCCAACGAGACCGGCTACAATGCCGATTCAGTGGAGCGGTGCTTGAAGCGCCTCGACCAGACCCATAACGTGATCCGCTACAATCAGCCGACCAAAGAGCTCCTTGTCCTGAACTGGTACCGCTACAACTGGACGGCGAGTGAAAAGCTCAATAAGCCTCTGCTCGCGGAGATCCAGAAGATCAAGTGCGAGGGCTTCCGGGCGTACCTGGCTGATCGCTACAACGAGCGGGACAACGTGACGGCGCCGTATGATCCGGCGACAGATCCCCCGGAGCCGAAGCCAGAGCGCCACAAGTACGGCGAGTACGGGTGGGTGCGGCTCTCCGACGACGAGTATTCCCGTTTGTTGGAGGACTTCGGCGCGGAGGAGCTGGAACGGTGTATCACCTACGTCGACGAGAGCGCCCAGAGCAACGGCAACCGGAATAAGTGGAAGGATTGGAACCTGGTCGTTCGGAAGTGTGCGAAGAACGGATGGGGTAAACCGCGAGGACCTGGAGCCAGACCGAGCGCGAGCGCCGGCGCCATGGATGACCTGCAGCAGTTGCACCAGATGTTCGAGGCGGCTGAGAGCCCATGACCCAGAAGGAAATGACGGAGATCTTCGGCGTGATGCTCCTGGCTTATCCGAACGCCGAGACCTTCAAAGGCGGCATCCAGAAGTTGGCCCCGACGATCAACCTGTGGTGCGCCTGTCTGGCCGATGTGGATTTCTGGACGGCGAAGCAGGCCGTGGTCAAGCTCTGCAGGGAATGCAAGTTCCCGCCGACGATCGCGGAGTTCAAGGAAAAGGCCGACGCCGTGACGAGTGAGATACAGCACCAGATCCAGGAGGACTGGAATCTCTTGAGAATGCCGATGAAGTTCAGCGACGCGAGTCCTCAGGAGGTTTACGACAGGGCAACGCCGAGAATGAGAGCGGTCGTCGATGCAATGGGCGGCCCGGACAAGCTGATCATCACGGAAACGCACACGATGGGCGACGGCAGCCGGAAGACCTTTGAACGCTTCAATTTTGAGGCCTTCGAGGCCGCTTACGAGAAAATCCTGCGAGGGCATGACGCCCTATCGGGAACGAGCCGCCCGGCCATTGGTGCCGGAGGCATGAAACAGATCGGAGGAAAGAAATGAAACGCAGAAAAACCGGGGCAGCTATCGCCGCTATTCTGATCGTTATATTCGGAGCGGTGTTCGCCAGCGGCGCGGTACGCCCCAGCGAGGCAACACATAGAGAGCAGACGATCGAGCCCGCCCAGCTCGCGGCGGTGATCGCCGCGCCGGTCATCCAGACGCCGGAGCCGGAACAGACGCCAGAACCGATGCCGGAGCCGACGCCAGCCCCCACCCCGGAGCCTACCCCAGAGCCGACACCGGAGTTCCCGGAGGAAACGGAGGAACCGGAGCCGGAGATCGACGAGGCTCGGTTGGAAATGCTGGCCTGCGTGATCTACCAGGAGGCGGGCGGGAACGCTTGCAGCGATCTCAGCCGGTACCGCGCCGGGGACGTCGTTCTGACGCGGGAGCTCGATTCCCGCTTCCCGGACACGCTGGAGGAAGTTCTGACGCAGAAGGGGCAGTTCGGCGAGTATTACTGGACAGGCATCAAGTGGCCGGCACGGGCGAGCGCCCCCGAAGAAGCCGCGGCGGTACAGCGCGCATACGACACGGCGCGGGAGCTGCTCTCTGGCGAGCACAGCGATTTGTGGGGCCTCGGCTATATCTGGCTGGCCGAGTTTCCCCAGGGCACGGATGTCATCTATGCGGATGGCATCTACTTCGGACGCTGAAAGGAGGATCTGAATTGTCACGGAAAACGGTGCGGCGCGTCCAGCGCATCTTTCGGGTGATCGCCCTTCTCGGCTTCCTGCTGATCATCGGCACAGCCGGGGCAAGCGACTGCGGCCAGATCGAATTTCCGCAGATGATGGTGCAGAGCTTTGTGGGGCTCTTGATGATGGCCTGCGGCTCCTGGCTGGGAGGGCTGCTGTCGTGAACACGGAGAAGGATCCCCGCCGGCAGCAGATCGGCAAAGCGGCGAAGGCAAAGGGCAAGCGATTTGAAGCCCGGCTCGATGCTTCTTTCGAGTATTACCGGCAGACGGGCTTTGCGCTGATCGAGAAGACGCCGGAGCCGATGCGCCCGACGCGCAGCGTCGGCAACGGGAAGTTCCTGGCCTATTACGAGAAGAAGGCCCAGCCGGATTACAAAGGCGTCATCAAGGGCGGCCGCGAGATCATGTTCGAGGCGAAATACACGTCCTCCGATCGCATGGAGCAGAGCCGCGTCCTGGACAGCCAGGCAGAGTACATGACGAAGCATGAGGCGCTGGGCGCTCGGTGCTACGTCATAGCCGGATTTGATTCCGGTGACGTCTACTGCATCCCGTGGCGGGTGTGGTCGACCATGAAGAAGCAGTTCGGCAGAAAGTATGTCACGGAGGCCGATCTGGATAAATACCGGGTACAGCAGTCATGGAACGATGTGCTGCTGATCCTCAACTAAGAAAGGAGTTCAACATGAGCGAAATCACTTTGTACGAGGCCCAAAAGAAAAAGCTGCAGGGACTGTGCGAGGAGCACGATCTGACGTTCCGCTTCCAGAAGGACAGCTACCCGATTACGCTGTCGATTTCCCCGCTGCAGGGAATGGACGCCCAGATGTCGATGCTGGAAGACGTGGAAACGGTCGGCTACAGGAGCCCCGACGCCTCCATGACGTGGATCTTCGAGGACGGCAATCTGACCACCAAGGTCAGCGGCGGCACGTTCACGATCTCCAAGGTGCTGCGCACCAAGATCGAAAGCGTCCTGCTGAAAATGATCTCCTACTGGCAGCAGTATTTCTTCCGGGATGTCATCGAGAAGGATGCGCTGCGCAAGGGAATGATGCCGGTGATCAACGAGGCCGAGGCCAACGACCCGCCCGACGGCGCCGAGCCGTTGGAAGAGGACGACATCGAGGATGACGGCGGCCCGGAGTCCGTTGACCTGGAGGACCCCGACATCAAGCAGGCCGTGGCGATTGTCCGCGCGGAGAACAAGGCCACCACGTCGCTGCTGCAGCGCCGCATGGCCATCGGCTACGCCAAGGCGGCTCGCATCATGGATGCCCTGGAAGAGCTCGGCGTCGTCGGTCCTTACAAGGGCGGCGAGCCCCGCGAGGTGCTTCCCTTCGACGAGCCGGAGGATGAGCCGGAGGACGGGAGCGAGGGCTAAGCCATGGCAAGGAAGATTCGGTACCTGAAAGACGAGCAGAAGGAGTTCCACAAGGTCTTTTCCAGCCTGTGTGAATCGAAAAGCTCCTGGCAGGTCTGGGCTGATTTCGTCGAGTGCGCTGCGATCGGAATATCAAACGCCGTCGACCACGTCAGCAAGGCCAGCGAGGAGCGCGAGGCCCGGTACAAGCGGATCATGCAGACCTACCGCGAGAAAGAGCGGCTGTGCTTCCGGGAGCTGTTCGTCATCATGGTGAACGCCATGGAGATCAGGCCGGATCAAGATTTCCTCGGCGAAATGTTCATGGCCCTGGAACTGAGTAATCACTGGCGAGGCCAGTTCTTCACCCCGTATGACGTCTGCAAAATGATGGCTGCCATGCAGATCGGCGGCGCGGAGGAATCCGTCGAGCGCCGGGGCTGGGTCGGGATCATGGACCCAGCCTGCGGCGCCGGCGCGCTCCTGATCGCCGCGCGTAACGAGTTCATGTTGAAGGGCATCGGGTACCGGCAGGCGCTGTATGTCTGCCAGGACATCGACCATGTGGCCGGGCTTATGTGCTACATCCAGCTCTCCCTTCTCGGCTGCGCCGGCTATGTCGTGATCGCCGACAGCATTTGTGACCCCTTGACCGGGGCCTCGCCCCTTCTCCCGCAGATAAAGCCCAGCCAAGACTTTTGGTTTATGCCGATGTTCTATGACGAAGTCTGGCAGGATCGCATCAGATGGGAATACGCCATGCGCACGATTGACCTGATGGCGCATGGGCCCGCGGCGGCCGTTGCAACGCCCGCTGCGGTCGAAGCGGAGAGCGCCCCGGGCGTCGACATGGTCCCGGAGGCCCGCCCCGCAGAGGGGCAGGAAACGGCTTCTGAGCTCATAGCCGACGCAACGGGGCAGCTTTCGTTTTTCTGAGAGATAAACACCCACGCCGCTGGGGAATCGGCGGCACATGAAAGGAGCGATTTTCATGAAGAACATCAACGAAAGGTGCCCGCTCTCGGAAGAGTGCGGGAAGAAGAAATGCGAATATGTGCGCCAGGAGCTGGAATGCAGCTACTACCTGGCCAAC
>Ga0208297_1002009_pt1 | contig 13873 bp, 11 predicted proteins | sample LMS_cellobiose_e_FD_187367 | JGI IMG/M metagenome (GOLD analysis project Ga0208297, IMG submission 187367) | Rumen-fistulated moose microbial communities from Alaska, USA - LMS_cellobiose_enrichment (SPAdes) (version 2) | ecosystem: Host-associated > Mammals > Digestive system > Stomach > Rumen... | reverse complement strand
TAAAGAAACTAAAAAAATAATAGATAAAAGTAATGTATAACGAACTTTTTGTACTTTTGGAACACCTCTATTGATTATGGTATACTTTTAAATTATTATCTGGTATACTTTGGCGTTATCATTTACACAATAAGGGTGACGGTTTCAAGTGGCTTATTCTTGCTCTTCCACAAACTGCTAATCCGGAAACTTGTTTGGAAGTGACGTATGATATGAAATATATTTATAAAAAAGATAGCGATGGCATCCCATTGGTTGGAGGGGATCAAACTTACTATTATGAAAATTGTATAGATAAGATCCAGCTGCCTGAAAATACAGTATTTCAAGCTGGTAAATATATGTGTTTTACAATTAACTTTTATTTCAAAGGTATCTCCATGGATGCCGAAGTGAAAGAATGGCCAACCGATGAGGAACTTGAGGTTGAAGGTGAAGTAGGAAGTGGTGGTGAATGATGTGGCATAAAATTTACATATTGTTTTTGGGCGTTCTGCTTTTCACAGCTTGCAGTGAAGGGGGAGGGACAATTAATGAACCTGCCATCAGTGACAAGCCAACGGAAGAGCAGCCGGCTAATATTACCCCATTGCCAATAGATGAAACAGACGAACCGATTGTTTTTTCTGCCAGCGTTGATGAGGATAAGGCTAATACCAGAACCGTGACCCCTATTTCAGGAGATCACACTGTTTTATATGGTTTGACAGATACTGATGGTGGTGGCACTGATTTTCATGAGGGCATAGAAACTAATGCTGATTTGAAAAAAACTGGTTTTGGGGCGTATGCATACTATACCAAAGACATGCAGATAGGTGTTAATGATTTTAGAAGCAAGGACCAATCTAATAAAGCAATAGTTATGCTGAACCAAGAGGTAGAATATGATGATGTCAAAGAAATGTGGACATATAGCCCTATGCGGTTTTGGCCAGGCAATCAGAACTATATGTCATTCTTTGCATACGCTCCCTATAGCAATACTTCTCCCCCTTCTATAGGTACAGAAGGGACTAACTATTGGACAGATGCAGCACATAATCGGCCGTATTATCATTTTAAATACTTGGAAGATATTCAAATCCCCAAATCGACTTGGACTTTTGCTGACCAACAAGACCTGCTTTGGGGGGCATGTAAAGTTGGCGATGATACTGATTCACCTACAGGCTTGGGTGGAATGGCATACAAGAACATCAAACTTTCAGATACCGATAATGGTACCTTGCACTGGCGTTTCCGCCACGCTTTGGCTCGTGTTAATTTTTCATTGTATTTCAATTTTGGCGATTTTTATAGTGATCCACGAGTTGCTATTCCCTCTGGAAGGGAAGTATTTAATTCTGCAAAAGGAGCACCTGAGGGAGATGGTGTCGGGTATCATGGAGCTCCTGTTACTATTTCATATGTTGATGAAGAGCATCCGGAGCTCAACGGTTATTATGTAATGTTGAATGAGTGGGCGAATACTGCCATTTGTCACAAATATGAAGAATTAACGGAAAGCAGTTCATTAGTGATTATAACGGGGGTAAAGTTTAGAAATTATGTGCAAAGTGCGAAGTTGAGCTATGATAACGCTGTGCCCAGGGTACCTGTTTGGGAAGAGGAAGACAAAACATATGATACTTCTGTAGGTGGTTTTTCAGTTCCTTCTGATTTGCTGAATACGAATATCTATATGTCTAAGGACGCATTGAAGGCTTTGGATTATAAAAATTGTGATTGGACAACCTTGCCTCATTGGGGTCAAAATACCGAGGAGCCGCTTTTTGTGCTACCGGGAGATGGCATGGAGGGTAAAACCCATTACACCCTGTTTGTGCCAACTGACCAAGATCTTGAGGTTGTCATATCATATAAGATAGTCAGGGCTTATAAGTTGACAGGGTATTATACATACACACAAGATGGAAGTGGCAAATACGTCATTAAACAAAATCTAGGGATGGGTGATTTTACCATGACGGGTATTACTGGACATGAGGCGGAAGTTCCTGAAACAACTTCAACAGCTAAAATAAATCCAACGGATGAGAATGGACAAACGTTGGGTTTCGAACCCCACAAGTCTTATTCAGTTAGTATTCATTTGGGTAAACTGATGCGAGTATTGTTTGAGGTGACAGACTGGGATGAGCCTGCGGGTATTTCTATAGATATTCCACCATTTGATTAAGGAGTTATGAAGATGAATAAAACGTTACATAAATTGTTGAGAAAAGTTGCCATGACCTCGTTGGGACTGTTTGCCCTGACAAGTTTGTCGTGTGAACGCGACGAGTTCTTGGTGGACGATTATGTGGAAAATGGTGAACCGGTGAACATCATCCTGGGATTTGAGTTGCCTCAGAAAAACGAGGTAGCTGTGACCCGCACGCTGACAGATATCGATGAACACCATATCGGTGACTTCTATATTCTGATATTCGATTCTGAAGGGAACCGCGTGTTTGGAAAATACTATCCTGATTCTGAAATGAATAAGGTGGAGTATCGAGGTGGTGATTGGTCTTCTGTAGAAGCCCATAAAGAAAAAATGGATGATGCCAACTCAACCCACGGATATGTAATAGCCAAGGCTGTTGCAGGAACATGCTATATCTTCGGCTTTGCTAACATTGGCGATTCTACTGAAGAAGTTTTTGAACCTGTAAATACACTGGAGGCAACTGCTGTCAAGAAAAACCTCTGGGAAGGTTTGACTTCAAATCGCTGGAAACTGGATCATGTGAGGAATTTGAATGATTTATACGAGGTTCAGGTGGATGCGATGTCTGATGCCAAGGACAATATTCTGGTAAGAGAGCAACCTAACCTGATGTATAGTGGGGCATGGCAAGAGTTTGGAGAAACTGGTCAACGAGATGAATATAATCATACTAGGAGTGCTGGGCAAGTAACTATTAAAAATGAATGGGTAGATAATAATGGCAATGTTGACTTGCGTAGTCACGGTATGATTTACCTACGTACACTAACCTCTCACTTCAAGTTCAATATTGAGATAAACGAAGAGGTGTTCAGCGCTTTTGAGCCAGAGTCATGGCAGTTAATCAACCTGCCCAAGCGTGTCTATCTGATGGATCAACGCTTAGAAGAGAATCCCCCGGTTAAGCGGGCAGAGATAGACTTTAAGGCAAGTAAGGTGATGAAGAACCAAATGGTGCATGAGGATGCCCGATACACATTTGACTTCTGGATGTTTGAGAACCACAAAACGGCAAGAGAAATAACCGAAGAAGATGAAGAGCCAAATAGTTTGGATAAAAGTTTAAAATATGCAAGAAAAGATCTTGAATACGTCAGTGCTACCAATAAGACTGCGTATAGTGATGCTTATTTTGATGATGGTGACGAAGTTACAGATGTAAAAGATCATTATCGAGATAGATTTGGCAAAACGTTGATGCAGTGGGAAACTTCTAAAGGTAGTGGAGATGCTTTGAACTGGCTGAAAACTGTTTATGGCTATGGCTCGTGGACTAATGAGGGCGCAGAGGGGAAGTATCATAAGGTGTATGGCTACCCTGTTGAATATAATGCAGACAAGGTTGATGCAGAAGCCATTAAGTTGTTCCTTTATAATAAACGTGAACTGCAAGTCAAGCGGTACACCAAAAATAACCATCCTGTATGGAATCGTACTGGCGATTATTATCCATATACCCCTGCAGGAGAAAAATATCCAAGTTATGATTCTGAGAAAAATGAACATACGATAATGAATTATGATTCCAAGAAGTTTCTCTATGTTGAAGACAAGGCTACCTATGTGATAATAAAGGGCAGGTTGCGCTTCAATACCACAGATGCGAACGGTAATCCTAAGTCAGTTGAATTAAAAAACTTGGCTGCCAATTATAAAGATGTAGTTGAAGGAAATTATCTGACTACAGAAACGGATACTTTCAGTGATGGCTATGTCGATGTAACCTATACCATTCATTTGGGTGATATTAGAGATAATAATAGGGATGGACTGCCAGACTATGATAATTTTGATTGCCTGCGAAATACGGAGTACACCTATAATGTTAAGATTAACAATGTGAATAGTATCTATACCACTATTGAGACTTCTGATGCTCTTGCTTCTGATATTCGTGTAAAGAAACAGCATGGTGCCGATGGCTTGATGAACATGGCGAAGGGAACGGTGTATAATACGGATGCCCATTTCTGCCAGTTTAACATGATGCTGACCAAAGAGGCACTTAATAATTTCTTCTTCGAAATGAATACTCCTTGGAACAACTTCTCGACTGAAGATTTTTACGTGAGAGTTAATACCGTTGATGACTTAAACCAACCAACGACAGAAAAGCGTTTTATTTATCTTGACCATATAACTAAACATAAGACGTTAGGGGGTGGATATGTGAATGATTATACCACACAAGATCAGAACAGGGTGAGGCAGATTGTTACTAATCAGGACTTCACTTGGTTCAAATTCACACCTAATGTTGACCAAAGGGGAATGTTTGATACTAATGATGTTTTTAGTAATAATGAAACATCGTATAAAAAAGTACGACAGACTGAAAAATACAATAGGGCTCTTTCTGGGATAACACTATGGAACCTCTATGAGTTTACGCTGACAATGGAGTCGTTAGTAGCGGCAGAAAAGGCGGCCACCCCAACAACAACGTCTGAGGCAAGTGTTGCATCAGCAAGGGCCAGAATTGATAATCTGTTAGCGCAAAGATTTGAGTGCACTGTCGGTGATTATGGCTCATATACGATTGCCGATGGGACTGCACTGCCTTTTATGCTAGATGAGGTGGAGTATAAGGTTAGCACCGCGGTGAAGGAATCAATAGAAAGGCATATAGACCCAGGAAATGCTAATTATGATCCTGCTCTTGCCGCATGTCAGACAATTTCAGAAACCGCTAACTCTGATGGCACATGGACGATTACAGAAGATTATGCTGCTTATCTCAAGGTAGAAGAGTCTACTGCGTTTAGCGGTAAAACACTGAAGCCTATCCGCCGCATGTTCTATACCGTTTATCTGGACGAATATTATTACTACGAACAGCCTTATGGCGTTTCTTCTTGGGTAAAGCCTTACTGGAAGCACTTTGCCAACCAACCGTCACGCTATGTCAACTTTGGTTACCGTGCTGCAGGTTATACCGGTGAAGGAGAGAATGAGGCTGGCTTTAAGATGAGCTCTGACGGGCAGAGTGGTATAATGCTTACACAGCTCACCATTGTACAGCCCAGTATCCAGACTTTCTATTCCACTGAAAGAATGAACACCAGCGAGAAGTATGAGGTGGCCATTGGCTTGGAGCATGTGAATGAAACGCATGACCCACGATGGTATGCCGGGGCTGGTAGTGTACCTAGTCCATACCCTGCAGTTCCCGAATCTGATCCGGAAATGAGTACCTATAATGGGTGGGCACTTGCCAAGAAATATTTAAGTGGCGCTGGCTACGCCGGCAGTTGGGATTATTATGTAGGCAAAGAGGTATGGGATTTGGAGAACGGTTTTCAGAATAATGTTATCATGGCAACCAGTACGTTGGGAAAAACTAAAGTGCCGACGAACAGAACTATATCTACTGGCGTCCCGAGCAATGATGATAGTGATAACCCGTATTTGGCTGAGGCGGTGCGCATGTGTATGAACCGTAATCGTGATGAGAACGGCAATGGAATAATTGATGAAAGCGAACTGAAATGGTTCCTGCCTACCTCCCGTCAATATGAGTTGGCGGCATTGGGCCACTATTCTTTGCAGGATCCGTTGTTTAATTACAATCAATTTGTCAATTACACCCCAGATTTAACTCCTGGAATTGAACGCCATGGAGCTCAAATATTAGCGATTTCTAACAATAGTTTGCAAGGACAAAATGCTTGGAAATATCACTTTGTGGCCAGCGACTTCCAGACATTGACCTCCGAAGAAATGGCTAACTCGCCTACTTATGGTATTAAACAAAACTACCAGTCAAAGCCTTACGAAATGAGATGTATGAGAAACTTGGGAGGCGAGTATGATAAGTACGGTAGTATTATTGAAGATGGGTCATATGATCTTCCCGCACCTTATAATTATGTGTCAAAGACCCCGCAGAGTCTGTTGTTTAATTATGATGAAGTAAATAAGATTTTTGAGATGACTTACTATGATAATCGTTCCGTCAGAGGAATTTACTATGTTTCAGAAGAGTTGCCCAAGCACTTCTTGTTCTCTGCCAACAACCTGCCTTATTACAGGTTCCAGGTGGCCCGGGATATTCATTACATTGAGAAGATTCCTTCTGGAACTACATATGAAGATGTCATTACGTCTAGGCCTTGTAGTAGCTATTCACAATTGGGTGATGGAAGCGACCGAGGGTCATGGAGAATGCCTAACCATGCAGAGTTGTCCTTGATGGTTATCCAACTTAGACAGAAGAACGAAAGTATGGGTATTTACAAAGTCGAAGAGATGGAACCTGCTTGGTTCTTTCATTCTACTAAAAAGGTGTTGATCTTTTCGGCCACTTCATGGAACTACACAGGTTATTATGCCCGTATGCAGTCTGTCAATTATAACAACGATGAAGGATGGGGTATTCATACAACGAATCCTAAAGATCAGGGAGGCTATCCAAATAATGCTAACAATTTTATACCTAAACTTGATGAATTAGGCAGCACTTTCTATGTGCGATGCGTGAAGGATGTGAGGGGCGATATGAATAACTACAAGGAGTTTTGGTCTGATAGTGAGAATTATGGTCAAAGCTATGGCGGTTCAGATAGTGAAGGTTTTACTGAGGATGATTGAAAAGTTTAATAATATAGAATTATGAAGAGGTTTTATATATTAGCGATGGGGCTAGCGGGGATTATCCTTGCGGCATCGTGCAGTGAAGAAGCGAACAAAGACAATGAACCTGATGTTCAGCAACCTGTTCAATTGGTATTCAAAGGGGTGCAGTCGGATGGCGGTGCTGATACCAAGTCTTATCTTGATGGGGGGTCCGTGTATTGGAATACATATGATGCGATTAATGTATTCGCTGGTGGTTCTTCTTATAGATTTGACACCAAAGAAGGTGGTGCCACAGTTACTTTTGTTGGAGTTGTCTTAAGTGAGGATGTTATTTATTTCGGCCTTTATCCTTATAATGAAAGTGCTACATATTCTTACAATTCATCAACAAAGGATATTACGTATAATACAACATTCCCATCAAGTCAAAAGGCATTGGAGAACTCTTTTGCGATGGATGCCAATATTACTGTGGCTCAAACAACCAATACAGAAATGGCTTTCCATTTCAAGAATGTTTGTGGTTTGATAAAGTTTAATATTACCAGTAGTGAAGCGTCACTACCGTTTACCAAGGCTGTATTGAAGGGTCGAAACTCTGAGGATATAGCGGGTGATGTAACCATTACTTATAACCATAATAATGAACCTTCTACTACGAATCCCAGCATCTCTATTACAGGTTCGGCGGTTAAGACCATCACCTTGAATGTGGTGGATGATGATCCTGGAGATGCTATTACGCCCACTTTCGCGAAAGATACCGATTATTACTTCGTAGTACCACCTACAAGTTTTTCTACAGGCTATACGATTACTTTCTATAATGATGACGAATCAATATCAAAAGTCCATAGCATTGCTACTTCTAAAGAAGTAAAACGCTCAAAGATATTGGATGCAGGAACTTATAACTATGTAGCCCCATAAATAGAAAACTACTATTTCGTGTTTTTATATCATCAATCCTTATCATGCCATATCCTCTTCGGGGGGTATGGCATGGTTGCAAAAAACAGCAGCATCTATAAGGGTGCTGCTGAATGTTTATAAACTGCTATAAGTTAAAGCTTCTCGATTTCTTCTTTCGATAGGCCAGAGGCTTGGACTATAGTTTCGATATCTACACCTAAGGACTTTAAGTTCATGGCCATAGTTAGCTTTTCTTTTTTACGACCCTCTTTCATGCCTTCCTCAAGACCTTCTTGCTTTGCCGACCATAGTCCTGCATCATAGTCCCACATGCGTTTCAGACTACGCTGGTAGGCCACTTCCTCGTCGTATGTCATGCCAAGACGGGTAGCAGCATTCTCCAAATCAACAAGCACCGGGTTCTTGTCGGTAAAAGGTATGTCTTTCAGATTCTCCATGTTGTTCAGAATATACATCCAGTAGTCAAAGTTGTTCTCGCATTCAGCCTCAGTTTTGATGGCCAGAGGCATCTGTAAATAGATGAGGTGAAGTAAGCATTAATGTTATGAATGGGTTAAACAATAGGTTTATCGGGTGTAAAGATACGGCTTTATTTTCTATCTCCAAATAGTTACTTGTCTTTTTTACGGATTGCAAACTACTATTTCGTGTTTTTTATATCATCAATCCTTATCATGCCATATCCTCTTCGGGGGGTATGGCATGGTTGCTGTAAATAGTTGCCACAATCTCCACATAGATATTTTGCGTTTTTCTTGCAGGTATAAAAATTTATACTTATCTTTGTCGCAATGTTATTAAATACTTATAACAATGCCTACACTACTAATAATATTTGGAATGAGGTTCTTCTTCTATTTGGACGAACATGAGCCTATTCATGTACATGTTAATTGCAACGGAAAGAGGGCAAAACTCTTGTTAGTACCAGATGTGGAAATAGTTTATAATCACGGCTTAAAGGAACAGGAGATCAGGAATGCTGTAGAAATATGTAAGCTCTATCGGGAGGAGTTTATACGAGAGTGGCACAGAAGGTTTGACGAGGAAGGAGGTTGATAATGGAAAGAATTAAAAACTTATGGTTTGACGAAAACAGGATTTTCATTCGAACGGATGAAGGGCGGATTTACAGCCGGCCATTGGAGGCATATCCTGAACTTTTGGAAGCGTCTGTGGAAGATCTTAACGACTATGTCATTGGCGAAGAAGGTGATGATATCAGATGGGAGGCCTTAGATGCTGACTTGCATATCTCTAGTTTCTTTGAAGTGGCTGAGCCAAACTATCATAATGAAGTGGCTGAGATGTTTGCTCGTTTCCCATGGCTTAATGTATCTGAAGTGGCTAGAAGTCTCGGTATCAATAAAAGTTTGCTGTCAAGATATATCTATGGAATATCTAAACCTAGCAAGCAACGTGTTGAGCAAATTCGACAAGCATTGCATGCTTTTGGACAAGAGTTAGTTAGCGTATAAAATATCATTAATCCTTGTCATGCCATATCCCCTACGGGGGGTATGGCATGGTTGTTACACAACATTGTAAGCTTATACAAAAAAAGGTACATAGTTACACTTCTCTTAAAATATGATGAAATCTATGTATTATCACGAGTGTATCTTCTAAAGAAAGTTACACTTTTTATCTACGGATTGTTGCAGTATCTCCTATGAGTCGTCGCAGTATCTGCTATCACCCGTCGCAGTATCTCCTATGAGTCATCGCAGTATCTCCTTTACCCCTATAGGAGATATTTCTTTCCCCCGTGGCAGATATCGCGACCACTCGTAGCTGCCATCCCTTTCCCCCGTAGCTGCCTTTCCTTTCACCCATAGCAGGCTTTCCGTCCACCCGAAGTAGGCATTCTTTTCTACTTGTATCAGTTTCGTAATTAAATTCGTTTTAGCCAAAGTCCCAAGAAACGGTCATATACAATATAGCCCTTTGCAGTCTGGTAAACTAAATCCTTATCAATAAGTACTTCTAAAGCAGATTTAACGCTACTGGCACTGGGTAATTCATGACGCTTGATGAAGTCACTGCTTAGCGGCTGACTTATAATTCCTTCTAGTGCTATGGCTTTCAGAAGATTCAGCTGATTGTCTGTTAAGAATGAGGTGAGTGTCTGGTAATGCGGAGCCATTGTGTCGAGATGAAATAAAATGGCTTCTGCTACTTGTCTGTCTGTCTCCACTTTTTTCTCTTGTTCGTACAACCTGTTCAAGATGGCTTGCAGATACCAGGTATATCCGTCAAAACTATGATATAGGTTATGGAACACTTGCTGGCTGAGCGATCCTTTCTTTGCTTCGAAGAATCGGTTGGCAAACTCGTAGTAAATTTCCTCATGAAGTGGCTCTAAGTTCATCAGCTGTGTACTTTGGTAGAATGGTCTGTTTGGGGTACAGAACATTTCTTCCATCAGATGCTTCTTACTTCCTGAGAAAATGAACTTTACCTGATGTATGGCCTGGATATATGAGCGAAGCATTGCCTCGGTGCCTGACTCTGGGTATTCAGTTATCTGCTGAAACTCATCGATGGCCAAATAGACAGGTTTATTCAATGAGTTTAGGTGGGAGAAGATACTCTTAAGTGTGTATTCTGCCTGTACCGGTACTACATTGATGGAAACTGATGGCATACCTGTCAATAAATCAGGGGTGATAGTGGGACGCAGGCCTTTGAAAAAATCAAGTACTTTGCCGGCAAACGACTTCTCGCGCTCCAAGGCATCCTCAATAACTGCTTTTCCTAAGGTTTCTACAAACTCTTGTAGATTTTTAGTTGAAAAGATATCCACATAGATGCAGATAGCCTGCTTATTTTCTTTTTTTATCTGATAGAAAGAATGGTTTATAAGGCCTGTTTTCCCGATTTTTCGAGGTGAAACCAATGTTATGTTACGCCCATTTTTAAGTGCAGATATCATATTTTCAGCCTCTTCTGTCCTATCGCAGAAATATTCTGGATTCTCGTAACCTTGGTAAACAAAGGGATTTTCAAGTTTTTTTTGCTTTGTTTTTGCCATAGTGTAATTGATTTATATTGCGTAATTTACGTAACGAACATTTCGTAACGGAAGTTCCGTAATGCAAAAGTAATAATTATAATGGTTCCCTCCAAATTTTTGGGGCTATTTTCTCTATTTTGACTCTCTCTGTGACGGAGTCAGTGGCTTCTACGAAAAAAAGAGAAGCTGAAGGTCAAACCTGACTTTCAGCTTCTTTGTTTGTGTCGGGGTGACTAGATTCGAACTAGCGACCCCACGCCCCCCAGACGTATACTCTTTGAGTTAGAAGCTAATTAAGTATCAGTAACTTAGCGATGGTTACTCTTTTATGAGTGACGGTTTTCGTGACGGTTTCTTCATCACGTTGGATTTAACTTCATTATCTCATTGTTTCACTTTATTTCTCTTAAATCAGCCATAAAGGTACGAAAAAATACGGAAAAAGAGGCAGATTGACATAAAAAAAGAGAGACCGCAATCCAGCCTCTCTCTTAATTGTTATGCCTTTGGATCGATTAAGGTGTCCTCCACACAGTTTTGTCTGGTTCTGACAAGTCCAAGTTGGATTCCTCGCTAAAATATCTAATGAAATTCAGGTATGGCGAATCCTTGAATTTTTGCACTATTGCCTTATTTACTTTCTTATTCCTCGTGTAATAATAATCTTCAAGGCTAGAGCCCTCTAGTGTTACTTTGAAATAATCTAGCCATATCTAAGCTATCTCCTTGCTCCAAACACACCATTCGCCATAATGATATAGCTCTGATGGTATCAATATGTGTATAAACTTTTCGTCTTCAAGGTCACCTTTTTGTAAATCAAGTATTTGGAAAGAGGGGTTATGAGTTAAATATGTCCTCATTCTAGAAAACAATGTTTTTGTATCTTTGGAGTAACCAACCTTGCAGTAGTTGCCGCTTTTTATGAAGTAGAGCATAAGCTTCATTTGTTAAATATGAATTTTGCTCTATATATCTTAACTGCTTTAACAACTGGTCCATCAATCCGCATGCTTATTGGGTCAGAGCATTCAAACCACTTATGCAGCTCTTTTGCTTTAGCTTTATGTTCAATGCCTAAATGTTTGTATGCTTCTTCAATTATTCTGTTAGCTTTTGAGACTTTAATTGTGTCTGGTGTTTCTATGCTATTGATTACCATCTTTGCTATTTTCTGTTCTGTAGTTTTGTCATTCTCCAGACTAGTTAAGGCATTTTCAACGGATTTCTTGACATAGCGTAAGCTCCTGACCTTATCTTCTCCCAATTTATGATATGCCTCTCTTACTAAAGGCTGTTCCTTTTCTATTGCTAATAATTGTGGGGATAATGGATTACTCGCTTTTATTTCTGCATATTGAAGAAAAGCATCCTTGAAAGATAGTTTCTTGGTTGAAATGGTGTCTTTTACCCTTATGTAGTCTTTATTTATAGTATCAATTCCATTATCTTCATAGCCTCTGGTAACACTGAGACCACTCCCGTAAGTTATTTTATTGATTTGAAAGTTGTACAGTTCCAGTTTCGGAAGAATGTCATTGATGATAAACTCGTCCTTTTGCTTATCGTATCTCACATATAGGCTGTTCAGGTCATGTTTTAGGTTGTCTCTGAGGTTGTCTTTCACTTTCTTGCTTTTAGCACCGTTGAAAAGCTTTACCGTTTCTTGTGCTGTTAGCAATGCATCGTCAGTCTTAGCTTTCATCTGTTCATAGGTCATATCAAGATTTAGTTTCTTGTATGTATTATTGAAAATATGCACCAGAAAGTTTCGGAACGGATTATCTTTTGATCTGATACGACCTGCTATCTGTGGAATGTCTGTATCTATGCTTGCCTGTGTATGGGGATTGGAAGCACTGCTCACTACAAAGCAAAGACCAGTCTTGCTAAAATAGTCTGCCCCCTCAAAAGATTTGGAAGTAATGAAGGTGAACATCTTATTATTGCTTCTACTATTGCTAATGGTATATCCATTTAGTTTTTTCTCGTTATCTTCATTATTAGCACAGATAATCCTAACTTCGTCATTTCTGAGATTGCAGTGTTTTAATATAGCAACAATATCTGTTACACTGTTGATGAAGAAAAAGGCTTCATAGCTTCTGATTCCCTCTTTAGAAGTTATGAAGCCATCCCGCTTATAAGCATTGATGATGTTGGCAGCCAGTGTATAAGGCTTGTTTGTCTACTGTAATTCAACTTTCAACTTTTCTAATTTTCCCCAGTCTGCTTGTACTTCTTCCACATCTTCTAAACAATCAGGTTTGAATGAAGGCAATATCGGGGTAGCTGACATAAAGCAGAAAGACTTGAACTGCCTAAAGTTATCCAAGACACCATCTATAGCTTTCTGCCTGTAAGAGTATGCTTTGAGCAAGCAATGGTATTCGTCAACTAACAATCTGTACTTTCTAGCTTCTATGTAATCTAATAGTCTTGGTATCTTGTCGTAGGTACACAATATTTTTTTTGTACCAGAAGTTGACACGTATTCATTAAGTTGCTTTTTAGCCTCTGTGTCAAAATTGCCAAATAGCCCAAATGGTCTTATGCCATTATAAGTAAGCTTGGATAGTCCTGCTTGGGTAATATCTGTTTTATTAATGATTAGCTCCGTAGTGGGGACAGCAATCACGTAATCTTCTGCATTCTGTAAGGCAATGGTAGTAGCACCACACCCTGTAACAACCTTGTTAAAAATGCAGTTGTGGGGTAAATCTTTCAAGTGAAGGAATCCGTCATTGGACTCAATTTTTAATTGTTCCATATTTGCATTCATTATATATTAAACAAACTATCTCCTGAAATAATCGGTCAAAATGGTACCGAAATTATCTTGTAACTGTTTTTCCTTTTCTTATATAAAGGCAATAATCTGCAAGTTCTGGTTACATCATATGCAAAAAGAAAAGTACCCTAAAGTACCCTTCTCTTGTCTTAATAATATAATGAAAACCTCTGGAGCTAGAATTAGACAAGAGACGTATCTCTACGCCCCTGCTGTACCCTTCCCTATAAATAGGACAGTTTCAAATTAGACAAATAATTATTAAATTTGTCACGAAACAGTTTTATTATGAAGAGGAAGAATCACAGTGAGTCAGAGATGGTAAGTGCCGTCAAGGCTC
>Ga0208297_1002006_pt1 | contig 13911 bp, 9 predicted proteins | sample LMS_cellobiose_e_FD_187367 | JGI IMG/M metagenome (GOLD analysis project Ga0208297, IMG submission 187367) | Rumen-fistulated moose microbial communities from Alaska, USA - LMS_cellobiose_enrichment (SPAdes) (version 2) | ecosystem: Host-associated > Mammals > Digestive system > Stomach > Rumen... | reverse complement strand
GGTCGCCTCCCTGCCGGAACGCACGGCGAAGCTCTTCGACGGCAGCTTCATCCTCCACGTCAACCCCACCGGGAAATTCGTCATCGGCGGCCCCGCCGGCGACACCGGCCTGACCGGCCGCAAGATCATCGTGGACACCTACGGCGGACGCGGCGCCCACGGCGGCGGCGCCTTCTCCGGCAAGGACCCGTCCAAGGTGGACCGCAGCGCCGCCTACGCCGCCCGCTACCTGGCGAAGAACCTCGTGGCCGCGGGCGTGGCGGACGAGTGCCTCGTGCAGCTGGCCTACGCCATCGGCGTGGCGGAGCCCGTCAGCCTCTTCGTGGACACCTACGGCACGCGCCACACGGCGGCCTCCGACGCCGAAATCGCGGAGAAGGTCCGTGAAATGTTCGACCTGCGCCCGGCCGCCATCATCAAGCGCTTCGGCCTCAAGAACCCGATCTACGAGCCCACGGCCGCCTACGGCCACATGGGCCGCAAGCCCTACGTGCAGGACGGCATCCAGTTCTTCGGCTGGGAGCTGCTGGACAGCGTGGACCGCATCAAGGAAGCCTTCGGCTTATGAGCAAGGAGAAGAAGCCCCAGCAGGTGAGGATCACCAACAAGCGGGCGTCGTTCGACTACGAGTTCCTCGAGGAGTACGACGCCGGCATCGTGCTGGTGGGCACGGAGATCAAGTCCATCCGCGCCGGCAAGGCTTCGCTCCAGGACGCCTACTGCTATTTCTCCGGCGGAGAGCTCTACGTGCGCGGCATGAACATCGCCACCTACTTCTGGGCCTCCGCCTGGAGCAGCCATGAGCCCCTTCGCGACCGCAAGCTCCTGCTGACCAAGAGGGAACTCAAACACCTCGCCCAGGCGGTCAAGACAAAGGGCCTGACCATCGTCGCCGTGCGCGCCTACATCAACGCCGGCGGCTATGCCAAGCTCCACATCGCCCTCGCCAAGGGCAAGAAGGAATTCGACAAGCGCGCCACCATCAAGGAGAAGGACATCCGGCGCGAGATGGAAAGAGAATAACCCCCGCCATGCCCCGCCTCAAGCACAGCATCGCCGCCGAGCTGCCGGACCCGGAAGTAATTGACATCGGGCAGCTTGCGCAGGACTGCGCCACCGGTGCGTGCGACCTCGTGGTCGTGCTCGGCCCCACGGCCTCCGGCAAGACGAAGTACGCCGTGGCGCTCGCGCAGAAGCTCGGCGGGGAGATCATCTCGGCGGACTCCCGCCAGGTCTACCGCGGCATGGACATCGGCACGGGCAAAGACCTCGCCGAGTACGGCACGGTCCCCTGCCACCTCATCGACATCGCCGAGCCCGGGGAGCAGTACAACGTCTGGCAGTTCCAGCAGGACTTCCTCAAGGCCTGGACGGACATCCGTGCGCGCGGGGCCGTCCCCATCCTCTGCGGCGGCACGGGGATGTACATCAACGCCGTCACGCGCGGCTATGATTTCTCGGAGAAAACGCCCCTGAGCGCCCCCCGGACGGAATCTTCCTTCAGCGAGGTCCTCCCGAAGAATCCCTTCTTCATCGGCACGCTGGTGAGCCGCGAAGTGCGCAATGCGCGCATCGACGCGCGGCTCGACGCCCGCCTGCAGGAGGGTATGGTCGAGGAGATCCGCGGCCTACTGGAGCGCGGCGTCCCGGCGGAGCGGCTGATCGCCTACGGTCTTGAATACAAATTCGTTACGCTATATCTGCAAGGCGAGCTCCCCTACGCCGAGATGCGTGAGAAGCTCGCTATTGCGATCCATCAGTTCGCCAAGCGGCAGATGACCTGGTTCCGCGGCATGGAGCGCAGCGGCGCCGTCATCCACTGGGTAGATCCGGCATCCCGGGTCTGACCGGGGACAGACAACAAAGGCGGCGGCACCGGGAAGGTGGTGCCGCCGCCTTGGCTATTGTAAGGACCGGGATCTACCAGAGGTTCTCGTCACAGAAGTCCATGTACTCCTGCGTATCCTCAGCCCAACCAGTCTTCTTGATACCGTCAACCGTATAGGTGACATCGTCGATGGTGTAGGTGAACTCGATCTTATCGGCCTTGTAACCGGAAGCGGTGTTGGCGCCGTCAGGAATGACGCGGCCATTGACCGTCACGGTGTGCGCCTCGGCCCCCCACTGATAACCGGCGGTGTAGTAAGAACCGTAGCTGCCGTAAAGACCCTCGATATAAGGGTTCCAGGCGGTGCGAGGCTCCTCTGCGTTGACACCGCTGGCAGAGAAGGTGTTGTTCGTGGGGGCGACCTTGATCTCAAAGCGGACAGAGAACAGACGCTGCCAGTTATAACCATGTGTGTCCATATCGGAAATGGTCATCCAGGCACGGTCTGCCTCATCGTCCGTCGTATTGGTGATCTGGACACCGAAAACGGTGACATTCTCTCCACCGACAGCGCCGAAAGCGACATACTTGCCATCGATGGCGGCCACGGCCGACATATCGGGCTCGCCGACTTTATACGTCTCGCAGGAATAGAGACCCACGAGCGCGGCGACGAATGCTGAAATAGTAAGTAATTTCTTCATAACCAATCAGTTTTATTTGTGCCACCACATCTTGACGTTGATAGCCTCCGGAGTCGGGGAATTCGGGTTGTAATCCGCAGAGGTCTTCGAATAGATGAAGCGCATCGGATAACCGGAGTCAAGCACGCCATGGAAATCGGTGATCGTCTCTCCACGGGTCGGATAGCCGGTGCGGTTGAGGTCGAACCAGGACTCCCAAGGGAGACCGTGGACGTTGGACGCCCACTTCTGGTTGATGATCTGCTCGACCATTTCCTCCTCGGTGCCGGCCTGGAAGGCATAGGGACCATTCAGGAACTCAACGGCCGTAGCCGCGCTCTCGCCGACACGCTGGAAAGCGTAAACGACAGCGGTCATGTAAGCCATCTCGGCAGAAAGGGCGTTGCCCAGACGGGCATAGGCCTCGGCCTGCAGGAAGAGGGCCTCGTCCGCGGTGCCGAAATAAACAGGCTCCGTCGGATAGAGGGCCAGACGGCTGGTCTCAGCGGGATCTCCATTCTGGCCGTACGGGCTGCCGGCGAAGGCACCGTCCGGATTGTTGTCATAGAAATAGGCCAGACGGGGGTCATCCTCGCTCAAGACACCGAGCACGTCGCTGCAAGCGCGGATGTTGGCCGTCGTGTTGAGTTGGCGGCGGTCGCTCTCATAGAAGGGATTGGACTTGTCTGCCTTGTCCTCGAAGTTGTCGAAAGCGGCATCCTGCTGCAGGAACGCGTTCTCGTTCAGCAGACTCTGGATCTTGGCCTTGTTGGCATTGAAGTCACGCATGAGCACCTTCAGGTAGAGGGTGTTGACGAACTCAAACCAGGCGTCGGTGTCGCCACCGAAGATCATGTCGCTGGCAGCGGAAGTGTTGGCCTTCTCATCTGCAGCGGCCTGATTGGCATCCATCTGGCGGATCTCTTCGCACAGGCCGATGATGATCTGCTGCATGTCCTCGCCGGAATCGAAGTGCGGGGTCTGCGTGCGGTTCACATAACCTTCAGTATAGGCCACCTTGTCATAAAGGCTGGTCAGCAGGTAGAGGTCGTAAACCAGCATGGACTTGGCCTCGAGCTTGAAGTTGGAGACATTCTCCATCTCGTCGCATTTCTCCAGGATGGTCCGGATCGTCGGCAAGATCGAAGCGTAGAAATAGGACCAGGGGCTGGTGAACGAAGAGTTGGTCAGGTCGTTGGTCATGACCGTGTAGTACTGGTTCGTGTTGTTGCACTGCACCACGTACTGGGACCAGAAGGATCCGTACAGGGAGAGCTCATAACCCACCTTGTCCGCTGTCTGCAGCTGGACGGTCGGGAGGAGCATCTTCATGTCGGCATCGGCGATATAGTTGGGGTTCGTATTGATATCCAACCAATTGTTGCAGCTGGTGGCGATGAGGCTCAGCGCTGCGGCAATGATGATAAGTGTTTTTTTCATGATCTATCCTCCTTTTTTGATTAGAAGACAATCTTTACGTTTGCACCGACGGTCCGGGTGGACGGGGAGGAGTAGTACTCACCGTACTGGGAACCGAGGTCGTTACCATAGTTGGTCATATCCGGATCGATCAAGCCCTGCTTCGGCGTCCACATGAGGAGGTTGCGGCCGACGAGGCCCATCTCGATGGTGGAGAGCCAGCTCACGTTCTGGAACCACTTCGCGGGGAAACGGTAGCTCAGGTTGAGCTCGCGGAGTTTGATGTAGGTCTTGTCAAGGAGTTCGGTACGATACTGCACGTAGTTGTAGTTCGGATAGTATGCACCATTGACGTTGTAGTAGCCGGTGACAGGGATGTTGTTCTCCACATAGTCGCTGCCGGACTTATAGACGGAGTGCGGCCATACCCACGGGTCACGGAGGTTGTACATGGTCTCTTCGGCGTTACCGTTGAAGAGGACGATGCCCTTGGTGGCGGAGTACATCAGGCCGCCCTGGCGCCAGTCGAAGTTGAAGCCGAGGCTCAAGTTCTTGTAGCGGATGGAGTTGTTCAGGCCCATCGTGAAGTCGGGATCGGCCTTGCCGAGCGTCTCATAAGTGGTGTTGTCGTAGGTCGGGAGACCGGTCGTCGCGTTGACGATCGTGTAGCCGGCGTACTGACCGCTTTCCACGGTGTTGATCTTGTAGTCAACCCAGGTGCCGATGGACTCGCCGACGATCGCCTTGAGCTGCGGGCCGCTGCTCAGACCATAGATGGCATACTCGGTCACGTCGTCCCAGAGCTTCTCCACGGTGTTCTTGTTCTTGGAGAAGGTGTAGGCGATGTTCCACTCGAAGTCACGTGTACGGACAGGGACGATGCCAACGGTCAGCTCGATACCCTTGTTGCGGATCAGACCGATGTTGCGGACGGCGGAGGTGTTGCCGGACTCCGGAGCCAGGGTCGCGGAGACGATCTGGTTCTCGGTCGTCTTGTTGTAGAACGCCACGTCGAAATTGAGGCGGTTGTCAAAGAAGCGGGCGTCAATACCGAACTCGGCTTCCGTGGAGATCTCCGGCTTCAGCTCGGTGTTCGGCACGCGGGAGTTCTGGACCAGACCTGCGAAGCTGTTGAGCGGGAAGGTCAGGGAGCCGAAAGCGGCGCCTGCGGAAGCAAGGGAGTAGTAGCTGGAAGTGTAGTACGTCGGAGCGTCGTTACCGGTCTTACCGTAACCGCCGCGGAACTTCAGGAAGCTCAGGAAGTTGCCCTTCAGGGCCGGGAACAGGTCGGTCACGATGACGGACGCGTTGGCACCCCAGTAGAAGAAGGAGTTGGCATTGATCGGCAGGGTGGAGGACCAGTCGTTACGGGCGGAGAGCGTCAGGTAGATGGCGTCCTTCCAGCCCAGGTCGGCCTGCGCATAAGCGCCGATCAGGCGACGCATGCTGGTCGAATAGGAAGCGGTCGGAGTGGCGCCGCTCGTGTTCAGGAAGCTGGCCCACCCGGACACGGCGAGACCGTCGAGGCTGCCGCCCAGACCTGCGGCGGAACGCTGGTTGGCGTTGACACCGGCCACGGCGTGGAGCGACCAATCCTGGCCGAAGCGATAGTCGGCGTTCAGGAAGATGTTACCGTCAACCTGGGCGGAACGTGCGGAGGAGATGACGTAGTTACCGTTCTCCACGGAGGCGCCTTCGTTGGCAGCATAGGAACCCGGGGTGAAAGTCCACAGGTTGTTGAAGTCACGCTCGGTGTAGTTGGTGATATCCATACCGCCGCGGGCGATCAGCTGAAGGCCTTTGGCAAGCTGGAGACCCAGCTCAACGCTACCGTACACGCGGTCGTCGTTATACACGGCGTAGTTGTTGTCGAGGATCCACCAGGGGTTCTGGGCGTACGGCGTGTAGAAGTTGTCGGCGTTGTTGTAGATGCTGTGCCAGTCACGCAGTTCGGCATAATCGACGTTGACCGGATACTGGAGGATATCCTGGTAGATGACGGAACCGCTGCCGCCCTGGCCGGTCATGGCATTGCGCACATCCTTGCGGACGTAGTTGAGGCTATAGTTGGCCCAGGCCAGACCATCCCACATGCGGGTGTTGCCGCGGAAGGAGAGGTTATGGCGCTTGTAGTAGTCGGTGTTGCCCGGCAGGATACCGTTGGAATAGATGTTGCCATAGGACACGACGAAACCGGTGGACTTGCTGCCGCCCTGGATCGTGACCGTGTTGTTGGTCTCGAGGCCGGTCTCGTAGAAATTCTTGAGGGAATTGGCCTTGTAGTCGAAGGTGGTGTAGGAAGGATCCGCACCGTTGTACCAGGCGGCACCCGGACGCCACTCGACCTTGCGGCCGTCAAGGAGGTTACCCCAGGAACCGTTCTCGGTCGGGGAGTAGTTCTCGAAGACGTTGGAACCCTCATAAGAATAGAACCAGCCCTGGCCGAACTTGTTCTGGATGTTCGGGATACGGAGCACGGAGCTGACCTGGACGGAACCGTCGTAGGTCACCTTGATGTCCTCGTTCTGCTCACCGCGCTTGGTGGTGATGATGATGGCGCCGTTGCCGGCACGGGAACCGTAGAGGGCCGTAGCGGAAGCACCCTTGAGGATGGTGATGGACTCGATGTCTTCCGGGTTGATATCGGAAGCCTGGTTACCGAAGTCGATGGAGTTGTTCAGGCCCTGGTAACCCATGGTCGAGTTGGACATCGGCACGCCGTCCACCACGTAGAGCGGGGCGTTGCTCGAGAAGGAGGAGTAGCCACGGACGATGACCTTCTGCGAAGTTCCGGTCGCACCGGAAGAGGAAATCTGCACGCCGGCCACTTTGCCGGACAGGCCGGAGAGTGCGTCTGCGGCGTGGCCCTTGATGATCTCGTCGGAACGGACCGTCGTAGAAGCATAGCCAAGGGTCTTCTCCTGGCGGGTCATACCCGTAGCCGTGATGACGACTTCGTCCAGACCGATGGTGTCGTCTTCCATGACGACGTCGATCACGGTCTTGTCGCCAATGGTCACGACGACATCACGCATACCGAAGAAAGAGAAACGCAGGGCTTCTCCGCCACGGACATTGAGCGTGTACTTGCCTTGCAGGTCAGTGGCAGTTCCCACCCGGGTGCCGTCAACGATGACAGCGGCACCAGGCACGGGATCACCGTACTGGTCGATTACAGTACCGGACACCTGACGGTTCTGGGCCGACAAGGTGACTGCGAGCAGCACGAACAAGGCGCTGAAGAACAGTTTTGCTTTTTTCATAAGCAGTACTTTTGGTTAAACAATAAATTATACTAACTATTACTTAGTCGCGAAAAACGGAGGTTTATTTGTTCAACAACAACAAAAGCGGCGGCACCGGGAAGGTGCCGCCGCCGTTTGCGGGTACTGCTATGCGCTTACTTGAGCGTCACGCCGTCAGGGATGATGAAGTACTCCACACCGCCGCCGAAGCTGCCGGCGGAGACGTGGTAACGCTTCACCTCCAGGACGAGGACGCCGTCCTCGATGTAGCTGGTCGCAGGCATGATGTACACATTGCCGTAGGAGCTGTGGACGTAGCCGGAGAAGAAGTCAGCCGGCCACACGGGCTCACCGTTCACCATGTTGAACATGAAGTCGGTACCCTTCACCCAGCAGTTCGGGAAGATGTACAGGTCGGGGGCCTCCTCCGTCGTGTAGATGTCCTGCTCCCACTCCTCCTCGTACCAGTCGGAATAGTAGATGCCGGTGCCCAGATACTTGGGCGTCAGCTTCCGCTGGGCGGAGACGGTGGTCGAGGCGATGCCGGAAGGAGAGACCATGTCGGGATCGGAGACGGTGATGCCGATTTGGTACGTCTCGCCGCCGAAAGCGTTGATGTCGGGATAGGTGATGTCAAGCGTGGCGACAGATTCGCCGTCGGCGAAGTCGAAGGTGGACTTGGCAGGCGTGAACACGCCGCCCGTGGCGTTCTCAAACTCGACCGGGACGCTGACGGCACCCTTGGTGTTGCCGCGCCACAGCTCGACCGTGATCTTGTTGCCGTCGGAGGCGACCATCTCGAAGATGGCGTCTTCCGCAGGGAAGGACACGAGGGGATTGCCCTCGGGGATCTGATAGACCGTTCCGACCCGCTCGCAGGCGTTCGTCAGCAGAAGGGCTGCGGCGGCAAGGATGATATAAAGGACTTTTTTCATACTTGTTCGCTTTTGGGATTAAAGGTTGCGGCCCTGTGCCGGGTTCTGGTCGTTGTCGACGCTCATGTTCTCGTTGCCGTCAAACTCGGACTGGGGGATCCAGAGGATGAAGTTGGCGGAGCCGGGCTTGTTGGTGTAGGCCGTGGAGGTGCTGGTGTGGTTGGTCCCATCCCAGGCACGGTTGTAGGCCAGGCCGCGGCGCTGCAGGTCGAACAGGCGGGGATTCTCGCTCCAGAGCTCGACACGGCGCTGGAAGAAGATCTCGTCCATGAGGGTGGCGATCGGAGCGGTCGTGTTCGCGTTGAGGACTTTGCTGTCCTCCATCTTCGCGAGGCGGTCGGCATAGGCCGGATCGCGCTTCGACTCGAGGGCGGACAGATACTGGCGGGCCTTGGTATAGTTCTCGGCCTCGCAGGCAGCCTCGGCGGCGATGAGGTACATCTCCTCGGCACGCATCAGGATGTGGTCGCCAGTAGAGGCGCCGGCATCGATGTACACGAGCTTCTTCTGGCACCAGGAGCGCTTGGAGCCGTTGGCGGAACCCGGAGTGCCCCATTCGGCGTTGTCCAGCGGAGCGGTCCACCAGGCCTTGCGGGCGTCGGTGTCGGGAATCTCGTCGTACAGCCAGTTGCCGATCAGGTGGCGGGCCTTGGCGTAGGTGGACTTGCAGTCCGCATCCATATGGTTGTAGATGTCCCAGTTGCCGATGGCCTGGTCGGTCTGGATGGCCAGACCCCACATGACGTTCTTCTTGGAGACGTCGTTGACCGTCTTGACATCCTCCCAGGAGCCGATCGTCTGGCCCTGCATGGCGGCCTCGGCAGCGCTGAGCGCCGTCGCATAGTCGTGCTGGACCAGGGCGTGGCGGGCCTTGAGGCCGTATGCCACGGCGAGGCTGATGTGGCTCTTGTGGAGCTGGCCGATGTTGCTCTTGCTCAGATGCTCGATCGCGGCGTCGATGTCCTTGTTGGCCTGCTCATACACGTCGGCCACGGTGCCGCGGCCCTTGCCCTCGGAACCGGCAATGGTCGGCTCGGTGTAGAGGGGCACGCCCGGGAGGTTGGTCCCCCACAGGGCGCCGTTCTGCTGGTAGGACTGGATCAGCCACATGTAGCAGAAGGAGCGCAGGGCGTAAGCCTGGCCGAGCACATAGTGGACATAGTTCTCGTCGCCTTCCATCTCCTCGTTCGCGAGGATGTAGTTGGCGTTGGAGATGAGCGTATAGAAGAAGTTCCAGATCTGGTACTGGTGGCCGGCGTTGCTGGTCCAGTCACCGAAGACGTTGTAGACCTGGTAGTCGTAGTAGAACCAGCCGGAGCCTTGGCCGTCCATCACGTGGTCTTCGCCCTTGAGGTCCTGGACCAGGATGTAGGCGGGCAGACCGCCGTTCTCGGCCGCCCAACCGGAGCCCCAGTTGCCGCAGTAAAGCAGACGGAACATGCCGTTGACGGCGGTCATGGCGTTCTCGGCATCCGCGAAGATTGTCGGGCCGGACACGCGGTCGGTCGGACTTGTCTCGAGGAAGTCCTCTTTGCAGCCGGCGAAGGAGAACAGCGCCAGCACGGTAAGAATCGCAAATATCTTTTTCATAAAGCGTTCCGATTAGAAATTGATGTCAACACCGAGGGAAACCGTACGCGTCGGCGTGTAGCTGTAGCCCGTGCTGCCGGTGAAGTTGTACTGAGGATCCATTCCCTTGAGGGCGGAGAACAGCTTGACGTTGTCAGCCGACAGGGAGACGCGGATGGACTGGATCTTGGCAGCCTGGAGGGCCTTGGCCGGGATCGTGTAGCCCACGCTGATGTTCTTGATGGCGAAGTAGGAAGCGTCGAAGAGCTCGTCGTCCGTCAGGGTGATGCGCGAGGAGCCGTGGTCCTCGATCTTGGGGATCGAAGTCACGTCGCCGGGCTTCTTCCACGCCTTGAGGCGGTCGATGTGGCCGGCCTCGCCGATGTAGATGTTGTAAAGCAGGGTGCGATAGACACCGTCGTTGACAAAACCGCCGATGGACCAGGTGGTCATCAGGGAGAAGTCGAAGTTGCCGATGTGGACGTCGTTGGACCAGGAGCCGTAGAGCTTCGGCATACGGCTGCCGACGATGCGGCGGCAGCTGGAGGCCTTCTGGTAGTCGTCGGAGACATAGCGCTCGCCGGGGTTGCCGTTCTCGTCGTTGTCCCAGACCCAGTAGAGCTTGGCGCCCGTGGCGGGATCGACACCGGCGGACTCGGCCAGGTAGAAGGAATTGAGCGTCTCGCCCTCCTTGATGATGTAGTTGCCCGAGATGATCTCCGGCTTGTCGGCCAGGTGGAGGACCTTGTTGTGGACGGTGGAACCCATCCAGGTCATCGACCAGTGCGCGTTGGCGGTGCGGATGATGTCGCCGGTGAGGCTGATCTCCAGACCGCTGTTCTGCATGTTGCCGATGTTCTTGTCATAGCCGCTGAAGCCCAGGGAGACAGCCATCGGATAGTTCATCAGCATGTCCTTGGTGTAGCGGTTGTAGTACTCGATCGTGGCGGAGAGGCGGTTGAACAGGCGGGCTTCGATACCCACGTTGAGGTTCTCGTTCTTCTCCCACTTGAGCTCCTTGCTCTCCAGCGAGGAGACCACGGCACCCGGGTTGGCGCCGTTCGGGAAGCCCAGGTCATAGAAGGCCTGCCAGGCGTAGAGGCTGCCGAGGTTGTCGTTGCCCTGCACACCGTAGGAAGCCTTGAGGGTCAGGTTGTTGATCCAGGAGACGCTGCGCAGGAAGTTCTCCTGGGAGATGCGCCAGCTGGCGCCGACGGACCAGAAGTTACCCCAGCGGTAGTCCTTGTGGAAACGGGAAGAACCGTCACGGCGGAAGGAAGCCGAGAGGTAGTACTTGTCGGCGAAGTCGTAGTTGAAGCGGGACAGCCAGGACTCGACGTTGTACTCATTGGTGTAGGAGGTCGTGTCCTCGATGGTCGTCGCGGGGGCCAGTTCGTAGAGGCCGCCGAACGGATAGCCGCTCTTGTAGCCCATCAGGCGCTGATACTGGTAAGCATAAGCCTCATGGCCGAGCAGGATGTCGAAATGATGGAGACCGAAGGTGCGGTCGTAGGTCAGCAGCTGGTTGAAGGTGTAGCTGAAGGTACGGCCGTCGACGATCTCGGCGAGACCGCTCTTGCTGACGGCATTGCCGAAGAAGGGGTTGTAGTAGGTCTTGCTCTTGCTGTTGACCAGGTCGAAGCCCAGGTTGACGCTGAACTTCAGGCCGGCGAGCGCGCCCTGCTCCAGGCCGCCGATCTCGATGAAGGAACGGCCGCTGACATTGTCGGAACCGGAGAGGTACTTGTCGTCGATCAGGTTGGCCAGCGGGTTCCAGCCTGCGGAGGCGCCGGCGGGACGGTTCTCGCCCCAGTCGTACATCTTTTCGCCGTTGGCGTCCAGGATATAGTCTCCCTTCTCGTCACGCATGTACATCGGATAGACGGGAGCCATGAGCTGGCAGGTGTAGAACACGTTGCTGTAGGCGGAGCTGGAGCCGGAGCTGCCCAGCGTGGTGGAGTTCGTGGTGTTGTGGGCGAAGCTCACGTTCAGGCCAGTCTTGAACCAGTCGACCACCTGGCTCTGGACGTTCGCACGGCCGGAGAAGCGCTCGAAGTTGGTCATCTTCACCAGACCTTCCTCCTTGAGGTAGCCCATGGAGAACATATACTGGTTGGCACGGTTGCCGCCGGTCACGGTCATCTGGTACTCCTGGCGGATCGGGGTGGGATCCGTGGAGAGTTCGAGCCAGTCGTCGTTCCACTTGGTGGTCACGCCGTCCACGATCTTGCCCGTGGTGTGGTCGAAGAGCTCGGACACGGGCTTGGAGAACGGGTTGAACTCCTCGTTGATGCCGAAGATGGCGTTCGCGCCGCTCGACATGTCCGCAGCGGCCATCTGGCCGGCGGCGAGGGAAGAATAACCCTCGGCGAGGTAGTCGTTCTTGTACATGAAGTACACGTCCTCGGTCCACTGCTTGGCGTCGAGGGTCTCATAGCGCGGCAGGGCGCGGGAGGAGATACCCACGTTGGCCTTGAAGCCGACCTTGGCGCGGCCTTCGCCACCACGCTTGGTGGTCACGATCACGACACCGTTGGCGCCGCGGGCGCCGTAGAGCGCACCGGCGGAGGCGTCCTTGATCACCGTCATCGACTCGATGTCGTTGGGGTTGAGGGCGCTGATGCTGCCGTCGTAAGGGACACCGTCCACCACGTAGAGCGGAGAGGTGGAAGCGTTGAGGGAGCCGAAACCACGGATGATGACGGACGCGCCGGCGCCGGGCTGGCCGGAACCGGACGTGGTCTGGATACCGGCGGCGAGGCCGTCGAGGGCCTTCGTGACGTTGGCGACGGTCCGCTTCTCGATCTGCTCGGACTTGATCGTCTGGGCGGAACCCGTGAAGGACTCCTTCTTGGCGGTACCGTAAGCGACGACGAGAACGTCGCTGAGGGACTCGGCATCCGGTTCGAGGGCGACGTTGATCGTCCCGCGGCCGTTCACCGCGACCTCGAGGGTCTTGTAGCCAATGGAGGAGAAAACGAGTGTTCCGTTGGAAGGGACGGTGAGGGAATACACGCCGTCGATGTCGGCCACGGTACCCGTACGGGTCCCCTTCAACACAACCGATGCAGCCGGCATCGAATCGCCGTTGGAGGCGTCCGAGACGGTTCCTTTGACCGTGATGTTCTGCGCAAAGAGGGCAGAGGCGACGGTCAGGAGCATCAACGAAAGAAAAATTCTAGTTTTCTTCATAAGTTGATTTTGGTTAAACAATAAACTATACTAACAATACATTGTTACAAATAAACGTGGGTTTATTTCAGCAAAGTACAGCTAAAAACCGGCGCAAGTTCGCAAGTTTTTTTCATAAATCCAAATTCGTAACCGCGCAACCAGTTGAGTGTAAGTTACTTTTTCATCTGTTTCGCGGAATAATTTGCCATTTATGAAGAATTTTAATTTCTATTTATAATCGAATCGCGCGATTTGATTATAAAATGTAAGCAATTCAAAAGGGGATTATTTTTTTACTTCTTTGTAATCTACTGATTTCAAGTAGTTTATCAATGTATTCCGGTGTATCCCATACTGCCTGGCTATTGAGGTGATGGATTCCCGGGCGGAACGACGGGACAGGATTTCCGGCAGATCCTGCATTACGGCATCCCGTTTTTTGAAGCTCCCGCAGGGGCGTCCCAGCTTCACGCCGGAGGCCTTGAGGTCAGCAAGCGCCTCGCGCGTGCGTTGGGATATAAGGTTGCGTTCAATCTCGGCCGCCAGGGCGAAAGCGAACGCAATGATCTTGGAGTTGATATTATTATTAAGGTCAAAATTGTCCTTGATCGTGTGGATCTGCACGTTCCTGGCCGCGCAGTCGTTCAGGATGGACATGATCATCAGCATATTGCGGCCCAGCCGGGATATTTCCGTGCAGACGAGAAGGTCATCGGACCGCATGCGGCGGATAATCTTCCCGAGTTTCCGCCGCCGGGGCTCGACGGTCCCGGAAACCGACTCGCTTTCCCAGCGGTCAATGCACTTCCCTTCACGCTGTGCCCAGTTGCGGATCTCGAATTCCTGGCTCGAATACGACTGCTCCGCCGTGCTTACTCTAATGTACGCGTAAATCATAACTCTTTCGTTTTATGGATGTTGAAGATAAAATGAACCACGCTACAAATTAACCCACAAATAATTGTGTTCAAGGACTTCGTTAAACGGGAATTTGTTTATTTGAGAAAAAATACCGAACTTTCGCACCTAGTATGCTTTGAAAAACCTCCGTTTATTTC
>Ga0208297_1002004_pt1 | contig 13937 bp, 11 predicted proteins | sample LMS_cellobiose_e_FD_187367 | JGI IMG/M metagenome (GOLD analysis project Ga0208297, IMG submission 187367) | Rumen-fistulated moose microbial communities from Alaska, USA - LMS_cellobiose_enrichment (SPAdes) (version 2) | ecosystem: Host-associated > Mammals > Digestive system > Stomach > Rumen... | reverse complement strand
TTCTTTGATTTTGGCTTTCTTATATATTCTTTTATCCGATGGATACGTTTTTCATTATTCCCGTGGAGGCGATGGAAATGAACGTCTTGCCGGGATTGAGGAAGAGCGGGGAACCGTTCTGATCGTAGTAGTTCATGACGGAATCTATCGTGTCACGCTGCCATTTTATCGGAACGTATTTTCCTCCCGCCGCATAGTATCCCATGCCGGTGCCCGTGATCTTCACGTCGAGCCTGCCGTAGTCGTCAACCGTCTTTCTGTCGGTGAAAACGATCAGCAGGTTCTCGAATGAAAGCTGTTCGCCGGTCGCCTCGTCTATGTGCTTCATCAGTACGTTGTCGATTATCGGGTATTTTATGGATTTGTAATACTTTCCGTCCGCGGCGTTATAGTCGAACGACGATACGATATAGGCGGAATGGGGGATCACCACCGACGTGCATTCTTTCGGCGAAAGCGAGGAGGGAAGCTCCCGCCTTTCGGGATTGAAGTGATAAGGAGATTCGTATGCGCCCTGATGGAGCGTTCTGTACTTTTTGTAGTTCAGTGCCTTTACGATGCCGGGACCGGTTATGAAGAGGGAATGCTCGTATCCCTTTTGCTTGTATTTGACGGGATCGCGCCAGAACACGTTAAGATATTCCATCATATAGTCGTTAACGGCGTCTATATTGTTTATCCCGCGCTCCTTTATGGAAACGTAAGCCTGCTGGCTTCCGCCGGCGTGGATATATATAGCGTCGTGCATCTGCGCGACGTCGAGAAAATACGGACGGCACGATCTGACGGGCCCCGTGGCGGCGATATCCTCGTAATCCTCGAATATGCCGATCATCCTGTTCACGCCGCCCTCAATATTGCACTCGAAGAGGATGGAAGCCTTAGATATGCCGGTCTGCGGAAGGCACTTGCGCTCGTTGTTTATCATGATCGCGCACGGCCTTTTCGTGAGCGCTTCAACGCTCGACGGAAGTCCGGTGTAAGGGCTTCTGAGGTCCGTTTCCGTGTACGGCAGATCAGCGGATACCGGAATTACGCTTTCAAAGAAGCCGAGCTCGGGCTGAGCCGCGTCGTTTTCCCGGGGAGGGGATATCTGTTCGTCAGATGAAAGGGGAGGCTTTTTCTCCGGAGAGGCGTCCGTATCGTGAAGCTTTTCCGTTTGCGTAACGCCTCCGGTCTCCGGCGGAACCGTCACCGTGCACGAGAACATGAAAACGAGCAGCACCGCGAGGACCGCGGCGAAAGTGATTCTTTTGTTTTTTATACCGTCCACCCCTTTCGGCGGGCTTTGAGCCGCCTTTGCTGTGATCGCCTCCGCAAAGCCGCGGAAACAATACGCCTACTTTAAGTATCACGTTATTATATCAGATTTTCCGGCGGTTTGCAATAGCTTTTTGAAGAGGCGAGAAATAAACTGCGCTGCAAAAAGTTTATATCTTTTGCGCTCGCGAGAGACAAAATTCATCAAGGCGGAAAAGTCGAAGACTTTTCCCGAGGAACGCCTGCGTTCCTCGACGCTTTGCCTTCCCCTAGAGGGGAAGGTGTCACCGGCAGGTGACGGATGAGGTGGTGATGCCCCTTTGATGAGTGCTCCGTATTATAAACTGAGATTTCTTTTTTGCGCTCGCGCGAAAGCGAGCGCTTTTGCCTTCCCCATTGAGGGGTCGAGGAACGCAAGCGTTCCTCGGCAAAATCCTTCGGATTTTGCACCTTGATCAAAATAGTGACGGATGAGGTGGTGCCGCCCCTTTGATATCGGCTTTGTATTATATGCAAAGCTTTCTTGCTCTCTTCTTTTTACGAAGCTTAGCGATACAACCGCGAGATATACGCCGTTTGTACCGGCACAAACGGCGCAAAGGCCGCCTCAAATTTGATCAAAGTGGAAAAGTCGAAGACTTTTCCCGAGGAATGCTTGCATTCCTCGATCCCCCTGACTCCCCCATGGGCAAAGGGGCTCCGCCCCTTTTGAATCCCTATTAAGCTATCGCCCTGATGTGATTATGCTGTGCGAAGGAGATATAGAGGGAAGCTGATTGCAAATTCTTGTCTTTTTGCGCTCGCGTGAAAGCGAGCGCTTTTTGCTTTCCCCTTGAGGGGTCGAGGAACGCAAGCGTTCCTCGGCAAAATCCTTCGGATTTTGCACCTTGATCTAAATAGTGACGGATGAATCGAGGAACGCTTGCGTTCCTCGGCATACCGCTGCGCGCTATGCGGTGGTGTTTCGTTTTGATGAGTGCTCCGTATTATTAGGCAAAGATTTCTTTTTGCGCTTGCGTAAAAGCGAGCGCAAAAAAGCAGAAGGAGTCCTTCTGCTTTTATGACAGGTATAAAGTTTTTTGGGGGTCTCGGGACTTTTTTACCAAAAAAGGTCCCGAGCGGGGTGCGGGGCGGAGCCCTGCGGAAACGCCGCCGGGGTGCGGATAGCAATATTATAAAGCGCTGCGCGAAAAAAGTGGAAAAATCCGCGGCCATGGTGTATAATATATCGGAAAACACAAAGGAGAGGACTTGTCATGATCAAAGATACCGAAAACGCAGGAAACACCGGAACGGGCGCCGTCATAGCGATAGACGCGGGAACCACATCCGTCAGAGCCATACTTTACGGAAAAAACGGAGCAATGGCGCTTTCAGCGCAGAGAGAGATAAGTCAGTTCTATCCCGACGACGGATACGTCGAGGAGGACGGCGAGGAGATATTCGAGGCGGCGGTATACTGCCTGCGCTCCGTTCTTGAGGGAGCCGCGAGGATAGGCGAAAAGGTCTGCGCCGTCGGCATAACGAATCAGCGCGAGACTGTCCTCGTGTGGGACAGAAAGACCGGAAGCCCCCTGTACCGCGCCATTGTCTGGCAGTGCAGAAGATCCGCCGGCATATGCGACGAACTTAGAAAAGCCGGGTACGAGGGGATGATAAAGGAAAAGACGGGCCTTGTGCTCGATCCGTATTTTTCCTCCACGAAGCTCAAATGGCTCTTCGACAGAAAAAGCGATCTCAAAGAAAAGGCAAGGCGCGGAGAGCTGCTGTGCGGAACGGTCGATTCGTTTCTGCTGTTCAGACTTACCGGAGGAAAGGCGCACGCCACCGACGTCACGAACGCGTCGAGAACGATGCTGTTCAACATAAACACTCTTGAATGGGACAGAGATCTTCTCGATCTTCTCGATATCCCGGAAGGGATACTGCCGAAGGTCGAATCCTCCGCCTGCCGCTTCGGAGAGACCTCCGCGGAGATATGCGGCGAGCGCATACCCGTTTGCTCGATGATCGGCGACCAGCAGGCGGCTCTTTTCGGGCAGAGATGCTTTTTGCCCGGTGACGCCAAGTGCACCTACGGAACGGGAAGCTTCCTGCTCGTGAACACGGGAGCAAGGACGGTGACGTCCGAAAGCGGCCTCGTTTCCGGCATTGCATGGGGCATAGACGGGAAAACGACGTACTGCCTCGAAGGAAGCGTATTTATCGGCGGCGCCGCGATAAAATGGCTGCGCGACGGACTGAAGATCATCTCCTCTTCACCGGAAATAGACAGAAAAGCCGCCATGGTAAGCGACAACGGAGGAGTATACTTCGTCCCCGCGTTCGTGGGACTCGGCGCGCCTTACTGGGATATCAACGCGAGAGGGATCTTCTGCGGCATAACCGCCGCCGCCACGGACTGCCACTTCTGCAGAGCCGTGCTCGAATCCATGGCGTATCAGGTCAACGAGATCCTCAAATGCGCAGTCAGCGACGCCGTCAAATGCAATATCCCAATGTCGATCCATTCGGTCAAAGCGGACGGCGGAGCCTGCGTGAGCGACGTGCTGATGCAGTTCCAGGCGGATATTTCCGACATAACCGTCATATGCGACGGGGAAGCGGAGAAGACCGCCAGAGGCGCCGCGCTCATGGCGCTCATCGGCGCGGGCGAAAAAACGGTAGATCAGCTCGCCGCCGAGGAAAAGACGATCAACGAATCGAATCCCGCACTGAGAACGTACAGACCGCTCATGGACAAGGAGAAGGTAAAGGCGGGCTTTGAAGGCTGGTACAAGGCGATAGCAAAGTCGCGTCTGTGAGAAAATGACCGGTAAAAAACGAATAACTGCCGCGGCGCTGTGCGCGGCTTTATGCGCGTCGTGTCTGTTTTCCTGCGTACAAGCCCCGGACTTTACGGCGGAAAAAACGGTAACCTCCGAAAAAAACGCGACCGCGGAAAAAACGGTGCCGGGCGCAAATACGGAAAGCGGCCGGAAGAAGACAAAAAACGACAAATTCGATCCGTCCGTACCGTTCCCGGTATCGGATATAATAAAGATAGGCATACCCGTCTCGGCGGCGGGAAAGCCGACGGCAAGGTTCTTTACGCTCGACGACGGCGTGGCGTATCTTACGAAAGCGGACAGCGGATACGCGGCGGGATATTTCAATCTCGAAAAGAGCATACTTGCCGAACGCATAGCCGAGGATGATACCGCGACGGCGAGTGACGTTTTCAGACTGTTCCAGACGGGCTCCTCCACAGCCATAGCGCTCTGGGGCAGGAAGGTGTTCTATATCTCCCTCAACGAAAGCTCGTTTCGATCCGCGGAGCTTCCGGAGAGCGTGACAGCCTCGGGAGCCGATCTTTCCCGGGCGATCCTTTATTCGGGCACGAAGGTGCTTTACGAGAACAGCGAGCTGATCCTTACCGCGCTCGTGGATTTTGAAACGCAGTACGTTCTTTGCCGCAAATCGGCTCTCGGCGATTTTGGAGGCGTCATCTGCATATCGGACGACGAAAAGAAGATATACTACGCCGAAAAAAGCGGCGATTCGTACAAGGGATACGCTTATTTCGAATACGGGAAAAGCGAGCCTCTCGGCAGGACTTCTCTTGAATTCGACTCGTACAAGTATCTCGGAGACGGAAAGACGCTGTTTTGCTCTTCTTCCGGACTCTCCCGTACGTTCACGTTCGCCGATCTTTATACGGGAGAAAAAAAGACGGTGACCGCGTCCTCATCCGTGACGGCGTATGATTACATCTGCGACCGGGAAGGGAATTACCTCTTCGTTCTCTGCGGCGACGCGCTCCTTACGGACGGAGCCGAGATATGGGTGTACGATCTTGACAGAAACGTAAGGATATACCGCGGCGAGATAAAAAACGGTCCGGTCAACAAAAACATTGCTCTCACCCCGGACGCCTCCGGGATCGTTTTCAGCCGTTATTCCGACGGAGAGGACGGATCCGGCGAGCTCGTTTGCATTATGGACGCGTCGTCTCTGTGGAAATGACGGGATCAGGCGCTTTTGGGCTTTTTTGCGACGGTTATCGAATAAGTGACGGAGTTTTCTCCGTCGCTTTTCTTTATATCGGCGTCAAAGCCCGCGCCCTTTACCGTTTCCACAGCGCGCTCCACCGTGTTCATGAAAAGCTTTACGTCACGGATGACGAACGTACGCACGGGATCGCTTTTTTCGCCGGAAGCTTTTTCTTTCGCAGCGTTTTCGACCGTGCCGCTTTCAGACGCGGCTTTTTCTTTTACCGGCTTTTTCACTTTTTCGGCTTTCCCGCCGTTTTTTATCCCGTCCGGCGCGTCGTCGGCGTCGAACGGCAGGATCTCGTTTTTCCTCAAAAGCGACGTTACGCAGGCGGCTGTCTCCCCGGCGCTCATTTCACACCGCACCGCCTTTCGCAAGACCGCCTCTCTCACGGCGGGATCGTCTATCCTGAGTGCCTGCGCCGCGTGTTCGGGAGTAAGAGAGCCCGAAATGAATATCTTCCTCTCCGACGGAGAAAGCCTGAGGAGCAGCAGCTTTTTGTCGAGCTCGCTCTGCGACAGCGAAAGCCTTCTCGCGGCGGCGTCGCGCGGGAACACGCCCGAGCGAATGAGCCCGTCTATTGCGAAGGCTTCGTCGAACGGTCCTATCTCCTCGCGCTGAGTGTTTTCAATGAGAGAAACGACCGGAAGCTTTTCATCGCCCACGTTTTTCAGTATCAGACACGGCACCTTTTCAAGTCCGATGAGCCTCGCGGCGCGAAGACGTCTCACGCCGGAAATGAGAACGAAGCTTTCCTGCGGGAAAGGACTTCCGCTTCCCCGCGTGAAGCCGTCTCTTCTCACGAGCAGGGGAGTTATCATGCCGTACTGCCGTATACTGTCCGCCAGACGCAGTATGGATCTTTCGTCCGGATCGCTCCGAAGCTGTCCGCCGCGCAGAACTATCCTGTCGGCGAAAACGAAGGCGAGATGAGGCGCCTCCTTTTCTTTTATCAGCGGCTTTTGCGGTATCGCCGCGCCGTCCTTCTTTTTTAACATACCACAGTCCTTTCGCTATGCTTTTCATTTTTTTTGCGCGTTTTCCGGTCGGCTCCGGAAAAATACGGGAAAATGATACCATACCGCGCGTGAAAAATATGTCGTATCGTGAAAAGGCGGCGCGGCTTGCCGCTTTTTCCCGCCGCCCGATCCCGAAAAGAGGAAATTTGCGAAAAAATTAACAGATAGACCTTTACAACGCTGAAATTATATATTATAATGTAACGGCAATCGCCGCGGAGGCAGAGCGCGGCTTCGGACCGTTTCCGGACCGCGGCTTTTATGTTTTTTGCGGCAGGCGTGACAGATCTTCAAAAAGAAAGGATCGGCCGCTTTTTATACGGGCGGCAGCGAAATTCGAAAAAATGGTAAGGATCATAGCCGGCGCTCAGTGGGGCGACGAGGGAAAAGGAAAGATAATCGACATACTCGCGGGCAGAGCGGACGTAGTCGTGCGTTCCCAGGGAGGAAACAACGCGGGACATACCGTCGTGTTCGACAACAAGACGTACAAGCTCCACCTCATACCCTCGGGCATCCTCTATAAGGACGTGATCTGCTGCATCGGATGCGGCACGGTCATAGATCCCAAGGTCATCATAGAAGAGATCGAAACTCTCAAGGCGTGCGGCATCACTTTCGATAATCTGAAAATAGACAAAAGAGCTCATATAATCATGCCGTATCACATAAAGCTCGACGAGCTTCAGGAAGCTTACAGAGGCGGCTCAGACATCGGAACCACGAAGCGCGGCATCGGTCCGTGCTATACGGACAAGACCGAGAGATGCGGTATCAGATTCTGCGATATGCTCGACAAGGACGTATTCATAAGAAAGCTCGCCGAGACGATGAGACTCAAAAACGAGATCATCACCAAGGTATACGGCGGAGAGGCTTTCTCCGTGGAAAAGGTCGCCGAGGAATATCTCGGATACGCGGAAAAGCTCAGAGAATACGCCGCTGACGTCTCCGTCATAACCTATGAAGCAATAAAAGAAGGGAAGAACGTCCTGTTTGAAGGCGCTCAGGCGACGCTTCTCGATATCGACATGGGCACGTATCCTTACGTAACGTCGTCGCATCCCGTGGCGGCGGGCGCGTGCATCGGCACGGGAGTGGGACCCACGGTCATAGATTCCTGCCTCGGTATCGCAAAGAGCTACACGACGAGAGTCGGCAAGGGACCTTTCCCGACGGAGCTTTTCGATGAGACCGGCGACACGATAAGGAACGTGGGAGGAGAATTCGGCACCACCACAGGAAGACCGAGAAGATGCGGCTGGTTCGACGCCGTGATCGTCCGCCATTCCGTCAGAGTCAACGGATTCACCGAGCTTGCCATAAACAAACTCGATACTCTTTCCGGGTTCGATACGCTCAAGGTCTGCATGGCTTACAGATACACCGATAAGGACGGCAACGTCTTCGTTACGAGAAATTTCCCCGCTTCCCTCGAGGAGCTGGAAAGATGCGAGCCCGTATACGACTGCCTGCCGGGCTGGAAAGAGGATATAACTCACTGCAAATCTTTTGACGAGCTTCCCGAGAAAGCGCAGAAGTATATCGAAAGGCTCGAACAACTTACCGACTGCCGCATATCCATGGTCGGCGTGGGACCGTCGAGAGAACAGAATCTCGAAAGATAAGCGATAAAACGGACGGCGTGTTTCCGCGCCGTTTTCCGTACGGCTGTATGATTATGAAATATTTATACAGACTTTTCAAAAAGACAAGAAGCTGCCGCAATTTCGATCAGTCGAAGCCGGTAAGCGAAGAGATCATCTTTTCCGTGCTCTCTCTCAACAGACTGCTTCCGTCGGCGATGAACCGCCAGGAACTCAAATTCGCGTATTCTCTGAATAAAGAGATCAACGCCGAGATATGCAGATCGCACGGCTGGGCGGGCGGTCTCGATATCAAGCTGCCTTATGAGGGCAAGGAACCCACCGCGTATATAATAATCTGTCACGATATGCGGCTGAGAAAGGATTTCTGCGACATAGACGTGGGCATCAGCGCGCACGCCATGGCGCTCGGATTCACTGAGCTTGGCTTCGCCTCGTGCATGATAGGCAGCTTTTCCGAAAAGCTGATCTCCGAGATCCTCGATCTTCCGGGCTATATCGTACCGCGGCTTTTGCTTGCCGTCGGTGCGCCGGCGGAAAAACACAGGATCGTTACCGCGCCGAGCCGCAGAGGCGACAGCCTCGGGAGCAGCACGGAGTATTACCGCGACTCTTTTGACGTCCACGTGATCCCGAAAAGATCACTCGGCGAGATAATAATATCGAGCCGCGGCGGAGATTATCATTCGCTGGCAGCCGGCGCCGGAGCGGTGAAGGTCAAAGAAGACATAGATTGAAAGGACGAAAGCATGACCGAAGGAATATTGAGGGTGTGCTTCAGAAAAAAAGGCGTCATCAGGTACATTTCGCATCTTGATACGATGAGGATGTTCCTGAAGGCGTTTGCGAGAGCGGATATTGAGCTTAAATATTCCGAGGGCTTCAATCCGCATCCCAGGCTTTCGTTCGCCCTTCCCCTTTCCGTGGGGATGCAGAGCGAATATGAGCTTGCGGAATTTTATACCGTTCCGGATGAAAACGGCGCGTATCCGGACGAGAAAGCGGCGCAGGAAGCGCTGTCCCGAGAGCTTTCGTTTTGCGGGATGGGAATAAATTTCTGCGAATACTATTCTCCGGACAAGGGGATGAAGCCCTTTTCCGAAATAGAAAGCGCGGAGTATAAAATAGTTCCGGAGCATCCTCTTTCACGGGAGGACGGCGAGAAAGCCGCGAAGGATCTTGCGGATTTTCTCGGACTTGACGCGATAAACGTGGAAAAAAGGACAAAAAACGGCGGAACGAAAACGACGGATATCAAAAGCATGATATTCTGCGCAGAGATCGAAAGCGGCGCGGACGGAGCGTATCTTCGCCTCGTGCTTTCAGCGGATCCGCAGAAATATCTTAACCCCGAATACGTGATATCCGCACTTACTGCGAAATACCCTAAATTCATTGATATACTCGGCGGCGGCGACATAATACGCACCCGCATCGACTTCAGAAAATAACATCTTTGAAAGGAAAAAAACAAAAAATGACGGAAAAAATCAAGGAATTACTTGCAAAACAGCTCAGGATCGACAAAAGCGAGATAGACGACGATACGAACATCATCGAAGATCTCGGGGCTGACAGCCTCGACGTGGTGGAAATGCTTATGACGATCGAGGATCGCTTCGGGATAAACGTTCCCGACGAGGACGTTCCTTTGCTGAAAACGGTGAAGGACGTTGCGGATTATATTGAGAGCAGGTCATGACCTACAACCATAAATGAATATTTTTACGTCATCAATAATAAAAGAACCGTCCTTCGCTCCGCTCGTGGATTCGCTCTGCAAGGAGAAAAGGCCGGTACTTGCGTCCGGACTGTGTGAAAGCGCGTCGCACGTGCTGTGCGGCGCCGTGATCGGCGAATTGAAAAAAAGGTTCGCTTCCGATCCGGGCAAGAGCAGAACGCTTATTATAATGTCGGACGAAAACAAGGCGCGTGAGTTATGTACGCGCCTTTCGGGTTTTTCTTTAAGATCGTTTTTCTTTCCGACAAGAGATTATATGCTCGTTTCCGCCGACGCTTCCGGAAGGGAATTCTCCAACGAAAGACTCGGCGTTCTTTCCCGTATGCTTTCCGGTGATTTTGACGTCATCGTCACTACCATAGAGGCGGCGTGTCAGCAGACGATCCCGAGAAAAGTCCTTGCCGCTTCCGAAAATATGATCGACGGGAAGTCGCGGATATCGATGGATGATCTCGTATCGCGCCTTGAGGATCTGAATTACCGCAGAGCCGAAAAGGTAGAGGGTCCCGGACAGTATTCCGTTCGCGGCGGCATAATCGACGTGTTCGTCCCGTCCTGTTCGTACCCCGTGAGGATAGAACTTTTCGGAAACGAGGTCGATTCCATATCATATTTCGACGTCATGACTCAGCGCAGGACCGAAAAAGCGGAGAGCGTCGGGATCTCGCCGTCCTCGGAGATCTTTTTCGGAAAAAAGGAGAGGGAAAAGATCGGTTCGCTTCTTCGCGGACAGCTTTCGCTCATCAAAAGGGGCGAGAGCGAAAAGCGCAGGCAGTTCATACAGAGCGAGCTTGCAAAGCTCGAAAACGGCGAGGAGATATCGGGAGACCTTTATATAGGCAGCGTTTATCCGGTGGAAAATCTTTTCGATTACGCCGACGGGCTTTTCCATATAGTCTATGAGCCGGATACGCTGAAAAACGTTCTCACGGCGGCGCAGGGGCTTCTTCACGAAAATCTGAAGACACTCATAGAGGAGGACCGGATCTACGTTCCCGAGGATACTGAAGGCATCCTTTGGGGATTCGACATCTTCTGCGAGCTCGTTTCCGACGACCGCGCGCTTATTATTGAAAACTTTGCCACCGGAAGATCCGCGATCAGACCGTCCGGTATGTTTCCGTTCAATTCGAGGAGCACGTTCCCACAGGGCGACAGCTTCGATATGCTCAAAGAGACGCTCGGGGAATATATCGACAATTCTTTCCGCATACTGCTCGTTTGCGAAAACACCCTTTCCGCGCGGAATATGCTCGAAATGCTCACGGAAAACGGCGTGAGCGCCGCAATGTGCGACGAAAAGAGCGATATAACCGAGCTGCCGCGCGGCACGGTATACGTGATACCATCCGTAAATCAGGACGGAAGGACGGTTTTCATAGATTCGGGATACGAGCTGATATCCACAAAATTCGTCGTGCTGACCGATTCGTCAGTTACCGCGAGAAAGACCGCAAAGCTCACATCCGTTTATTCGTCAAAGAAAAAGACGTCCGCGAGGGAGAGGATAATCTCATACGCGGATCTGAATATAAACGATTACGTCGTCCACGACAGCGTCGGTATAGGCATATATAAGGGCACCGAAAAAATAATGCGCGACGGCGTGGAAAAGGACTTCATCAAGATAGCCTACGCCGGAACGGACGTGCTGTACGTTCCTTGCTCGAACGTGGACAGCATATCGAAATATATAGGCGCCGACAGCGAAAACGGAAACATAAAGCTCAGCAAAATGGGCGGCACCGAGTGGCGCAAGGCGAAATCAAAGGCTAAAAGCGCCGCGAAGGATATCGCCAAGGATCTGATAAAGCTATATTCCGAAAGGATGAAGACCGCGGGTCACGCTTTCTCCGCCGATACCGAATGGCAGAAGGAATTCGAGGGAGCCTTCGAGTACGAGGAGACCGACGGCCAGCTCAAAGCCGGCGACGAGATAAAGCGCGACATGGAAAAGCCGGTCCCGATGGACAGGCTCCTCTGCGGAGACGTGGGCTTCGGCAAGACCGAGGTGGCGCTCAGAGCCATATTCAAATGCGTCATGGACGGATTTCAGGCGGCTATCCTCGTCCCGACGACCATCCTCGCGTGGCAGCATTATCAGACGGTCCTGTCCAGATTCCGCGGATATCCCGTCAAAATAGTAATGCTTTCGAGATTCGTGACGAAAAAGGAGATCGCGGCGGGGCTCAAAATGATAAAGAGCGGTGAAGCCGATATAATCATCGGCACCCACAGGCTCCTTTCCGCGGACGTGGAGATACCGAAGCTCGGACTCGTCGTCATCGATGAGGAACAGCGCTTCGGCGTCGCGCAGAAGGAAAAACTGAAAAAGCTCAGCAAAAACGCCGACGTTCTGACGCTTTCGGCGACCCCGATACCGCGTACGCTCAATATGGCGCTCGGCGGAATAAGGGATATGTCCGTGCTCGAAGAGGCGCCGGGCGACAGATTCCCGGTGCAGACTTACGTCATGGAGTACGACGAGATACTCGTCATGGAGGCGATACGCCGCGAGCTGCGGCGCCGCGGGCAGGTGTTTTATCTCTGCAACAACATTGAGAACCATCCGCTCAGGATAAACAAGATAAGGGAAGCGTTTCCGGACGCGAACGTGTCCGGCGCCAACGGTCAGATGGACAAGGAGCTTCTTTCCGATATATGGAAGGAAATGTCTGACGGCAGGATCGACGTCCTCGTCTGCACCACGATCATCGAGACCGGCGTGGACCTTCCGAACGTGAATACGCTCATCATTGAGGACTGCGACAAATACGGACTTTCACAGCTCCATCAGATAAGGGGAAGGATAGGCAGGAGCAGCAGAAAAGCATACGCCTATCTGACGTACAGAAAGGGAAGCGTCCTTTCCGATGTCGCTTCGAAAAGGCTCACCGCCATAAGGGAATTCACGGAGTTCGGCAGCGGCTTCAAGCTCGCGATGCGCGACCTTGAAATACGCGGCGCGGGTAACCTTCTCGGTTCTCAGCAGCACGGTCATATGAACAACGTCGGATACGAGCTTTATATGCGCCTTCTCAGCGAGGCGGTGGCGGAGGAAAAAGGCGAAGTCGTGAAGGAAAAGACGAGCTCACTCATCGACCTTACCGTTGACGCCTTTATCCCGGAAAGCTACGTGCAAAGCTCCAATATGCGTATGGACATATACAAAAAGATCGCTTCCTGCGATTCCGAAGACGACTTTGACGATCTCACGGACGAGATGATAGACCGTTTCGGCGATATACCGAGACCCGTGTCGCAGCTTTTCGAGGTCGCGAGAGTCAAAAGAGCCGCGGAGCGCGCGGGGATAACCAAGGTTTCCCAGAGCGGGAGCGTCATAAAGTATTTTCTCGACGAAGGGTACGACCTTTCTCTGCTTGGACTTTTGTCGCAGGTGTATACGTATAAAATGACGCTCGTCACCGGCGACGTTCCGGATAAAAGATCGTTTTTCGCCGTCACTTTTGACGACGCGAAGACTTCTCCGCTGAAAGCCGCCGAGGAGGTCCTCGCCCATCTCAACGGGTTTATTGAGGATGCGAAAAAAGAAACGTCTCCGGAACATCCGAATGCCTGACATGCTTCCAAGCAAAAACCGCCCGCCGCTTCAAAAGCGGCGGGCTTGATTTATGCTTATTCAACCGCAGGTCATTTTGCTGTCGCTTCCTCGTAAATTTCAAGGAAGCTCTTTTCGGGATCGTATTCCCTGAGTCCTCCGGTCTTCGGAGCCACATTGTCCCTGATATACGAAGTCACGCGGTCTATATATTCGTCGGAGAATATATCGTGCGTTTCAATGCAGCTTGGATGGACGATAACGGTGTAAAAAACATTTCCGCAAATCATGTAAAGCGCGCGATGTTCGTGAAGTTCCTTGTCGATCTCGTAGCAATGCGCAGTATAGCTCCTTTTTAGATACGGGATCGAATTTGCTGTGCCTTCAACGTCAGTGCAGTCGAGATTAATATTCATATGGAAAAGCCTCACATATAACGAGGCAACACATTGCCTTCCCCTAGAGGGGAAGGTGGGCGCGGAGCGCTCGGATGAATCGAGGAACGCTTGCGTTCCTCGGCATACCGCTGCGCGCTATGCGGTGGTGATACCCCTTTGATGAGTGCTCCGTGTTATAGGTTGAAATTTCTTTCTCTGATTTATTGTACGAAGCTTTGCAATACAACCGCGAGATATACGCCATTTGTACCGGCACAAATGGCGAAAAGGCCGCAGGGGGACCGACCCATGGTCCCCCTGACTCCCCCATGGGCAAAGGGG
>Ga0208297_1002001_pt1 | contig 14041 bp, 12 predicted proteins | sample LMS_cellobiose_e_FD_187367 | JGI IMG/M metagenome (GOLD analysis project Ga0208297, IMG submission 187367) | Rumen-fistulated moose microbial communities from Alaska, USA - LMS_cellobiose_enrichment (SPAdes) (version 2) | ecosystem: Host-associated > Mammals > Digestive system > Stomach > Rumen... | reverse complement strand
CAAAGGCATATAAGGCCGCGGTTGATACCATCATCTTAAAACTTGAAAAGGATTTTAAGCAAGGTAATGTGGTCGAGTTTTCTTCGGCATCGTCTCTCACGGCCGTTGTTCCGATTGACAGCATTGCCGACTGGCTAAAGGTGCAAAAGAAGCTTTCCGGCATTGCCATTATTGATCGCTATGAACTGCAAGCCATGCGTAGCGATAAAGTGCAAATTATCATTTACTTCGGTCGCGGCATAAATCGCCTTATATCAGAAATGGCGGCGGCAAAATTGATACTGGAAGAAGGGGCCGACGGCATTTGGGTTCTTTACGAAAAGGGTAATAAAAAAATACTTTCGGACGCCTCGGACAAACCTACACCGGAAGTTTCCGTTTACAATCTTGACAACATCTAGCAATCTGCTTTTAAAGCAAAGGAGAATGAAGATGATAAAATCAATAAGCACCAAGAAAAAGGTCTTGTTTTGGCTTATCTCAATCGGCGTTGTCCTAAGTTTGTTTGTGCTTTTAAGCGGTATTCTTCTTCCTTTTGTGGCAGGGTTAGTCCTAGCTTACTTTTTTGATCCCGTTGTGGAGAAATTGGAGGCCAAAGGTCTTTCCCGCACTATCGCCACGCTTTTACTGCTCACAGGATTTTTAGTGGTAGCAATTATAGGTCTGGCCGTCCTTACCCCTATAATCCAACATCAAATTGTCGTTTTTGCCGAAAAGCTTCCCATTTACACCGCTAACCTTTTGGCATGGGCAGAGCCTCACTTTAACAAACTGAATGCGATGATATCGCCGGAGCAGGTTACTAGCATCAAATCATCTGTTCTTTCTTACATAGGTGATGCTGCTGGCCTTATGATCACCGTATTCAAAACGATTTTAAGCGGCGGAGTGGTTTTCTTTAACATTGTGGCACTTGTCGTTATTACTCCCGTCGTTAGCTTCTACATTTTAAGGGATTGGAAGGGAATAAAAGCCTTTTTTGAAAGCATAGTTCCCGCTTACTTCAAGAAAAGCGTTGATGAGCAAGTAGGCGAGATAAATACGATTCTTTCCGGTTTTATCCGCGGGCAAGCGACGGTTTGCCTCTGCCTTGCCATATTTTACAGCATAGGGCTTACACTGGCGGGTTTGGATACCGGCGTAGTCATAGGTATAATTACCGGCACCTTATCATTCATTCCTTATGTTGGAGTGTGGTCAGGGTTCATCGTCAGTATTTTGCTGGGAGCAGCGCAATTTTCCGATCCTACTCACCTGTTGTGGATTGTAGCGGTTTTTGCCATAGGTCAAGTTGTAGAAGGCTATATTCTGACTCCTAATCTCGTGGGGAATAAAACGCGTCTTCACCCCGTTTGGATAATTTTTGCCTTGCTCGCAGGTGGATATCTTTTCGGCTTCCTCGGAGTATTGGTAGCCGTGCCGGTCGCTGCCGTTATCGGCGTTTTGGTGCGCTTTTCCTTGCGGCAGTATCACCAAAGTGCTTTTTACATCGGTTTTTCGGCCAAGCCGACTTCGGCAAATCCGGCAAAGGCAAAAGCAAAGGCGAAAAAGTAAACAATGGAACAACTGCCTCTTAACTTCAATCACCGCCCGGCATTAGACAGAGAAGATTTTCTTGTCACTTCCGGTAATGTTGAAGCAGTAAAAATGCTGGACAGTTACCCTTTATGGCCTTCCCACGCTATAATAATTTACGGCGCCAACGGCTGCGGCAAGACCCACCTGGCTCATGTTTTTGTAAAGAAAACCGGAGGCAAGACTCCGCTCATATCTGCCACCTCTCTTACAGCCGAACAAGTTCCCGATCTTTTGGCAAAGTCAGGAAGTTTGGTCGTTGAGGATATAGAAACCTTAAAAGACGAAGAAGCTCTCCTACACCTTTATAATTACGCAAAGGAAATCGGAGCGCATTTGCTTATGACCAGTGCAGTAGCCCCGTCTGATTTAGCCATAACATTGCCGGATTTAAGTTCGCGACTCTTGGCGATTCCTGCGATAAAGATAGGCAATCCCGACGATGCATTTATAAAAGCGCTGCTGGTAAAACTTTTCACCGACCGCCAATTGTCAATCGGCGAGGAAGCTATCGACTACGCCATAAAAAATATGGAAAGATCATTTAAGGGTGCGGGCGACTTGGTTGCCGCGGCAGACAAGCTTTCTCTTGTCAAGCACAAAGCCATCACTATTCCGCTTTTGCGCGAAATCCTAAAGACCGTTTCCTAGCTTAACAGGCTGTTCTAGGCTTGCTCTTGACTTTTAGCTTTTGCTTCCTCTTCCTGCTTCTTCTTTAAATCAGGGGGAAGTTTCACCTCAATATGAAGCTCGCGAAGTTGCTTGAGCGTAACCGGTGCGGGGGCTTGCATAAGCAAATCCTGCGCCTGCTGATTGAGCGGGAACAATATGACTTCACGAATATTCGGCTCATCACAAAGGAGCATAACCATACGGTCAACACCGGGCGCCGCTCCGCCATGGGGAGGAGCACCGAACTTAAACGCCGTGAGCATACCGCCGAACTTCGACTCGACGAATTCCTTATCATATCCGGCAATTGCAAAGGCCTTATACATAATCTCGGGATCGTGGTTACGAATTGCTCCCGAAGACAGCTCAATTCCGTTACACACCACATCGTATTGATAGGCGATAATGTCTAAAGGATTTTGCTCTTCTAAAGCTTTAAGTCCGCCTTGCGGCATAGAGAACGGATTGTGAGAGAACTCTATAAGTCCGGTCTCTTCATTCCTTTCATACATGGGGAAATCCACAATGAAGCAGAACTTAAACGCATTCTCATCAATCAAGCCAAGCTGCTCGCCGATATTTGTTCTAACCAAGCCCGCGAACTTTGCCGCAGTATTTTCCTGCCCGCACACAAAGAACACCGCATCGCCATCTTTAAGCTCGCAAGTCTTTTTGATAGCGGCAATTCGCTCGGCATCAAGATTCTTGGCAATAGGACCCTTCGTCTCACCGTCTGCACCAAAGACGATGTAGCCAAGCCCGCCTTGTCCGTTTGCCCTCGCCCAGTCGTTAAGCTTGTCAAACCAAGACCTAGGCTTATCCGCGGCTTTTGGCGCAGGGACGGCGCGCACAACGGCACCTTTTTCAATAGCATTTGCAAAAACTCCGAACGATGAGCCTTTAAATGCTTCTGTGACATCGGATATAAGCAACGGATTACGCAAATCCGGCTTATCCGTGCCGTATTTTAACATGGAATCCTTGAAAGTTATGCGCTTAAACGGCTTGCCGTCTACCTTCTTCCCTACGGCAAACTTGTCAAAAGCACCGAACAGCACCTCCTCCAGCACTTTAAAAATTTCGTCTTGCGTGGCAAAGCTCATCTCAAAGTCCATTTGGTAGAACTCACCGGGAGAACGGTCGGCACGGCTATCTTCATCTCTGAAGCAAGGAGCAATTTGGAAATACCTGTCGAACCCCGCCACCATTAACAACTGTTTGAATTGCTGCGGAGCTTGGGGCAGGGCGTAGAACTCGCCCGGATGCAAGCGCGAAGGCACCAAAAAGTCGCGAGCGCCCTCGGGGCTGGAAGCAGTAAGTATCGGCGTCTGATATTCCAAAAAGCCGAGCTCGCTCATTTTCTGCCGTAAATAGCTAATCAGCTTGGAGCGCAAGACTATGTTGCTGTGAAGCTTTTCCCGCCTTAAATCAATATAGCGGTATTTAAGGCGCATTTCCTCAGGGTTATCATATTCCTCACCGACCTGAATCGGCAACACATCGGCGCTTGAAAGCACTTCAACTGCGCTGGCGTCGACTTCAATCTCACCGGTTGCAAGCTTGGGGTTAATGGTATCGGCATCGCGCTTTACGACCTTGCCATCAACCTTTATGACGCTTTCAAGGCGCACTTTCTCAAGCACGGGAAACACGGGGCTGGAAGTATCGACAACCACTTGCGTAATTCCATAATGATCACGTAAATCAACAAAGAGCAAGTTCCCGTGGTCGCGTTTTCTGTGGACCCACCCCGAAAGCCGGACAATCTCTCCGACCTGTTTGCTTGTAAGCTCTCCGCAAGTATGAGTGCGATATTCATGCATGATAAATCTTCTTTCGTGTTAGTTTATGTTAGTTCTTTTCATTCGTAACGGGAGAATATAGTTTTATTCTTGCCAGAGTGCAAGACAAAGTGTATTAAAGCCCCTATGATTTTTATAGATAATACCAAAGAACTGATCGCCTTTTGCCAAAAACTGGCAAAAAAGCCTTTCATTGCCGTGGATACAGAGTTCATCCGCGAGCGCTCCTTTTTTCCGAAGCTCTGCCTTATTCAAGTTGCTGCCGAGGGTATAGAGGGCGTCATTGATCCCAAGGCAAAGGGCATCAACCTTGAGCCTTTTTTTGACCTTTTGCAAAACGAAAGCGTAATGAAGGTTTTTCACGCTTGCGGTCAAGATGTTGAGATTTTCTTTCTTTTAACGGGCAGTATTCCGAAGCCTTTATTTGATACGCAGATAGCGGCGATGGTTTGCTCTATGGGCGAGAGCGTAAGTTACCTTACTCTTTGCGAAAGGGTGCTTGGTGTAACGGTAGACAAGGAACAACGCTTTACCGACTGGTCTGCCCGCCCGCTTTCCGAAAAGCAACTTGGCTACGCATTAAACGATGTGACTTATCTAAGGGATGCATACCCGAAAATCGTTGCAATGCTTGAGGAGCAAGGGCGCACCTCGTGGGTGAGCGAGGAAATGGCAGCTCTCTCGGACCCTGCCGCATACGAAAGCGATCCGGAATCCGCTTGGAAAAGGATAAAGTTTCACTCATCTAACGGCAAAAGCCTTTCGGTTTTGAAGGAAATTGCTGCTTGGCGCGAAAGGGAAGCCATTTACTCGGACAAGCCTCGCCAGTGGATTTTGAAAGACGACCATTTGGTCGAGATTGCCCACCTTCAACCCCAAACCGTGTCCGAGCTTTCTCACATGCGGCTTTTGCCTCCCGGCTTTGCCAAGTCGCGCCTTGCGGCTTCTTTGCTGGATGCGGTGCAAAAAGGGCAGCAAATCTCGACTCGCGAGCACCCGGAAAAGCCAAAGAACAAAGGCGTTTCCAAATCCAAAAAATCGCTGGTAAGCATACTTTCCCTTTTGCTTAACATAAAGTCGCATGAGTTTGGCGTTGCCGCGCACCTTATCGCCTCGGCGGAAGACCTTATCGCCATTGCCGAGGAGCAAAATCCGAATGTCCGCGCGATGGAGGGCTGGCGCTATGACATTTTCGGTGCTGACGCGCTTCTTTTAAAGCAGGGCAAACTAAAGATATATTACAACGCAAGTCTTAGCGAGATAGGCTTTGACCGCCTTTCCTAGCGACAATTTAGCTTGTGACCCCCACCCGAATCTGCTAACCTTTTTTCAGGTATAAGCATTTGTTTATACTCAGGGCTTACAAAACCCTAAGAGTTTTGTCGTGTATGCGACGGATGTTTGCTGAGTTCGCTCCTAATTTTTGGGAGTGGATGTCAGCGAATAAAGTCTAGTGGCTCGAATAAGCTGAGCCGATTTTTAACTCTTTCGGTTTTGTAACGTCCGCTCGTGAGAGCGGGTGGCGAATTCTGTCCGCTTTTACGGGAACCTTCTAGGAAAACTTGTGAAAAGGAGTGTTTGCGATGAAAGGCGGTTTAGAAATGAAAGTTCAAGGTTCAAAGACAAGGAAAGCGGCTCCTGCCGCAGAGTATAAAGAAGGCAATCAAAAGGGCTCATTATTGCTTGAGGCGATAGTCGTCCTTGGCATGATAGCGACCTTTACCCCGATGTTATACAAACATGTCGCGGACCGACGAGCGGACATTGAGAACATCAATCGCGCAAACACTCTCCTTTACCTCCAACACAAGGCGGAAGACTATTTAAAAGACCCCGACAACATCACCGCTTTGGTGACCGAGCTCGGGCATAATCAACATAAAGAGATTTACCCCAGCGAGATGGGCGCAGGCGATAACTTCGACGGCCGCTATATCGTAGGCATAAGACGAGAGGACGAGGAAAACAAGCCGGTTCTCAAAGCCATGATTATCGACACCGTCCACACAGGCTCCGACCTAAGGGCGGCGAAAGTAGCGGAGTTGATAGGCATTTCGGCGGGGATATACACGGCCGTGGACCCTGACGCGGCTTGGGGCATAAACGGCATTTGGAGTGAGCCGCTTTCAAGGTATTTTGATACGACGAACATACCCACGGGAGCGGTTGCTATAACGACCGAGTATAACAAAGCAAAATACCGTGTGAACATCAGCGACATCTTGGTAGACGCCGACCTTGACATGGGCGAGTTTGAGGTTACGGCGGAGCAAATCAACGCGGTAGCTATTGCGGCGCAGAACGGCACACTCGACCAGCTCATTGCCCAAGATGTCCGTGCCAGTAATAAGGTTGTCGCGGGTAAAAAGCTTTGCGTCGGTGGCGAGGCAGCCGAAAATTGCATCGAATCGTGGGAAGGTCTGGGTGGCAAGGACGACAGCGACCTACGGTTAGTCCAGGAATGCAACGCCGGCATGACCGAATCGTGCATAAGCGCGTTTGTCAGGGATTTAAATACCAGCTGCTCCAAGGTTGACGAGGTTTACGACCGATTCGGTGCCGCGTATCCGAGTCCCAAGATTTATAACCTCACCTACGGTAGCGGCACGCAATACACGGATGTAGTTCTTACCAAATGCGAGGGCACAAGCTTCATTGTTGATAATATCAGCACTTTGAACCTAACGAATCCCGTCGAGCAAGTCGGCGGTAGCGCTTTTGCTATAACCCAACCTGGCTGGTACCAGATCACGTTGATGGGAGAGGGGGGGTGGCTTTCAGGTTATGGTCACACATGGCAAGGATCTGGAGCAGGTGGCATTTTGATATCAAATCATCAATATAACAGTGATGATATTCTTACAATTAAAGCAGTTAAGGGAGGAAATTATACTCACGTCAACGATCAAAGATTTTTTGGTGGCGCAGGCATAGCTTTATGGGATATTTTAAATACTACAGGAGCTCCAACACTTGTTGCCGGTGGTGGAGCTGTGGATGCCGTCGGTGGTGGTGGATATAATGGCGGATATAAAGATAGCCTTCATTCGGGAAATAGCCAAGGCTATAGTTGGGACGGAACAACGGGGAATAATACAACCTATTGTTCCTCAGCCCCTTGCAATATTGGAGCTGTCGGAGGTAGATGGTGGTCTACTGCCAACAAAGTTGCTGATTATGGTGGAACGGGATATTGTGGAAGTGGATACACTTGCACAACCATTACGGGTGGAAATGCTAGTGTGACGGATACCAATTACCCCGCTTCTACCTACGGCAATTGGATGAACAATACTTTAACTGGTGGAGCGGGCTATGTATCTATAGTCTATTGCGGCACATCGGAATCTGATTGCCCCACCATCTGCACAAGCGATAGCGATTGCGGGTATCACGAGGCGTGCGACCTCTCCACCGCTCGCTGTGGTGAACTTGATATTTGTGGAATTATTGCTACCTGTAACAACGGGAACAGTTCTGCTTGCGCAACGGCGTATAGCAAAGGATTTAATACCAGTTGTGCCAATTTGATTGCTTCATGTAGTGATTTGAGTTATCCGACGGCTGCCAAAATTTGCTCTTCTGCAACAAATTGCGTTGAAACTTGTTGTAGCAGTTCAAGTCTCGCATTACCTAAAAATCAAGAATATGTAGTGAGTAGCTCCATTTCCACTGCATCTAACTATTCAGCAGTTTACAATCTTGCCACAATTCCTATATGCGCAGGTCAATTTAGGTTTAATTTAATGGGAGAAGGCGGGGTATGGAGCAGTTATAGCCCAAATACTTGGAATGCTGCCGGTGGTGGGCGAATTGTTACAAAAAGTTTTACTGAAAACACTAATATAACATTTAAGGTTGCACCGGGAGGATATAATAGTTCTACTCAGATGGGTGGAGCCGGTGTTGGACTTTATGAAGGTAGCGAAATTAAAGTCGCTGTCGGGGGTGGTGGAAGTTACGGCCCTGCGGGCGGAGGATATAAAACAGGAACATTGCAAAGCGGGGGAACTTACGGAAAAGGATTTGTTAGTGGAAGTACCACTTGTTATTGCAATAATTCAAATCCAAGTAATTGTGATTGGGCGTTTGGATGTGGTGGCATGGGAAATAATGGAAAATGGCCGGTTGGGCATGTTTGGGGAGGTTCTGCATTCCTTGATCCCAGCTATACGCAAGAAAGTTATACAATCGGTGGCAATTATACTCGCGATCCTTATAGCTATTCCACAGCCTCATGGGGTAATCACGGTCCGGGATGGGCAAAAATGACATTCTTAGGTAAATAAAATACTTTCTTTTAAGCATTATTCCTCCATAAACAACAAGTCGGTTTCCCCAAGGTGCCTACTTGCAAACGGGGAATAAGGTATTATCCTTTCCTAAAAGGAGAATGAAATGCCAAAGGACCAATTTGCCAAAGCTACAAAACCGCCTATCCAATACACCAGAGCCGAAGATATTCTTTCGTCGTCTTTTCACGGCATAGGTATTGCTTTATCCGTCGCCGGCACTGCGGTCTTGATAACCTTTGCCGCTCTTTACGCCGACGCATGGGCGATTGTCTCGTCCGCTATTTTCGGGGCGTCGATGATCTTCCTTTACTCGGCCTCAACCATTTATCACGCCGTCCGCTCCGACAGCCTTAAAAAGCGGCTTAAAAAGCTGGATCATATTGCGATTTATTACCTTATCGCCGGAACCTATACCCCTTTTATGCTGGTGAACCTAAGGGGTGCTCTGGGGTGGAGTGTCTTTGGCGTTATTTGGGCACTCGCTATCTTGGGCACGGTTTTGAAACTTTGCAAGCCCGTGAACGGTGCGAAAAAGTGGTCGGTGGGGCTTTACCTTGGCATGGGCTGGCTGATAGTTATCGCCCTTGAGCCCCTTATTGAGGTAATGCCTTCCATAGGGCTGTTCTACTTGGTCTTGGGGGGTATTTTCTATTCTCTCGGCGTTATCTTTTATGTGTGGAAAAGCAAGAAATACACGCACGCAATATGGCATTTGTTCGTGCTGGCGGGAACGGTCACGCAGTTTTTTGCCGTCTTTTATTCCTGCATCATACCAACTTCGTAATCATAAGCAGCTCGCGCACTACGCCTACCGCGCCCGTAATGGCAAAGGACGCCTTGCGCGTGCGAGCAGCTTTGCCGGCTAAAATAAGCATTCCCAGCGCGGCAGAGTCGATAAAATCGCAGCCAGACAAATCAAAAACCACCGCCTTTTGAGTGCTTGCCGCTTCTATCTGCTTGGTGATAAGGAACATTTCCTTTTTATCACGAAAGGTAAAAGAGCCCAGTATCTTTACCCTAAACTCTGTGTTCGTTTTTTCGATTGCCGCTTCCATGGCTTTATTCCTTTAAACCTTAACCTTTAACCCGTAACCTTTAAACCTTCCTAAAAGACAAGTATATAGGTTTCCGTCCGGCTTTAATAGCCTTTTGCTCATAGCGAGTATTGACCCAGTCTGCAGGTGGATTGTTCCAGTCGCTTGAATCCTTTGCTGTCCAAGCAAAGAAAGGCGATGCGGTCAGGTGCTGTAAGCTCCAGCGTATGTAAGTCATATCATCGCTGGCGACCCTAAGCTCCCCGCCTTTTTTAAGCAGGCGCGCCAAGGTGGGCAGGTTGCAAGGACCGATAAACCGCCGTCCTTCGTGCCTCTTTTTTGGCCAAGGATCGGGGAAAAGCACGAATATGCGAGAAAGACAAGCATCAGGCAGGGCTTCAAACAACAGCCTCACATCGTCATTATATATGCGCACATTGTCCGTGCGGTCTTGCGATATAACAGGTGTTCCTTTTGCTCCGTCATCATGTGAATCCGTAAGGTGAGCGAGCAGGCTGGCGACGCCGTTTATAAATACTTCGGCGCCGATAATGCCGACTTTGGGATTGCGCCTTGCCTGCTCTGCCAAATGCTCTCCACCGCCAAAGCCAACTTCAAGCCATACTTCCTTTGGCGTAAAAGGAAAAAGCAGGGGAGGGGTGATTTTCCCGCCGTCTTCCGGTATTTTTACTGCAAGCTTCGGTAACAGCTCATCAAGTAGCGAAGCGCGAGCAGGGCGGATTTTCTTGCCCTTGCGCCGGCCAAAAAACTTTATCTTATGAGCAGTAGCAGCAACCATTTAAAAGTCAGTTACTCGTCATCATTTTCGCTTGCATTTTCACCGGTGTATATGCGAGCCAAATCCTTGATAACCTTTAACATATCTTTTGCAACATTAGCATCAGATATGGCGCAATAGGCTCTTATCAAATCCCGCACATCATGGCGCGTCAACGGGTCGCAGGAAAGGTCCTCACGAGTTTCTGCCAAAGTTGGAGTAAAGGGGAACACCGTGTCCTTAAGCATGGGCTTATCCAAGCCCTCTATAAAGAACGAAAAAGGCACTCCTAAGATTTTACCTATATCCCAAAGCCGTCCAACCGTAATATGCGAAAGCCCCTTTTCATACTTTTGCACTTGTTGGAATGTAAGTCCCAGGGCTCTGCCCAATTCGGATTGGCTTACGCCGAGCAAAATCCTGCGTTGCCGCACTTTAGAACCGATGTGCTCATCAATTTTTTTGATGCTGGACATCTTTACATTGCCCCAAGTGTCCTGCCCCATAAGCTTTAAAGAACGTCTTGCCATAGCCTAACTTCTCCCAAAATATATGACCGAAAGTATTATTACAGAAAGTTTATATAGGCGCTATATATACATATTTTTATACTATAGTCAACAAAAGCAGAGTAAATAAGAACTAAAGAGTGCTTGCATTTACCGAAGTTTTGTTGTATCCCTTGCCTCCATGGTTGGTCCCCGTAGCTCAGGAGGATAGAGCGCTAGATTCCTAATCTTGAGGCCGTGCGTTCAAATCGCGCCGGGGACGCCATAAAAATCAATAAGTTTAATTAGTTGCTTCACTTGCAAGACGGCAAGAATTGCTTTGGTCCGTTAATGCGTCATTCCGCCGTAGTTAAAGCCTATAACGCCCACGACAATCAGAGCGGTTGAAAGCACTTTTACCATGCTGATGTTTTCATTAAAGAACATAAATCCCACGAAGCCGAGGATTATGATGCACGCCGCCGACCAAGTAGCATAGAAAAAGCCCATATCAAGGACTTTCAGCGCCATTGCCGCAAAGCAAAAACAAAAGAAATACGCTACAAACATGGCAATCGTCGGAATTAAATTCGACAGTCCGTCAGACATTTTCATTAAAACAGTGCCAAGTACTTCAAAAATAATAGCCAAACATAAATAAGACATTTTTAATCACCTTTTTCCTACAATCTATAAACCACCGTAAAGAGCGGACACACGGCATCATTAGCCGGACCGACTTTACTTTACTTCCTTTAAAATTCTTATTTTTTTGTCTAAAAACGGCTAAAAGATAAGCCAAAAACTCTAACAAGTATATGTATATCAGATTTTACGAGCGAAGTCAAATCGGGGTAAATCAGGGGGTAGGGGAGCGGTGAAAAGATACAAGCTAAACAAAGAAAAACTCCTGTTTTTTAGTCTTTAGATTGGCAGAAGCCCCCTTCTTTCAAAATAAAAGTAAAAAACAGAAGTTTTCTAAAAGCGTTAAACGGCTCTAAATCCCAGAGGAATTTTTTCCCATTTTCTTGCGTAAGATATCAAAGGTATTTCCAGCAGTCTTGCTTATTTTCTGTCCAGTCTTTTCCACTGCTCCAAAAAGCCCTGAATGCCATCCGTATACCCGAGCCCCGACGACTTGCGCCCGAGAACCTTCCCCGATTAAAGTGGTCTTCGCGAGATGTATTGCTCCATCCATTCCCACTCTATCCATGCCATCTTTTGCTTCGGTGCATTTAACGCCAAGAGCCTTCATTGCGTTCAAGGCAAGCAAACGATCCGCAGGGGCAACACCATCTTTGGCGGTGAATTTAAAGGTCTTTTCCACTCTTTTTGAACCATTAGGTAAATCCACAACCTGTTCAACAGGAGTCACTTCAAAAGCTCTGTCGATTTTCGATATTTGTTGGAATTGCTCTTCTTTTGACATTCTTTCCCAAGTTTGCAAATTTTCCCTGGATTTTATATTTTCGTTTGTCTCAGAAAAACTTTTAACATCTTGTGCAACGGCCTTTTGCTCGGCAGTCAACGGGACACCCGCAACCAATTCACCGTTTTCACCTTTAACAATATCCATTCCCAAGTAATTTAACGCGCGTTCAGCTTCTGCTAATTCTTGTGGAGTGGCATTGGCTCTAGGAACAAAACATCCCCGATTGTCGACAGTCATTCCATTAGCTAATCGCTCAATTTGGGCGTGTCGTCCCTCATCTATATTACGGATAGCTTTTGCCACTTCTTTAGCCAGCTCTCCGGCAAGACCTACGGTTATCTCGGACAATAATTTAACCTCAGCCTCCAAAACCCTCGCCATAAAAGGCATATTGGCAGGATTTACACGATTGTTTGAAAGGCTAAGAACAAACGCTCTTGCCGCATTGTTTTTGACATTTTCATTATACTTACTGGCAGTGTTTCCGACATTCTCAATGGAGTCAGCCAGCCTTCCCATCCAGCTTTTGCGCTCTTTGTAAGTATAAACGTTTTCATTAGCAACATTCACCACATTATCTATAGAATCTTTAACATCTTTAGGTAACAAAGCACGGATTTCTTTTTCTTCAGCCGTTCTTTCTACATTTTCAACCGTCTTTGAAGGAGTTCCCGCTTTTTCAGGTGAAGTTCCTTGCATGTGCAATCCGGATTCTCTCATTTCACGGCGTATTCTTTCTACATCGGCATCAGACATAGGCGTATATGTGTCTTTCAAACTTCTGTTTATATGCGCCACAGATCTATTATCCATGAACACAGATCCATTATCTCTGTAAACGGCATCATTAAAGAAAGGTGTTTCTACATAACGCACAGTATCCTTACCATCTTTACCACGATGAAGATCCATTTCAAAATTTTTCCCCATTCGCCATTGCTCAATTCTATCAATTTCACTATCGGGTTTTAAAGTTTGAAAAGCTTTCATGGCAGCGAACAGCCTTGCTTCTTCTTGAGACCATCCTACAAATTTTTCGGGATTATTCCTAAAAAGATAAGATGTTTCCTCAACCTTAGGAATCTCAATTCCTTCTTCTTTTAAACGCTTCTCGGCAACTTCCAAAAGAGCCCCTACCTGAGTTTTCATACTTTCTGCCATTTTATCGGTATATTCTTTATCGACACTTGAGAAGCCTTTCTGAGAACATGACACCATATTCTCGTAAGCTGTCAGCATTAGCACTTTTAGCGCGTCGTCATTATCCTTGGCTTTTTTAGAAAAATCCGCAACAAAATCACCGTAATCTTTACTGGTTACAAACATAGGAACATCCTTTCAAATATAACAAAACAAAAAACCAACAATGCTTACATTTATGGCGAGCATCGTTTATACAAAACATAATTATATTGTCTAAGAACAATTCTGTCAATGTTTTTTTATTGTATAATCCCAATACACTATTAAAGAGGTTGATGAGATGCTGGACGATAAAGATTTTGCTGTAGTCGTTGGCGATTTTATTCGTAAAGCGCGACAACAAAACAAAATGACATCAGAAGAGCTTGCTGCGGAAAGCAGGCTTGATTACTCAACCATAAGCCTTATAGAGAATGGCAAAAGGCAAGTTAAGGCTTGCACCTTATACAGGATACTTTACGCGCTTAATATTGATTTAGAACGGCTTTTCTTAAGCAAAGATGACCGGACAAACGAAGCAATACTTATCGATAGAATCAAGAAGCTCGACGATAGTCAGATAGAAGCGCTAATTGCCTTTTTATCTTCTTTTGACATTACAAAGAAGAAGTGAAGCCAAAAGCACCGCTAACGCTAATCCAAGCGGAATAGCATTCCCGAAATCACCATATAAAGTGCCGTTTTCTATCGCTATCGGCAGCCTTATATCCAAGACGCCCCTTGTATCCAATGGCAGAGATTCCACCACTTCGCCGTAAGGGT